>ENA-UZWZ01003674-UZWZ01003674.1-metagenome-genome-assembly--contig:-Day-4-25m-contig-3674_pt1 | contig 14053 bp, 7 predicted proteins | sample MGYA00260346_ERZ794906 | MGnify/ENA metagenome assembly ERZ794906 | reverse complement strand
TACAGCATGTAGCCGCTCCTGCACACATTGTAAATGAATCACCTGGTGAAACTGCTGAACTTTTAACAGCATAACTACCTGAGTCTGCTGGATAGCCTTGCATACAACAACATGATCCCATGCCTGATGCGCCACCGCCCCACATTTCCCAAACTACATAGTTTGTACCTGCTGGTATTGTCCATTGGCAACATTTTCCACCGTTACCTGTACAACAATATCTGGAAATTGGTGGCATTCCGTGTGCTTGGCGTGGCCAAGCTTCGTTATGATCCCAATTCCATTCATAGGAAACTGTAAATGCTTTAGGTGGTGCTGTGACCGAGCCGTATCCTGGTAAGTAATCTGTTAAAGATGACATAATTTATAAACTTCCTTTAAATATCTGATGTATAGTAAACAACTACTAACCCTCCTGCTCCTGGTCCGCCACAATAACAAGGTGTATGACTACTTCCTGTTCCGCCACCCCCTCCTGGGAATGTTGCCGGGCCAGCATGTACTCTACCGTGTGTTTGATAACAGTTATCATGACTCATTCTAGCACCTGCTTGTGCCATCGGAGCCGATTGTGTTAATTGAAATGTTGAACTTGCACACATTGATGTTCCAGCGCCGCCGCCAATGAATCCACAAATTGAAAAATCTGCCCCTTGTACACATCCACATGAGTAAGTTGGGCATCCACAATATGTTCCAGAAGCCGCTCCAAAGTGACAATCTGATCTTCCATATCCGCCGCCTGATGCACATAGACAAAAATATGTTCCATCGCAACAACCAGTTGCCGAACATGCATAACTTCCACATCCTGGACAGCCTGTATTAGTAGGTCTACAACATCCTGCCGAGCCTGCACATAATATAAAACTAGATCCTGGTAATACTTCGCCCATTTTACGACCGTAGCTACCTGAACCTCCACTAAAACCTTGCATACAACAACAAACTCCGCCACCGTCACCGCCAGCTCCCCATACTTCAAAAGCCGCCCATGTCGTATCTGCTGGGACAGTCCAAGTACAATTACAGCCTGGATTGCTATTCTGTGTTGTATCAAAACTACTGTGGAAGATATAAAGAGTTTTTAGGGATTTAGCCCCTTCGTCGCCGCCTAATTCTAGTAATGTTCTTAATGCAGACATTTAATTAATTTCTCCGTTAATCTTATAATTCATTTGGATCAGTATCTGTTCCTGGTGCTGGCGGATCAGCAAAGCCGCCTCTTGATGGCTCTGTTGGAAATTTAACCATATGTGCTGGATATTCGTCTGCTTCGCCGCGTTTCCAAACTGTAGGCATATCTCTCATCTTTTTACGCCAATCAATCCAAGGTTGTTTAACTGAATCTGGTTGATCAAATGATACTTTACCATCACTCATTGCTAATAAATCGTTTCTTAATTGAGTCATTGTACCCCAAGTAACCCAAGGTTGTTTCCAAGTTAGTTCCCAGTCGCCGTCTTTGTGCATATTATCACCGTTAGTATTATCTACTGTTGCAGTCTCTGGTTTATATTTTATTAATTCTCTTTCATAAGCGTGATCTGGATATGGAGGCCATGCATGAACATACGTTCCATAATCTTCTGGTAAATCAACTGATTGATCTGTTTGGGTTAATGTAACTGAGTGAGGTATAAAGATTGCACAAATTAAGGTATCTGCACCTTTACAATCTAATTCAACTTTGGTTTGCCCCTCTGGTGCTGGCATTCCGTTGTCGTCCCAGTTTTCGTCAATTTGCATTGCGTCACTTTTGTTTTTATTCGACGCTTCGTCTACAAAAACCCATAATTTCTCTGGACCTGTATAAGAAGCTGTCGCGGTATTCCCATCAGCATTTGTTTGTGCCAAATACTCATCGGGTATATCGTATGTAAAATCTTTAGTAGTTTGCTTCATAGTTTGTATCCTTATACCTTTATATTTATCATTTCTTAGTTAGGTCCATATATTAACTATATGATATTTTAACCATTCCTCCGGAGCTCCATTGTCCCCAACAACATCCTCCGCCACATGCTGTTGCACTAAAACTACCACCTGCTGGATAATCATCTGAACAACCCCAGCCACATCCTGTACAATACATTGGTGGTATACAAGAGTCTTTACCTTTTCTACTTGAACTAGTCTTAGGTCCTCCTCCTACTTGTTCCCACATTTGATTGTGACAGTAGTGAGTCATCATTGAACCATCACGTCCATGTCCAAAGCGTAAATCTCCCTGTACACGACTATCAATAACATGGCAACCATGACAACAATTGTAGGCATAAAGTCCGTGACACATTGTTTTGCCTCCGCACCCTGGACCTGCACATGTTGTAGGAATACTTGCGCCAGTAATGAAAGAAGTATAACCATCATACCCTAAACAATGAGCTTGACAACATGTTCCATTAGCCGCCGCACAAATTGTATATACGTTACCTGCCAATGTTGTACCTGCCGCTGAAGTTACTGTACGAATTGCATACGAACCTCCTCCTGCGCCTTGAACTGGCCATTGGCAACAACATGCGCCTGCGCCTGCTCCGCCTCCACCCCATAATTCAAAGGTTGCGTTTCTGATTCCAGCTGGTACCGTCCATGCACAACAACAACCGCCATTACTTATTCCTCTGTTGTTATTATATACATAAAATATTTTGGTTGGTACCGAACTACCTCCGGTAACATCGCCTAGTAACGAACTTAAACTTGACATTTACAATTTTCCTCTATCTTAAGTACCAGACATTACCCAACCGTAAGTAGCACCTGTGTATATAAAGGTGATAGCTACGTTGTTAATGTTCATGGTTAAATCTTCATTCAAATTTTGGATCTTTGAGCCGTTTCTTGCTACAGTTAAATTATTACTTGAATAACTTCCTGTAGGATCGATAACTTGCACAACATCGTTTACCAACAACGATGCATTAGCAGGCATAGTTAATGTCCATGCACCACCTGAAGTATTGGCTAAGACCCTTTCATTAACTTTAGCAGTATACGTAGTAGATTTCTCTACTATTACCGCACTACTAGTTCCAGTTGTTGATATGTATCTTCCCATTGTGTTTTATCCTTTAACTAACTTGTTATATGTATTTATCATTATACAGTCGATGTTTCAATACCAAAACATACTGCACTTACACTTACGGCAGACGAATAAACTACAAGTATTTGCCCTGCCGATAATGCAATACCTGTTCTTTCCATGACACCCTTTGACAGTAACTCTACATCATACTCGATAAACTCACTTGCCAACGGAGTGGCACCGGTAGTTGTTGCAATTCTGATGGTAATTGCTGAATATCCTCTATTAACCATATTCACACTAACAATTGCATTTGTGTTAGCAGGTACAGTATATAAAGAAGTGTAAGCACCTGCCGCCAAATCCGCGTGTCCTAATCTTCCTGTGGCCATTTTGTTTCTCCTTTAACCTTTCTTAACTTAGTAAAAACTGTTGCATTGCAACTGGGGCTCCACTAACTCCCCCAGAGAAGTGCATTACAGCAGTAGTATTTATTAAAGCACCTGTCGTTGTAGTAATAGTGTTACCTTGAATATTAATTACTCCAGCTGTTACACTATTTACATTCAATTCAGAAGCACCGCCACCAATTTGGGACGTGATATATGTCTTAATTGCTCTTTGTGTTGGAACAATACTGTCACTATTTGCAGTAAAAGTACCGTCTGTACTAAATTCATTAATAACAGCGCCTGTACTACCTAATGCAACACTTCCTAATTGAAGTTCTTGTAAGCCTGATATACTAAATGCATCAGCATTTAGAGTAGCAATACCTGTAGCCTGTTCAACTGTAAACAAGTCGCCAACTCTAAAGTTACCGTCTTGGTCCGTTGATGTCATAAACACCCTTCCGCCGCCACTTTCAACAGTTTCATCTGATTGATCTGATGGCGTAGCAGGTATTCCAGGATAGTTAGTGCTAGTAAAGTCACCAGTTCCTACATCCAAAAAGTCATGTCCAGTTAATCGAACTTGACTGTATCGAATTCTTATGTTTATTTTTTCACCGTGTGCAGGTGAATTTGGAATTTCTACATTTGGACTTAATTGTAATAGTGCTGAGTATGGTCCACTACCATTTAAGTTTGTTACAGATACAAGTTTATACCAAGTAGTTGTATTTGTAGAAAATTGTACATTTGATCCTGCTTGTGGTATTGATAACATACCTTCAACTTGAACATATTTTCCATCTTGTTTTTGATCTCTGTATCCAGCGCCGGTATTAGCAGTACCGCCTGATATATACGCAGAGTAATTAGTTCCTACAGCTGGCCATAATAAATCTTTATCTATAAACAGCCTTAATGTATCAGCATCAACAACATCAACATAATATGAATTAGCATTAAGTTGATTTGTTCCTACTATGCCTGTTATTGCAACTTTATCTCTAGCCGCCATATTATGGCCTGTAATTGTAATATCTACTATACCGTTACTACCGTTAGTTGGAATAACTGATAGTCCATGTTGTACAACTTGTGTAATAATACTAATTAATTCACCTGTTTTAGTAACAGACGCCGCTTCACCGTTATTAGCATTTGTAGTTTGTGATGTAACTGACTGTAGTGAAGAATGTGCAGTATTAGTTAAAATATAAGTTACAATAATATCTCTCATTTGCTCGTATGCTTCAACTATTTGAGCTCTTTCGCCTCCAACAAATCTTTCACCTATCCAATATGTTCTAGCTGATCTAATAGTTTCTGAGTTACTACCATATTTTAAATCATGTACAAATGCATCAACCAAGTATCCTATATCTCTTTCACATTTAATTGAATCATGAATAAATCCTCCCCACATACTTGGTGAGCCACTTGCTATTTGTTGTGTAATCCATGCATTAACTTCATCTTTAACATACTCTTTATTTGCTTCAAGTAACACTACTGCATATGGATTAGCTGTGTATGAAACTCCTGCAATAGTTTTGTCAAGACCTGCATCAGCCACTGTAGCTGTTACAGTTGTAAATCCTGTTCCAGGATCAGCAAAAGTAGGTTGTGTTAAAACACCGTCGCCAATAAAGACTTCATAAAGTGCATCTGCTGTATTATTAGGATCAGTAAATGTTACTGTTGGAGTTGCTGTATAAGAAGAACCTGGATTAAAAATTCTAACCTCAGTTATTTTTCCATCAACAACTTTTGCTCTTCCTTGTGCTTGAACTGAACTTGTTGATCCATCACCGCTTGGTGCTGAAAACGTTACTCTTGGTTCAACTTGATATGTTGTTGTGTTATCTAATAATGTTTCAATAGGTGTACTACTAATCATATGATCCCACCCAGCAGTATCATCGCTTGGTTTTTTAACTGTAGCAACTTTTGTTCCAGCATTATATGTGTCAATGTATGCAATCTGACCTGCACCTTTACCACTAGTAATAACAATTGCCATTCCTAGATATGCGTTACTCAATGCTGTATCAGTATTTGATAAAGTAATTTGTGTATCAGTTCCAGCTTGAATTGAATTTCCAGCTGTAATATAATCTTTACCGCCAAATGTACTTGAGTTACCAGTTAATCTAACCTGCATAACTCCACCAGTAACTGTTACTGGAGTTATCGCTCCTAGTCCATAACCATCACCTGAGAATGAATACGTTGTTGTTCCTGGAGTATAATCTCGTCCAGCATTAGTATATTCAAGTGCAATAATTTTATTATTATCAACTATTATACCACCAACTGATGCCGCGTAACTTCTGTTGTCAACGTATGCTTCAATGGCATTTTCTGTTAAATCAACGCTTTCAGATACTGATCCAAAATCACCATAAGAGTTATTTCCGTTTGTAGCACGAATCTTACCGCCAGCTTCTGTTAAGTATCCAATATGTCCATAGTATGTAAAGACCGAAACAAGTTCAGCTCTACCTAAGTTAGTAATCCAAATTGCAATTCCGTCATCAATAATTTGTGTAAAGTCATTCGCTACAATTGAATCATTACCGCCAGCATGTAATTCGCCGTCTACTTTAGCACCAATACATTTTGTACCTATTGTAGTAACATTTTGTATATAAGGTGATTTTAACGTAATCCAGGTTGCTTTATCATTTGTACCCCAACCTGGATCTAGTGAAATAAATGCACCTGCTGTTGGGCGTTTAGTTCCATAAGCGTTTGTAATTCCAGTTGATACATATTCAAAAGCACTTACATTTTTCGATTCTGTTACAGCGTATGTAATTTTTTGTACAGTACCTCCACTAACATAATTATGTACTAGTGTACTTTTGTCCATACCAACAACAAATGTATTTGCATCTGGAACATCATAAACATAAAATATTCCTGAATCTTGTGTTGCATCTGGAAATACTTTTTCTGATAGACCACCACTTGAAGTACAATTAACTAATATACTTTGAAGTTTAACATAATCCCCAACTGCTAATCCGTGTGTACTAGAAGTAACAGTTGTGTATCCAGAAGTATTAATGTAACTAAATGCACTAACGTCTGTTGCACTACCTACATTTGTAACAACTGCTTTTTTAACTGTACCGCCACTAACATAAGTATGAACTGTATTACTTGTTGGCAGGAAGAAATTAATTTCGCTATTACTTGGTTTTCTAGTTACAGGATAAACTCCTGAATATGGCATCTGTGGATAAATTTTAGTTCCATAAGAACAAGTTAATGTAATACCATATAAGTTTACAGTATCTGATGCTGACAAACTATGTGTTGCTGTAGTAACTGTAGCAATACCGGTTCCTTCATTATAAACAAACCCTGTAATTGCAAGTCTTGAGTTATCAGCTTTTTTAACTGTACCACCACTAACATAAGTGTGTGCAGTACTGCTTGTTCCTATATTAATTTCAAACGCTGTTCCAGTTAATCCTGATCCAAGTACTGTGAAACTTGTAGTATTTGAAACAATAGGATATGTTTTATTTCCTGATGGACAACTAACTAATATATCTCTTAATTCTACTAATTCATTTACATCTCTATTATGTGGAGCCGATGTTGTAACACTTGCTCTATAAAATGTACCTGTTAATCCTTTAACAGTCATATTTCTTACGCCGGTGCCGTTTTGAACATAGAACATGTCTTCTTTTTCACAGCCGGTTGTTGCGTTTGCAATCCAACGTCCGTATAGTGCTGATTTATAATTACCGTAATTTTCTAAGTCGTATATAACTGAATCAAGATAATGTTTTACATCTGTTTTACATTTTGCATCTTTAGTAAAATCATAAGTGCTAGTATGGGTTGTTTTTAACCATGCTACTACTTCATCAGCAATAAAATCTTTATTTTCAAGAATTCTTAATCTTGCATCAACATATCCTTGTGTAGTATCTCTTCCAGACTTACCAGTTACTTTAGGAAGTGTACCTACACCAAATACTTTAACATTAATTGTATCATGAATATCTTGAATTAATGCTTGTGCTTGTGTACCTGCCGCGGCTGATCCTGCCGGTAATGCTACGTCTTGTGTTTGTGTGTTACCAGCATCAATTGTTGCAACATTCATTGTGAATGCCGCCGCTCCGCCACTACCTAAGTTAGCATCTGCAATTGTAATTGTATGTCCTACACTATGTCCTGATCCACCAGTAGCAACTGTAACTGTACAAGCACCTGACCCATCAACAACAATGTTAAATGTTCCTACTGTACCAGCTCCACTTGATGTACCTGTTACACCATTATAAGTTCCTGCTGTTCTACTTGCATCAGCGGCACCAAACGTACCCATTGTTAAGTGAGCCCCTGCTGGTGTTTTTGTAAATGCACTATTAGTAATAATATTATCAATAAGTCCTTTAACATGTAATAATCCGTTAAGTGATTGTGTTACATGAGCTGTACTTTGTACAGCATCTCCTGATTTCAATGCATTGATTTCTGTTGAACGTAATTCATCTCCAACAACTGCACAATGTTCTGGAACAATCATTGGTAATACTTCTTTGTAAATTCCTGTTTTTACAAATAATGTATCATAAGGTTTTACTTCAGTTAATAAAGCATCAGTATTACCGGCTGTAATAACATCAGTAATTATTTTTGCTAATGCTTGAATAGTTGTATAAACTCCAGCTTCAACATTTTTTGTTGCATCAATTTTTTGTATAACTTGTGATCCAACTGCAATACCGTTTGTTGTTTGATAATTTATTGCTGGTGCTAAGTTTCTAATAGTAGTATCAATAATTGATACAGCGTAATTAATTACATCAACTGTTTGTGTTGTTTGTCCTGAAATATAACTTGCACCGGCCGGTGTAAAGAATGAGTTAGCCGCTTCACGTGTACGTACATTTCCGCCATGTCCAATATCATAAAGCATAGCATCTATGATAATTCCTATATCACGTTTACATTTTGCCGCATCATGTGAATATCCTGTAGTAAAAGGAGCTGAGTTATTTGCTATTTTCCAAGCAACATATTGTATACCAGCTTCTTCACTAATAAATGCTTTATTGCGTTTTAATAAAATTGCACCGTCTGGATTTCTAGGACCTTTTCTAATTTCGTTTAATGCGTATCTAGTTGACTTCCAAGGTTTGTCAAGAGTTGTACCATCTATCGGAGCAACTCCATCGTTACCAGCAGGACCAACATAATAAACATGATCAACAGCACCAAAGTATGCCCATTCTGGAGCGTCACCTGCCGCATTAACTTTTAATACCTGTCCAGCTGTTCCAACTGGCAATCTAACAGGACCTGATCCACCGTAGTAAACTATATCACCAGCAGTAGTTAGGTTTCCTGATTCAACACCACCTGATAATAATTTCCAGTAAGTGCCTGTAGCATCTTGATCTGGTCTATTTTGTGTCGTAACTTCATCAGCTGTATGTTCTAGTACACAAATATAAGAGTTAGTTCCTGCCGCGCCTCTTACAGAATCACCTTGATCATAATAGGCTCCGTTTGCCCAAGCGTCTTTCCATTTAATTCCTGAGTTTAATCTTTCCCAATAAGTTGCGTTAGGTGGTCTATTACCTGTTGAGTTTGCTTTACAAAGATATGTATAACCGCCAACTCTAACAACGTCGCCTGTTTTATAAGCAGTAGCATTATCATAGTCGCCCTGCATACTAAAGCCAGTTGTAAATAAATCCCAAGTTCCTGGATTACCAAATGGTACAACGTTTGAGTTGTTTATTGTTGCAATATAAGAGTAACCACCGTATGTTACAAAGTCACCTGGTTGATAACTAGTTGCATTAGACCAACTGTCTTCAAATTCTAATCCTGGAACAAATTCAGTCCATAATGTAACAGTTGTAATTGTTGCAACATTAAATGTAAGTACTGCACCTGATCCACCAATTTGTGTAGCTGGAATTGAAATTACATCAGTTGCTACATGGCCAAATCCGCCATGTACTAATGTAACTGTACAAGCACCGACACCATCAACTACAACATTGAATCTCATTTCTGTACCGCTACCACTTGAAGTACCAGTTACATCATTGTATGTTCCTTCTGTTCTAGTTGCATCAGCGGCACTAATTGTATCAATAGTTGCTATTGCTCCTACTCTCGTTAAGTCTGCGGCAAGATTAGTTGTCGATGTGTGATGTATATTACAAAGCCATAAGCCTCCACCATACTTAACAACATCGTTAGCTTTATATCTTGTTGTTCCTGCATGAACTGATTTATATTCTATACCTTTATGTAAGTAATCCCATTTAGTTTGATCTGCTTCTAGGCCTTCTGCTAACGTTCCGGAAATATGTCCTTCATTACAAATATAAAGTTGTCCACCGTATTTTACTTCGTCGTGTTTTTTATATCTTGTAGTAATTGACCAGTCGGTTTTCCAATCTTGTCCTTGTGCAAAAGTATCCCATTTAGATGCATCAGCTTCTAATCCATCAGTATCACTGTTTAATGTTCCTGATGATGTATGTGGAGCTGTACATAGATAAAGTGTTCCACCATACTTAACAATATCATTAATCTTGTAAACAGTATTAGTAGTCCATAAATTTTTCCAGTCAAACCCCTCTGAAAAAAGGTCCCATTTTGCTTGATCAGTTTCTAATTTTCCTGCAACTTCGGCTGTATGAGCTGTGTTACAAATATATAAATATCCACCGTATTTTACGATATCATTTGATTTATAAACAGTTCCGGGAGTCCAATCATTTTGCCACTCAGTACCATCTGAAAATTTCTGCCATTTAGTTGCTTCGTCTGTATAAAATACGCTTGAAGCTGTGTGGCCAGTTATACAAATATATGTACGTCCGCCACTGCGAACGATATCATCTTTGTAATAAACAGTAGAGGCAACCCATGCCCCTTTCCATACAAATCTTATTCTTCCTAGTTTAAATTCAGCCATTTTTTCTTCCTAAATGCATATTGTTAGTATTTATCATAAGTGTCATATCCTATACTCCCTATCCATGTGGATTTTGATGATCAAAATTATCATAGTGTCCTTCTGGATCTTCATATAATTCTTGATTCATCTGCATGCCTGCAGATATACCATTGTTAAAGTATGCCGAAGCTAAAATTGAACCACTCACTCCGCCCTTCATGTTTACTAAGACCGGCACGTCAACTACTAATCCACCAGTATTTGATATTTGATTTAAGTTGCTTAGTTTAACAGTTCCTGCCAAAACAGCATTAGCAGATACATTTGATCCACCACCGCTAATTCTACTTGTTATATAAGATGCTATAGCTCGTTGTGTTGGTACAATATTATTTGAGTTTGCAACAAATGTATTTTCTTTAGAAAATTCTCTAATAACTGCTTGAGTACCGCCAACAATAATTGCTCCTAATCTTAACTCAGTTAAACCTTTTAAGTCAAACTGCGAAGCATTAATTGTTACGACACCAGTACTTTGTTCAACTTTAAATAACTCACCAACTCTAAAGTTACCATCTTGGTCAGTTGACGTATAAAATACTCGTCCGCCTGCATATTCAATAGTTTCGTTTGGTTGTTCTGGAGGATAAACTGATGAATATCCTTCAGTATATAATGTTGGATAATTAGTAGTTGTTGTAGTACCAGTACCAACATCTAAGAAATCGTGTCCTGTTAATCTAACTTGACTATAATATTGTCTAATAACTATATCTTCTTCATGTACTGGAGATTCAGCATTACCCATAGTTGGTGCAAGTGAAATCTTTGCAGTAATATTAGGTGCTACTCCACTTAATGTTTCAACAGATCCAACTTTGTAAATTAAATCATTAATACTTGTAAACGTTAAGTTATCACCAGGTCCTGGTAATAGTGATAAGTCTTTAACAATAAAATGTAGACCTGTTTGGAATTGATCTGCAAATCCGTCGCCAGTAATTTCAACCTGGTTAAATTTTGTATAACCACCTCCTCTATTTTTAAAGATAGGTTGTCCTAGCACACCGTTATTAACTCTTACACTAATAGTTGGTTCTAATGTTTTTTGTGTATCATAAAAATAAACAATTGGTGGTATAGCAGAGTCGTATCCACTTCCGGGTTCAGTTGTTAACACTTGTGAAATTCTACCAGTATCGGTAGTTACTCGCATCTTTGCAGTAGCACCATATCGTAGTAGTGTTATAGTAGGTTGTGAATTAGTATCTAGTATCCACCATTTTGGCCCAACGTCTGTTCTAAATGTTACTATTGGTTTTAATGCCGTTCCTGGAGTAATATTAGCTTGTGACATCCATACATGCCCACCATCACTTGTTCTAATTTTACCAGTATTACTATTAGCTACAAACACTCCATCATTATAAGCAACAGACCAATCGTCTGTATCAAGAATATTACTGTTATCTGATTCATACCATACTGAGCTAGTTGCACCAGTTGAAAAGTCTGTGAAGCTAAAGAAGAACGTTGATGATAATCCAAACGTTGCACTTGTAGTCGATGTTGCATCACTAATCATTGTAGTTGAAGGATCTACGTTTGCACCTATTGAGAATGTTCCGTTTGGTTTACATGTTGCTACAAATCTATTGTTACCCCAAGTAAATCCTGTTACATCATAAGTTGATGGACAAACATTATTTCCAGCTACCCAAGTTTCTCCGTTATCAATACTTTGTAAACAAGACCCGTCAGCTCTAACTATCATCCATTTGCCGTTACCATAAGCAAGCCATTTAAAACCAACTGTAGAATCTGCTCCTGTAACTATGCTTGTCCATGTTGTGCCGTCTGTTGTAGACTTTTGAATAGTTGAACTATCGTCTGCAATTGCAATTACTGTATGACTTGTAGTAGTGTGTGGTCCCTCTACTACAGCAACATAATTTGCTACAGGAACTACATATGGTGTAGATCCCCATGCTGTTCCTGTTGTAGATAAGTTAACATATCCACCACTACCTACAGCAATATAGTATTTTAATTTACCTTTACATTTTATTGCACAATTTGGATCAACCCAATTAGCATCTTTTGACCCTGCTGTCCATACTGCTCCAGTTAAGTTAGAATGTAGTATTTTTTCACTAGAGTCAGTAAATGCAATTAATGTTTCTCCGTGGCCTGTAGCTGTACGCCAAGTACTTGTAACACCAGTATTCATAACTGATGTAGTATATGTTGGAGTAGTGACTTTAACTCTAGGTTCAATTCTATAAGTTGTAGTGCCGTCAAGTACAGTAGAAATTGTCCATCCTGGAACTATATGATCCCAACCACGTTTTCCATCACTTTCTCTTAATACGTTAATAAGTTTTGTTGCTGGAAAATATTCATCAACAATACCATATTGACCTCTACCTTTACCTTGTTCTATATAAATTCTTTGCCCTTCACTAACACTAGCAACGTTAAATGTTAATACTGGTCCACCTTGGTTACCTAAGTTAACATCTGAAACTGTAATAGTATCACCAACTCTATGACTATGACTTCCTGCTAACGGTACAATTGATGTTGCCGCACCTGTTTCGTCGATAGTAATTGAAAATGCCTGTTGCGGAACATATCCTCTACCATTTGTAGTTGCTGGAACAATAGAATACGTTCCAGCAGGCCTTTGTGCCGCGGCAACACTAATATTATCAAATGTTAAGTATGCTCTGCCGGCATAATGACTTGCATCATTAATATCAGATTGTGCAATCGTAATGTTAGTAGTTGTTCCTGATTGTGCAGAGTTTCTTATACCAGTAAGGAATCCTCTACCGCCAGGTAGTGTTGAGTCACCTGAATCTTTTAATCTAATCTCACTAATTCCACCTTGTCTTGTTTCTGTAACTGTATTATCAGTAGATACGTTAGTACCTGATCCGCTTATAGTAAATTGTGCATTAACATAGTCTTGCCCTGAATGTGTATAAGCTATAGCAAAAATATTATCAGCATTATTATAAACTTCTGGAGCATTTGCACCATAATATTGATTATGTACTTTTGCAGTTATTGGAGTTTCACTTGCTAAAGTACCAAGAGCCGCTGATCCAAATGTACCATAAGAGTTATTTCCGTTAGTTCCTCTTATTTTTCCACCGTCTGTACATAAGTATCCTATGTGACAAAAATATGTAAACACTGAAACAAGTTCAGCTCTTGAGTCGCCACTTAACCATACACTAATTCCGTCATCTAAAAAGTTAGTAACATCATTAGCAACCATTGATTTAAGTCCGCCATTATGTAAGCTACCATTAAGTCTTAATCCTGTAACGCCTTGACCAAACGAACTAATATTTTGACAATATGGAGATTTCGTTGTAATCCATACATTTTGATCATCTGGACCTGAACCTGGGTCAAAAGACATATAAGCACCACCTTGTGGACGTTTAGTTCCATAAACATCAGCTGGGCCTAAATTTCCAGTTAACCCCATAAATGTCATGTTTTTAATACCAGTCGCATTTCTTAAAAGCCACATATTTAAACCTTCCGATCCTGCGGCAGGTTTAATTGTTACTGAACGTCTTTCATCCCCCCAAACAGTAATTCCTGCTGGAATACTAATAGGAAGAATTTCTTCGTAAACTCCTGTTGAAACAAAAATTGTTC
>ENA-UZWZ01003204-UZWZ01003204.1-metagenome-genome-assembly--contig:-Day-4-25m-contig-3204_pt1 | contig 14423 bp, 9 predicted proteins | sample MGYA00260346_ERZ794906 | MGnify/ENA metagenome assembly ERZ794906 | reverse complement strand
CAGCTCTGGCACCCAGCGCTTGATAAAAACCCCATTTGGATCCTGATCAAGGCTTTGTTTGATAGGGTTGTAAATACGGATCGTATTGATCCCCGTTGTGCCCGATTGCATCTGCGCTTGCGCGTAGTGAATACCCGGCTCATAATCGGTGAACTGGCGCGCCAGATGCAAGGCTGGCAAGCGCCAATGCAGCCACAGATGATAGCTGGCAAAGCTCATCAACATAGCGCGCATGCGAAAATTCAGCCAACCGGTGGCAATCAGGGATCGCATACACGCATCCACCATCGGATAGCCGGTCTGACCTTGCTGCCACGCGGTAAGATAGGCGTCATTCACCGGCTCTTGGCGCAGCTTATCATAGGCCGGATGCATGTTTTCAAATTCGATGCGGGGCTCGTCTTCAAGCTTTTGAATAAAATGGCAATGCCAATGCAAGCGGCTTGAAAAAGAACTGAACGCCTTTGGCCAATTGCCTGACATAGTTTTTGGAGAGGCGGCCAGTGCCTTGCGCCGGGCTTCTAAAGCGTGATGCACTTCGCGCATTGACAAAGTTCCAAAGGCCAAATGCGCAGAAAGGCGTGAACAGGCCTGCGCCGCGCTTAAGGGAGAGGACATCGCTTTTGAATAATCCTCTCCGCGCCTGTGTAAAAAGCTTTCCAATACCTGTAAACCCTGCCGCCGCCCCCCGCTTTGGCGCGCAGTGCACCCATCCTCCGCGAGATGAAAATCTTCCGGCCGCGGCATCGGCTCTGAGGTGAGATCGATCTTTTTTAAACCCGTTGGTGCCGGCAGGCAGGGCTGCGCCATATAGTGCTGCCAGCGCTGCGCCCAACCGGCGCGCTTATTCAAGCCTCGGGTCACGCCAATACGCCGTGGCTGATGCCACGTCACGCCGGTGGTTTGACACCAAGCCTGAACGCGCTGATCACGCGCGTAGGTCCAACCATTCCACGTTTCTTGATGCGAGCACAGCTGGGTGAAATTAAATTTTTGATGCAAATCGGTAAGGATCGAAACCGGCTCCCCGATGCGAAGAACTAAGCTCTGACCCAAGGCGCAAAGATCTTCTGACAGATCAGCCAGGCTGTCTTGTAAAAAACAAAAATGCCGATGGCTCATATCCGGTTGCTGCCAAAGCCCGGGCTCAAGAATATAAACAGGAAGCACCGAACCGGCCTGCGTCGCATGGATCAAAGCCGCGTTATCAAATACCGATAAATCGCGCTTGAACCACATCAGAACCGGCGCTGTGCTGGTCTGCTTTGCTTGTGTCACGTAACTCTCCCAGCGCGTTGCTTTGATCTATCGGCGGTCTCTGATAATTATCTATTCCAGCAGAGTGAAACCGCAAGTAGCCATGACAAAGGCGCTGCATTGTGTCGCGCAAGCTGTAAGCACAGCGCGCAAAGACGCACAGAGTCAAAGGGTCAAGCCAAAAAGATGACTTAGGCGTTTTGTAAAAGCTCTTCCCAGCGATGGCAGGCCACGTTATGCTCCGCTCCGCTGCTTTGCAAACGCGGCTCTTCTACTTTGCAGCGATCAATCACATGCGGGCATCTTGTATGAAATTTACAGCCCGAAGGTTGCTTCATCGGCGAAGGAATTTCGCCTTCAAGCTTTTGCGCCCTGCCGCGATCATCCGGGTCAAGCGATGGAATGGCCGAAAACAGCGCCTTTGTATAGGGATGCCGGGGCGCGGCAAAAAGCTGGCGCGTGGGGGCGGTTTCCACAAGGCGGCCCAAATACATCACCGCAACGTGATCACATGTATGTGCAACCACGGACAGGTCGTGACTGATAAACATAAAAGTAATGCCAAGATCACGCTGAAGCTCTTTCAGGAGGTTCAAAACATCTGCCTGGATCGAAACGTCAAGCGCCGCCACGCTTTCATCGGCAACTACAAGTTTGGGGCCCGACACCAACGCCCGGGCAATTGAGATCCGCTGTCTCTGACCACCCGAAAACGCATGTGGAAAGCGCCTCAAATGTTCAAGGTTAAGCCTGCATTTGGCCGCGGTTTCACGCACGCGTTCATCGGTTTCCTGCCGATTGCGCGTCAGACCCATCACTTCCAGCGGTTCTGCGATGATATCGCGAACCGTCATTCGCGGCGATAACGCGGCATAAGGATCCTGAAAAATCAATTGGGCGCGCTTGCGATAATCCTTAAGATCGGCTTTGCCAATCGTTTCAAGATCATAGGCCACTTCGCCATCTGCATAATGCGCCGATCCACCCGTGATCGGCACCGCCTTTAAGAGCGCACGCCCAAGCGTGGTTTTCCCCGAGCCAGATTCACCCACCAATCCAAAAAAACTGCCCTTATCGATATGAAGCGTTACGTCATCAACTGCCTTCAAAACAAATTTATCAAACAACCCTTTGCCAATGGGAAACCCCACAGAAAGATTTTCGGCCCGAATCAATGGTCCGTTCATTCCGCGACCTCCTTATAGATATGACAGGCAACGGTGTGATCCGCGCCAAGATCAACCTCATTTGGACCGATTGTAGTACACGCTGCCCCCACAATCTGGCTGCAGCGCGTGTTGAAAACACACCCTGGCGGGCGTTCCAGCGGCGAAGGAATATCGCCCGGCACAGCAGTGAGCGATTGGTCAAGATTATCAAGCTTTGGCAAAGCTGAAATCAACCCTTGCGTATAAGGATGCTTGGGATTGCGGATCACTTCGCGCACCGGACCTTCTTCAATCAACCGGCCAAGATACATCACATTCACCCGATCACAGGTTTGAGCAACGACGCCAAGATCATGGGTGATAAAAATGATTCCCATGTGAAATTCATCCACCAAATCTTTCATCAAATCGATGACCTGCGCCTGAATCGTCACATCCAGCGCTGTGGTTGGTTCATCTGCAATTAGCAAAGCAGGCTTGGTTGAAAGCGCCATCGCGATCATCGCACGCTGGCGCATGCCGCCCGAAAGTTCAAACGCGTATTGATCAAAGCGCTGGGAAGCATCCGAAATACCAACCCGATCGAGCATTTCGACCGAAATTTCTTTCGCCCGCGCCTTAGACATATCGCCATGCAATTGCAGCTGCTCGACCATTTGTTTGCCGATGGTAATCGCAGGCGCAAAAGAAGCCATTGGCTCTTGAAAGATCATTGAGATCGCACCGCCCCGCACCACCTTCAAATCGCGCGGCGTTCGAAGCGACAGAACATCAACTTCGCCTTGCTCTGAATGCAAAGTGATGCGCGAGCCAGGGCCGTAAACTGCATTGCGCGCATTGAGATGCATCAAGGCTTTCGCGGTTACCGATTTGCCCGATCCGCTTTCCCCGACCAGCCCCATCACTTCTCCCTTGTTCAACGAGAAGGAGACGTCTTCCACCGCCGTGATCAGCCCTTCATCGGTACGAAACTGAAGGGTCAGGTTTTTGACATCAAGCAGCGCGCTCATTTGTTCACCTCGGAATAGGGATCAGCAGCATCGCGCAACCCGTCTCCCACGAAAACGAACGCCATAACCAGAACGATAAAGAACGCCACTGGAATAAAATACCATTGATAATTTAACATAACATCGGCAGATGTCGCCTTTTGCAACATTACACCAAGCGAGGAAACTGGATCTTTCAGACCAAGCCCAATAAAGGAAAGAGCGGTTTCGCTGAGTACCATATAGGGAAAGGAAATTACCAAATCGACAATAATGTAACTGGTAAAAGACGGCAGTAAATGACGTCGAATTACATGCGACGAGGACGCGCCGCAAAGTTGCGCAGCCAACACATATTCTTGATTTCGCTCTGTCAGCAGATGCGTTCGGATACGCCGTGCCAATGTAGGCCACCCGATAAAGCCCAAAATAATCGAGATGTAAAAAAACCGGGCTTCAGCCGAAATTTCGGGCGGCATAAAGGCCGCTACGGCCATGAATAGCGGAATTGCCGGCACCGTTCGAAAAGCATCGGTGATCATTTGTATCACGCTGTCCAACCAGCCACCGTAATAGCCGGACACCCCTCCAATAATCAAAGCCAGCACGAAGGCAATCAAAACGCCGATTGTACCCACCTGAAGCGAGGTCCAAATCGCGTGCAATGTTCGGCTTAAGATATCTTGTCCATCCTCATCCGTTCCAAAGACGTGTATTTTTCCCTCTTCTAAACCAAACAGATGACGATCACTTTTGATGACACCGAAAAGCTTATAAGCATCTCCTTTAGGCAGGAACGTCAAATAGGATCGTTTATCCTCATTGATTTTAGTAACCCACCGAAAATTTGTCGCCAATGATCTTTCTCGTTCAACAGGATGAATGAACGGGCGCAAAGAACAGCCGTTTTTATCGCAGAATTGCGGAATTTGGGGGGCACCGTTTGTATAATCTTTATTGCGGCCCGCCACAGTGGGATCATAAGGAGATAAAAATGGCGCAAAAAGGCCTGAAAAGATCAAAAAGACTAGAAAAAAAGCCGCAATCATTGCAGCGCGCTGTTTCTTAAACCGAGCCCAAATTAATTGGCCCTGCGACGCTGTAAAATAGGCTTCTTTCGCGTGCCGATCATTGTCACCCTCAGCCCCAAACTGTGTTGGGTTTGATATATTTATCCCAGCTAATTTTGGGTCGGTCGGATCTGGCATATTGCTCATGTCCTCACCTCACGATGCTTTTGCGGACACGCGGGTCGATGGTTGCCAGCAAGATATCCGTGAAAAAATTTAACGCCACTATGGACGCGGTTAATAAGAAAATAATCGCCCCAGCAAGCTGCTGGTCATTCGAGCGCGCAAGGGCGTCGATCAAAAGCTTACCCGCATCGGTCATCACAAGAATCAAGGCAACAATGGGCAACTCGTTGAAAATACGGTTCAGGTCAAACCCAAGTGAGTTAATGATTGGTCCAAGCGCATGACGCGCAAGATATCTCCAGAGCAACTTGCGGCCATGCACGCCGCGCGCGGTTGCAGCTGTAACATAAAGCTTCCCGATCTCATCTGACATCAAAGCCCGCACCGTTTGCAGGGCAAAAGCGGTTGCGGACCAGCCCAGAATGAATACGGGCAGCCATGCGTGTTTCAGAAGATCGACAAAACGTGCCAAAGACCAGGGTGCATCGCGGTACTGGCTAGAAAACAGTCCCGTTAGCGTTTCACCAAAATAAACCGTGGCAAAGAGCATAATCATTAAAGCCAGCAAGAAGTTCGGCATCGCAAGACCAAGATAGCTAATGATACGCAAAGAATTATTCAGATATGGATTGTTGGATGCAGCAGCAATGATCCCCACCGGAATTGCGATTGCATAGGCCAAAGCCAGCGAGGCAAGACAGATGCCAAGCGACAGCAAAAACTTATCGCCCAAAAGATCAGCGATATTCACCCGTAGGATACAGCTATCGCCAAACTCACCTTGAAAGGCGCCAACGATCCATTTGCTCCAACGTTCAAGGAAAGGTCGGTCGAGACCAAGCCGCTGCCTTTCGGCCTCCAATTCATTGGCAATTTGGATCGAAGACCCTTGGGTATTCTTAAAGGCAAGATAGCGTTCAGCACAATCACCTGGCACCAACTCCATCAGTAAGAACACAAAGAGCGATACTATTATTAGCGTGATCAGCGCCATAACGGCCCGTGTTATCACGAAGCGCGCAAAGTTTAGCATTGTAATTTCCTGTTCGCCCTGCCCAGAAGCATATTAAAATCAATGACGGGCGGCAAGCCGCCCGTCATCAGTTCAACAAAAACCTTGCTGCTTACTCGTCCAACCACCACTGGGTCGCACGGTAAGGATAAGTCCGGTAATATTCGTAACTATGAGTCTTGGTTTCGGTAAAGTTGATCAGATTGTTGCGATGAATCATCGGCGCAGGGGCAATCACCGTACCAATGAACAACAATTCTTTGGTCATATGTTCGACCATTCTTGCACCTGCCTGATTGAAAGCATCAGAACCTGCTGCGGCGGATTGCAGAACATTGATGTCTTCCATCATCTGCTTGGCCCAAGCTGGAGGCTCTTCACCTGCAGACCCGTTAGAATCAATCCACTCGGCCCAAAGCATCGCATTGCGGTTTCCGAAATAATTTTCATAGGGTGGAACCCATAGCTCATTATTACCCAGAACGATCGCCAAAGGCTGACCTTTGCGCCACATGCTGACATCCAGTTTATTGGAAGACTGAGCCGAACGATACTCATCCGGTGTAACTTCCTTTACAACGGAAGCAATGCCAACATCGCGCCAATATTGCGCCGCTAATTCAACAGTTTGGCCAGCAATCCCTTGAGTTGAAAAGTTAAGATTCAAGACAAGCTTATCGCCATTTGACAATTCGCGAATACCATCACCATCCGTATCGGCCATGCCAAGCCCGTCAAGCAGCGCATTGGCACCAGCCGGATCATACTCAGTGGCATAAGTCTCCATTGACGCATCAGCAAATGCTGGCAGCGGTGAAAACCCAGTATAGGCACGAGGCGTACCTTGACCAAAGAAGCCGATTTCGTTCATCTCACTGCGGTTGATCGCGATTGACATCGCCCGCCGGAAATCAATATTACCGAAAACCTCGCGTTTGGCCGGATCTTCATGGGTCACGTTAAAGCCCAATGCACCGATGGTAATTTCAGGCTTCAAATGAACCGTGTAACCACCTTTTTCTTGGTTTTCGAGCAGGATAGGTGCTGAAGCCAATTGCAAAGACTGGGCCTTATAATCGATCTCGCCATTTACGATCTTAAGGATTCGCACCTCATTATCATTGATGTAAACTTCATCAAATTCATTGATATAAGGCAATTGCTGGCCGGTCGGATCAACTTGGAAGAAATAAGGGTTAGCAACAAAATGCCGCCCTTCGGGAGTGTCAGCGATTACGATATGGCTTTCAAGCGTAGGATAAGTTGCTTTAGTAAGGCCAGCAACCAGATCTGGGTTTGAAAGCATTGGGGTTGGCGTATCCGTCCAATCCGAATTACCGTAATANNTTTTCAAAGCCAAGCGCCTGCGCATTGGCATCCGCATTCGAGTCAACACCTGGGTGGAACTGACCCAGGAAATGCTTGGGCTGGAAAGGCTGCGAATAATGCGTCGCGAAATGCGCAATCAGGCCGGGTTTGGGCGCAGGTAAGTTGAAAATCACCGTGGTGGCGTCGGGAGCATCCACGCTCATCGCCTCACCTGCGACGGTGATATAATCTTTCGGCGTTTCAAAAATGTTTTTATCCAACATCAGATTATCGTGATAGAACACGATATCTTCGCTGGTGAATGGCGCGCCATCCGACCACTTATGGCCTTCCCGAAGCTTGATTGTCAGCTGGGTAAAATCATCATTCCAATCGAAGGATTTCGCCACATTCGGAACGATCGTCTGAAGATCATCCGAATAACGCAAAAGGCTTACATGGCGCACGGATAAGAAGTCAGATGTTCCCGCTTCCGTCGCATTCGATAAAACGTCTAATTGCCCGCCATAACGCCCCACGGCATCATAAGGAACCATCACTAAAGGCTCTGAAGGCAACCGGTCAGCCAAAGCTGGCAGAGCGCCATTGCCTTGGATGCGCGCGTTTAATGCAGCAGCGTCCGGATTTCCCGAAAGCGCCATAGTGCATCCGGCCGCAGCCTCGAACTCGGCCAAATCATATTGTTGCGGGTAAGCGCCTGCCGCGACTCCCCCCATATCGGCAACCGTGATCGCGGGGCAATTGGCAAATGCCATACCCGGCAATGCAATCGCAGCCACGCCAGAAAGCAATAAACGTTTCATGTTCTCTCCTTAGGTTAGTTGTATCATGCGCGATCTGATGACGCGCTTAGTTCTCGTGCGCGCCAAGTCAGCGACACGATAGATTAGGTCAGACATACTATATCCGGCGCGATCGTCACAATTTAAAATATTGACAGTCAACTCCGTCTGACCTTCCTTTCTTCGCCTAAAAGCACACCTGTCATGTCAACGAGAAAAGATCCTAAAACCAAAACTTACGCGACATCAATTAAGGCCTGCCTCTCAAGGGCGTTAACGTTTCATCCCCTTGATCAGAGTATTCTTCGCAAATACACAATTAGGGATCGGTTGTGATGGAAAAGTATTTTTTTTGATAATTCAAGGTAAATGTAGCCTCCAAAAACTTTCTTCGCTCCCCTTTTTTGGTATATCACAGATCTTTTTTGAAAAATTTAACACGAGGCCTCTGTTCCAAACTCTAATTTTCATAGCGTTTGTCAATGAAAGCTGACTGCTGACGGTCTTTCAAAAATAATTTGGGAAATTTAGCAAAAATCTGTTCGCGCCGAACAAACACCCAAAGATCATGACCAATCGGGCAGGCATCTCAAGAATCACATAACAACTTATTTTTAATTCTTAAATACTGCTAAAACAGAAACTTGAAGAAAACGATTCCTCTATTTAGATCGCTTAGCCCGTCTTTGCGCAAACGCGTATTTTGCGTTTTACGGCATTTCTGCAAATCAAAAATAAATACTCCCAGCTTTTCTAAAAAATCCTTCCATCCTTCTCTCAAAGATCCAGTACCGATACGCCGCCCCTCACTTCTCTCAGAATTCATTGACAGGCATCACAGATGCGTCGCGTCAATACAGCGCAAAAAAGCACGGATCATGGGTTGATCCCGGCGGACGGATAAAAATACCAAAGATTCTTTCATGCGCAGCGTGACGCCCGAAATTGCGACAGCACGAATATCAGAAGCATTGCCCAATTCGGCGCGCGAGACAAATCCAATACCCGCCCCCGATGCCACCACCTCGCGCAGCGCCTCACGTCCGTCAACTTCAATCACCGGGCGCAAACGCAGCCCAGAGGCCTGCGCCTCTGCTTCGATACAGCGCCGTGTACTTGATCCTTTTTCACGGAATACCAAAGGCCATTTTACAAGCTGCTCAAACGCAAGCTCTTGAACCGTTTCTGGTAAAAAGTCTTGTGCCATAATTGCGACAATTGGCGCATCCCCCATCGGAATTTCTACCAAATCGGGCGCTGAAGGGCTATTGCCCACCACGCCAATCTCGGCATCATAATGGCGTAAACGCTGCAGCACATCTTCCGAATTTCCCGTTCGAACAGACACGAAGGTTTTCGGGTTCGCCGCGCGAAAAGCGCTGAGCGACGCCGTGATATGTAAAGCCGAATCTGCCACCACCCGCAACTTGCCCCGCAGCTGGTGTTGGCGCTTGCTTAAGCAGAGCTCGATTTGCTCTTCCACATCGAAAAACTGCCGCGTCAGCAAAAATAATTCATTCCCTGCTTCGGTCAGCTGCACATGTTTTTTTTCACGATGGAACAAAAGCGTGTCATGCAGCTGCTCCAATTGCCGTACGTGATCGGATAGGCTGGGCTGGCTTTGGTTCAACGCGCGCGCAGCGCTGGAAAAACCTCCATGCAACGCAACAAAGTGAAAGGCGCGAAGTTGGGTATATCTCATATATAAGTTTTTCCGATCATTTGATATGATTAATGTATTTTACTTATAGCATAATGAGGCGCATTTAGGGAATGTAAATTGGGGGAGCCCATATGCCAAACACCGACCGTTTTGAAAAATTACCCAAGCCCGCGCTTGGCGAGCCGTATTTGTTAACGCCAGGGCCGCTCACCACGGCCTATGAAGTAAAACAAGAGATGCTCAAAGATTGGGGCAGTTGGGATGATGATTTTCGCGCTATGACAGCGCAGATACGAACAGGTTTGCTGGCGCTGATTGGCCCAAAAGCCGATCTTTATGATTGCGTACCAATGCAAGGCCCTGGATCTTACGCGGTTGAAGCCATGTTGGGCAGTTTTGTACCCCAAGATGGCAAGGTTTTGGTTTTGGCCAATGGCGCGTATGGCATGCGCGCCGCCGCCACATTAGAGTATCTTGGCCGCGATAAAGTCGTTTTAGACAAGGGGGATTATATGCCACCTCGCGGCGCTGAAGTGGCAGAAATTTTAGCAAAGGATCCGGCAATCACCCATGTGATGGCAATTCATTGCGAAACCTCGTCCGGAATTTTAAACCCGATCGAAGAAATTGCCGAAGCAACCCGCGGCGCGGGGCGCAAATTGTTGATTGATTCGATGTCGGCCTTCGGGGCGCTTGCGCTGCACCCCGCCCAGCTTGGATGCGCAGCCTTTGTCTCCTCGGCCAATAAATGTATCGAAGGCGTGCCCGGTTTCAGCTTTGTAATCGCGCAAACCACCGAGTTGCAGGCCGCGCGCGGCAATGCGCATTCTTTAAGCCTTGATGTTGAAGCGCAATGGCGGGTCATGAATGACACCGGGCAATGGCGCTTTACGCCGCCCACGCATGTGGTGGCCGCCTTTTTAAAGGCTTTGGCCGCCCATGCTGCAGAGGGCGGTGTTGAGGCGCGCGGAGCGCGCTACACTCAAAACCGCGATATCATGGTATCGGGCATGCGCGCACTTGGCTTTGAAACATTGCTGGAAGAGCGCTGGTTATCCCCAATCATCGTTACATTTTTCTGCCCTGCTGACCCGGCATTTAAATTCAGCCAGTTTTATGATGCGATGAAAGAACGGGGCTTTATTATCTATCCCGGAAAGCTGACAATTGTAGACAGTTTTAGAATCGGGTGTATTGGTCAGATAGACACCGATGTGATGCACCAACTGCTGACTGCGGTGAAAGCCGCATTGGCGCAAATGGGCGTTGCAGATGCGGCCCCGCCGCGCGCCGCGCTTAACGAACGACGCAAATTATTAGCCTAACGAATGAAGAAAGCAATCGAATGACGATGAATACGGATGTAAACGTAAACGGGCGAGTTTATACAGCCCCAAAAACCTGCGCGATTGTGATCTGTCTTGATGGCTGTGAACCGGCGTATTTGGATGTGGCGATTGGCGAAGGTTTGATGCCCACATTAAAGCGTATCCGGGCCATGGGCAGCGATCATCTTGCCCATTCGGTGATCCCCTCGTTCACCAACCCCAACAATATGTCGATCGCGACAGGGCGCCCACCCGCCGTACATGGCATTTGCGGCAATTACCTGTATGAGCCGGAAACCGGCGAAGAAGTGATGATGAATGATGTGCGGTTTTTGCGCGCCCCAACCGTGTTCGGCGGCCTGTACAATGCCGGGGCAAAAGTGGCCGTGGTCACGGCCAAAGACAAATTGCGGGCGCTGTTGGGCGCGGGTTTGAAATTTGATGAAGACCGGGCGATTTGTTTTTCCTCAGAAAAGGCCGATCAAGCTACCTTGGCCGAAAACGGGATTGAAAATGCAAGCGCTTATATGGATCGCCCCGTCCCAGAAGTCTATTCTGCCGATCTATCAGAATTTGTTTTTGCCGCTGGGGTAAAGCTTCTCAAAACCTGGGCGCCAGACGTGATGTATCTGTCAACCACAGATTATATCCAACATAAATTTGCCCCTGATGAGCAAGGCGCAAAAGATTTCTATGCTATGTTTGACCGTTATCTGGCCGAATTAGACGCATTAGGCGCAGCAATTGTGGTGACCGCCGATCATGGTATGAAGCCCAAACATCAAGCCGATGGCACCCCAGCGGTGATTTATATTCAGGATGTATTAGACCAGTGGCTGGGTGAAAAAGCCGCCCGTGTTATTCTGCCCATCACCGATCCTTATGTTGTGCATCATGGCGCTTTAGGTTCGTTTGCAACGGCCTATTTGCCAGAGGGCTGCGATCATGGGGAAATTATTGCCCGCCTAACAGCTTTGCCCGAAATGCTTTCAGTGCTCAGCAAAGAAGAGGCGGTGGCCGAATTTGAACTGCCCGCAGATCGGATTGGCGATATTGTCATGGTTTCAACCGAAAATATGACCATTGGCACTTCCCAGCATCGCCATGATCTGGCCGCACTGAAAGAACCCTTGCGCAGCCATGGCGGGCTTACCGAACAAACCGTGCCGTTCATTGTAAACCGGGTTATGGATTTGCCAGATGCGCCCCAATTGCGAAATTTTGATGCGTTTTATTATGCCTTGCAAGCGGCAGCGCAGTAAATCGGCGTTTAACATGCGCCCGCCAAAGTCTTTTGGCGGGTTTAAAAACGAGGATGGGGTTGAAAAAACCTCACTGCCCGTCTCTTAAGAAAACCGCGGTTGTCTGAAGATGGGCTATGACCGCAAATTAAACAAAGCGAAGAAGAATGAGGCTCCAAATGACAGCGACAGAAGAAATTCGACACGAAGCCATGCGCATCGGAGGCGAAAAAGTCTTTACAGACGATGTGGTAGAGGTGCGCTATCCCTATACGGATGAGGTGGTGGCCACGGTTCCGGCCGGTACCGCAGAGCATGCGGCGAAAGCCTTTGCGATTGCCGCCGCTTATAAGCCCAGCTTAACGCGGTATGAGCGCCAGAAAATTCTGTTTCGCGCGGCCGAATTGATCCGTGAACGCCGCGATAGTATCGCGCATTGGCTCACCTTTGAATTGGGCATTTGCCAACAGCATGCGCTCTATGAAACCGGGCGCTCTTATGATGTGTTTATGTTGGCCGGTCAGGCCGCCATTCAAGATGATGGTCAAATCTTCAGTTGCGATCTGACACCGCATGGAAAGCCGCGCAAAATATTCACCAAACGCGAACCCGTGCGCACGATCTCAGCCATCACCCCGTTCAATCATCCCTTAAATATGGTGGCGCATAAAATCGCCCCCGCGATTGCAACCAATAACTGCGTTGTGTGCAAACCAACCGAGTTAACACCGCTGACTGCGATCACATTGGCGGATATTTTATATGACGCCGGCCTACCGGTTGAGATGTTCCAAATCGTCACCGGATGGCCCAAAGATATTGGCGATGAAATGGTCACCAATGAAAATATTGATATTGTCACCTTCACCGGCGGTGTGCCTGTGGGCAAAATGATTGCGCAAAAAGCCGGATATAAACGCGCCGCGCTTGAGCTTGGCGGCAATGATCCACTGATTATTCTAAATGATCTCTCTGATGCAGATCTTGAAAAAGCTGCGACGATTGCGGTGGCCGGTGCCACGGGAAATTCCGGCCAGCGCTGCACGGCAGTTAAGCGGATCTTGGTGCAAAACAGCGTGGCGGATAAATTTGTACCCCTAGTGCTGGAAAAAGCCAAAGCCATCCGCTTTGGCGATCCGATGGATCCAGACACCCAATTGGGCTGCGTGATCCATGCAAAAGCTGCAGAACTATTTGAAAAGCGGGTCTATATGGCCGAAGCAGAGGGCGCAGAAATCCTGTACCATCCGGGGCGCAACGGAGCGCTTTTGCCCCCGATCGTGATCGATAAAGTGCCCCATAGCTCAGAATTGGTGATGGAAGAAACCTTTGGCCCCATCGTGCCGATCGTGCGCGTGCCCGATGATGATGATGCCGTGATGGAAATTTCAAACTCTACCGAATTTGGATTGTCCTCCGGCGTCTGCACGAATGATTTTACCCGTATGCAAGCCTTTATCGAAGGGTTGGATGTGGGCACTGTGAACATTTGGGAACAACCGGGGTACCGTATTGAGATGTCACCCTTTGGCGGCATCAAAGATAGCGGGAATGGCGTCAAAGAAGGGGTTTTGGAAGCCATGAAATTCTTCACAAATGTCAAAACCTATTCTCTGCCATGGCCATAGACAAACAAGTGATGAGCGGCGCGGGCTTGCTGACTTTTCGTGACTAGCACGAAAAGCGTAACCGGCACCCGCACTGTATGTAAGACCCGATGATAAGCCCCGGGGTCATGCTAATCGCGTTAAGCGCGGCGCTTTTGCACGCCACATGGAATGCTATGGTCAAGGGAGCCGCTGATCGCGCATTATCGATTGGCTTGGTCTCTTTAGGGCATTTCGTGCCCGCCCTGCCGTTTTTTTTAATCTTGCCCGCGCCGGATATGGCAGCTCTGCCCTATATCGTTGCGTCAACGGTAATTCATTGGGGCTATTACTTTTTCTTGATTGCAGCCTATAAAAACAGCGATCTTTCAGTGGCCTATCCGATTGCGCGGGGGGCAGCGCCGGTTTTAATCGCCTTGGGTGCCACGATCTGGCCGGGGGAAATTCTATCGCTCATGGCTTGGGGTGGGATCATCGGCGTCTCTTGCGGCGTTGCGCTCCTGGTCGTATCCCGCGCCACCGGTGCGGTTACAAAAGCCCTGTTTCCCGCCTTCATCACCGCTTTAATGGTGGCGGCTTATTCAATCGTGGATGGGATTGGGGTGCGCGTTTCAGGCGCGCCTCTCTCATATATCACATGGCTTTTTACCGCGGAAATCTGTGTCACTCTATTCGTGCTAATGCCTCGGCGCGCCTTGATCAGGCAAAATGGTGTAAAACAATTTTTGACGGGATTTTCAGGCGGGGTTCTTTCAAGCCTGTCTTATGCTTTGGCGGTTTTTGCGCAAACCTTAGCGCCTTTGGCTTTGGTCGCCGCGATCCGCGAAACATCGGTTATTTTGGCGGCGCT
>ENA-UZWZ01002750-UZWZ01002750.1-metagenome-genome-assembly--contig:-Day-4-25m-contig-2750_pt1 | contig 14611 bp, 12 predicted proteins | sample MGYA00260346_ERZ794906 | MGnify/ENA metagenome assembly ERZ794906 | reverse complement strand
TATTATTTTTCATTAATTTTAATTGAAATGAAAAAAAAAATAACATTTAATAAGTTACTTTTTCTAGGTATGTTTATTGAACTATTAATTTTTTTAATTTCTTATTTATTTAAAGAAAATTTTGGTGACGTTTTTAGGTACTCTGCAAGATATTCTGGCCGATTATCATTATTTGTTTATTTATATTGTTTTTATATTTTTTTTGAATCATTTATTACGAATAAAAATTTAAAAAAATTAAAAGAATTTGTATTGATTTTTGGAATCTTGCATGTTGTTCATTTTGGTTATTTGGCTATGTCAGTATTTCTAAATGAGTTGCCAATTATCCCAGTTAAAGTTACAGGTGGTGCAATAGCTTATATGATGATTATTATTTATCCATTTATAATTAATAAAATTAAAAACACTACCTATCATTTAATATATTTCTATTACGTTGGTATAGTTTTCTTAGTGACTTATTTAGCAAGGATTAGAGGAGATTTTGAAGGTGCAAGTCCTGAGATATTCCATAAAATTGCCTTTTTACTTTTAATTCTAGTTTTTTTTAAATTTGGATTTGATTTTTATAAAAACAGAAAAAAATTTAATTCTTTATGAAATATTTTAATATTTATTTTCTTTTTCTAATATTATTTTCTTCGTTCAACTCTTTTGACAGTTCTGTTGTTTGGGGAAGTATTGGGCACAAGGTTGTTGGAGAAATTGCTGAAAGAAAACTTAATTCTAATGTCAAACTTATAGTAAATGATTTGTTAGACGGTGAATCTATGGCTAGTGCTAGTACCTGGGCTGATGAAATAAAATCAGATCCACTATATAAGAAGTACAGTACTTGGCATTATGTTAATATGCCTTTAGATAAAGAATATAAAGAAATTAAAAAAAATCCAAAAGGTGATATAGTAATGACTTTAAAAGAGTGTATTAAAGTTTTAAAAAACCCTGAATCAAGTAAAAAGTCTAAATCATTTTATTTAAAATTTTTAATCCATCTAGTTGGTGATATTCATCAACCATTACATACTGGTATGTTTGAGGACAGAGGAGGTAACGATATTAAACTTTCGTTTTTAGGACAGCCTACAAATTTTCATATTGTTTGGGATATCCATATTATTGAATCTTTAAACAAGGATTATATTCAATTGACAGATGAATTAATAAATATGAAAGAGGTTCATGTTTCATTAGATCCTGATAATTGGGTTTATGAAACTCATCAAGACGTTAAAACGTTATACGCTGAAATTGAAAACATCTATGAAATAGATAATAATTATATAAATGATAAAATTCCTTTTATTAAAGGAAAATTATTTAAAGCAGGTTCTACTTTAGCTGGGGTTTTGAATGACATTTTTTCATAAAAAAAACACCCGAAAAAGGTGTTTTTTTGTAAACATATAATTGATTTTTTATTTTGAAGGAACAGGAGGATTAGGTGGAGTAGGAGGATTAGGAGATGGAGGAACAGCTTTAAAGCTAATTTCTCTTCCTTGCATTTTTAACTTCATAGTATCTTCACTAAATGAAACTTCCATTCCTGCAATTTCTTGTTTAAAAGTATTTTTTGATGTTGCTTCAAGAACTAATTCTTGGTCCATACCGACTGGTTTCATGGCTAAGTTCCCGTCTTTTGTATAAACCTCAAATTTTACTGGCATTAAATCCGATGCATACAAACCAACAAATTTTTTGAGATCTTTTTCAGAAATTGAAAAAGATACTTTTTCAGGTTTTGGATCAACTACTAGTCTTTTGTCTCTGTTAGCTATATTCCAAGCCGTGTAGAAGATTAGTTTTGACCTTAATTCAAGTAAATCATATTCGATTTTGTCTGGAGTGTCACTCGGTTGATGATAATCAGCGTGTGTTCCAGTAAAATAAAATATAATAGGAATACCATTTTTTGCAAAATTATAGTGATCACTTCTATAGTAAAATCTGTTTGGGTCGTTTTTGTCATTAAATCTGTAATCAAGTGTCATGTTAACAGATTCTGCATTGGTTTGTTCAGATAAATTATGCAGATCAACACTATCGTGATCTGATCCAATTAAATAAATATAATCTCTATTTTTTTCTCTTCTAGTAGGATCAATTCTCCCAATCATATCAACATTTAAATTTACAACTGTATTTTCAAGCGGATATATTGGATTATCAGTATAATAAGCAGATCCTAGTAATCCTTTTTCTTCACCTGTAACATGTAAAAAAACAACAGATCTTTTTGGGCCTTTACCTTTGTCTGCAGCTTTTTTGAAAGCTTCAGCAATTTCTAAAAGAGCAACAGTTCCAGAACCATCATCATCTGCACCATTATAAATTTCTCCATCTGTTACACCAACATGATCTAAGTGAGCTGTTATGATTACATATTCATCTGGTTTTTCTGACCCTTTGATTATGGCTACAACATTTTCAGTTTCAACAGTTTTAGGCTTTTGACCTCTTCGTCCTCTCATTTTAAGAGACATTTCTTGAAAATAATCTCCTTCTAAATCCCCAGGTTCAACTCCAATAGATTTATAATAATTTCTTATATATTCAACTGCTTTTTTTTGTCCTGGTGCTCCAGTGTCTCTACCTTCAAATTCGTCAGAGGCATATATATATAAATGTTCACTTAACTCTTTTTCTGTGATGGTCTTTGCAAATTTTTTAGCTTTTGATGTTTGAAAAGCAAACGAAAAATTGATAGTTAATATTGTAATAACTATCAATGATAAAAGTTTTTTATTCATAGTTTAAATTTTTGAAAGCCCAAGTTAGAAAAAATAACTTACTATTAAATTATTATTACATAATTTAGATGGATTCTATGATTTATAAAGGCTTTTATTGTTTTATATTTTTTTTTATTAGTCTGTTTTCATTTGGAATTCAAAAAAATGATAAGCTAAATTTTATTATTGTTTTTGTTGATGACATGGGTTACGGAGATTTAGGAGTTTATGGAAATCCTACTATTGCAACACCTAATTTGGATAAAATGGCTTATGAAGGTCAAAAATGGACTCAGTTTTATTCAGCAGCACCTGTTTGTACGCCTAGTAGAGCAGCTCTTTTAACCGGAAGACTTCCAGTTAGAAGCGGTATGACTAGCTCTAAAAATAAAGTTTTATTTCCAAACTCACTAAACGGTCTTCCATCAAGTGAATTTACAATCGCTGAAAAACTTAAAGAAGAAAAATACAATACAGCAATTGTGGGTAAGTGGCATCTTGGTCACAAAAAAAAACATTTACCCTTGAATCATGGTTTTGATTATTATTATGGTATACCTTATTCAAATGATATGGATAAGATTAATAAAAATAATTATTGGTCAGAGTATGAAAGAAATGAGCTTGATTCTAAAAGTTATAACGTACCATTAATTGAAAATTTTGATATAATTGAAAGACCTGTTGATCAAACTACAATTACTGATAGGTATACAAAAAAAACTATTCAACTTATTAATAAGTATAAGGATGATAGGTTTTTTATTTATTTGTCTCACAATTTACCACATATACCACTCTATGCATCTAAAAAATTTTTAGGTAAGAGTAAAAGAGGATTGTATGGTGATGTCATTGAAGAAATTGATAATGGTGTAGGGATGATAATTAAGGAACTACAGAAATTAAAACTAGAAAAAAAAACAATAGTTGTTTTTACATCAGATAACGGTCCTTGGCTAGTGTATAAATCTCATTCTGGTTCTGCTGGATTGCTTAGAAATGGAAAAGGTACAACTTGGGAAGGGGGAGTGAGGGTACCAGCTATTTTTTGGGGAGGAAATATTATTCCCGGAGTTGTAGATGACATAGGGTCTACACTTGATATATATTCTACTTTTCTTAGTATTACAGGTATTGAACAACAAAAAAATATGTATATAGATGGAACTGATTTATCCGAAACTTTATTTCAGCTTAAAGAAAGTAAAAGAAAAAATATGTTTTTTTATAACGGAGATGAATTATTTGCAACAAGACTCAATAATTTTAAATTACACCTTAAAACAACAGATTGGTATAAAGAACCAAAAATTCATGATCCACCACTATTATTTGATTTAAATATTGATCCATCTGAAAAGTTTGATATAGCCAAAGATAATCCAGATAAAGTTGAGGAAATCCTTAATCTAATAGAAAGTCATAATTCAAAACTAGTAAGAGGAAAAGATCAGCTAGAAGATAGATTTTAATTAATTTTATTTTCAATATAATCCCAAAGTTTAATTCTCATTTCAAGAGCTTTTTTAGATGCAATTTCAGCTTCTTTCCATTTTTTTTCGTCTTTACCACACAGCTCTTCGATCATTTTAAGCGCCATAGGACCATGCTCGTCTGAGTCAACTTCAATGTGTCTTTCTAAATAATAAATTAAATTGTCTGCTTTTATTTCATCATTAACAGACAGTTTTTTGACAATTTTAATAAACATATCAGGAATTAAATCCTCCCTTCCAAACGTAAAAACACTTGCTATTACATGATTTTTGTTTGTATTGATAATATTAAATGTAAAGTCCATAAACTGCTTCACAACTGGACTTATGTTCATGCTTTCAACAGATTTATTATAAGATTTTAAAGTTTTAATTTTAGAAATAAAATCTTCAATTTTTTTTGTATTTGCCCCAATTTGAATCATAGATTCAAGATAAAGTTCAAAGTGACTTTTTGGATTTCCATTTAAATCCACATCACTTTCTTCAGCTAAAACTATTTCATTTATTAATCTACCGGCTAAACGATTTTCATTTGGTGTCCATGGTATGTCTGTGCATGTTAAATTTTTCTGCAAAGCTTTAATTAAAGACATGAAATCCCATACAGCAAAAACATGATTTTCCATAAAATCAATAAGTTTTTGTTTTGAATTAAGTTTAGAATAAAGATTATGATTTATAAGAGACTTTCTTGTTTTAGATAAATTCTTTTCTAAATTATGAATATGGGACATTTTATAAAATTTGTGCAAAAATAATTTATAAACCTTAAATTACAATCTTAAAATCAATAAATTATTTATGGATATTGGTATATTAATAACTTTCGTATTAACTTCGTTATTGTTGACAATATCACCTGGTCCTGATATTATATATGTTATTTCACAAAGTTTATCAAAAGGATTGAAATCAGCTTTAATGACCTCACTTGGTTTAACTTCTGGTTTATTAATTCACACTTTTTTTGTTACAATAGGTTTGTCGTTAATAATTTATCAAAATGAATATATTTTTAATTTTATAAAATTATTAGGTGTATTGTACTTTTTTTATTTAATCACATTAACATTTGTTAATAGATATAAAAGAAAAGAATTAAATATTGAAAACAAATCAAATAATGATTTTTTTAAGGGTTTAATAATGAACTTATTAAATCCTAAGGTTAGTTTATTTTTTATAGCTTTTTTCCCAAGTTTTTTATTCCACACTGATCTAAGTAAGGAAATACAGTTTTTGATACTTGGTGGTATATTTTGGACACAAGCTACTTTAGTTTTTATGTTAGTTTCTCTTTTTTCTTCAAAACTCAACTCACTTTCAAGGGGCCACAGTTTAATTAGTAATAATATATATATGTTGGAGGTGGCAGTATATATATTTATTATATACTGGATAGTTAGTTAATAAAAACTAATTTTATACTATGTCTTCAATTAAAATAGTTGAATGTTCTAGAGATGCAATGCAAGGAATAAAGCAATGGATTCCCTCTGAAATTAAATTAGATTATTTACAATCAGTTTTATCGGTTGGTTTTGATGTTGTTGATTTTGGTAGTTTTGTTTCAAAAAGGGCAATTCCTCAAATGAGAGATTCAGCTTTTATAATTGATAATTTGGATCTTTCAAATACAAAATCTAAATTATTGGCTATTGTAGCTAATGAAAGAGGAGCTTTAGACGCATGCAGTCATTCATCATTAAGTTTTCTAGGATTTCCATTTTCAATTTCAGAAATTTTTCAAATGAGAAATACTAATAAAAACATAAATGAATCTTTTGAAGAGCTAAAGAGAATTAAAGAAATAGCTGATAAAAATAATAAGAAGTTGGTTGTTTACTTATCCATGGGTTTTGGAAACCCTTACGGAGAGCCATGGAACTTTCAAATCGTTGAAAAATGGATAGAAAAACTTAGTTTTTTAGATATTGAAATAATATCTCTTTCCGATACTATTGGGACTGCGGATCCTAATGATATAAAAAAGATTTTTTCAAATTTAATTCCAAAATATATGCAAATTGAATTTGGGGCTCATTTTCATACCAAACCTAAAGAATGGTTTAATAAAATTGATTCTGCTTATAATGCCGGATGTAGACGATTTGACGGAGCAATACAAGGGTTTGGTGGATGTCCCATGGCAAAGGATGAATTGACAGGAAATTTACCAACTGAAAAATTGATATCTTATTTAAATTCTATCAATAAAAAACCAAACATTAATTCACTCAATTTTGAATCCTGTTACAACCATGCATTGAGGTTGTTCAGTGATTTTAAATAAAGATTGTATATTTCTACTATTCTTATTTAGAATAATTAAAAATAAGCTTGTTTAATAAGTTTTTATCACTTATGTTTGCACTCTATTTATAATTAATCTAAATAAAAATAACATGAAAAACCAAATAATTTTATTCTCATTTTTAATATCTTTTACTGTTTTTTCTCAAAATAGTTCTGAAAAACAAATGTTAAGTCTTCAGACAATGGCTACCGGATTAAAAATCGGGGGATATGGTGAAATAACTTACAACGATCCTGATTCTGGAGTTTCCGAAATTGATGTCCAAAGACTAGTAATGCTATTTGCATACAAATTTGACGATAGAGTTTCTTTTATAACTGAAATTGAGTTCGAGCACGTTAAAGAAGTTTATGTCGAACAAGCTTTTTTAAATTACGGAGTTTCCGATAATTTTAACTTAAGAGGTGGATTAATGCTTGTTCCTATGGGAATTGTAAATGAATACCACGAGCCCACAACTTATAATGGAGTAGAAAGACCGAGTTTGAATAACAAATTAGTTCCTACAACATGGAGGGAAATGGGGTTAGGAGTTTATGGACGTATTAATAGTGCTTCAATAAGATATCAAGCTTATTTAATGAACGGATTTATTTCCTACAATGATGGAGCTTATAAATTAAAAGGAACAAATGGTCTAAGATCCGGAAGACAAAAAGGAGCTGAATCTGTAGGAAGCAATGCGAATTTTGCAGCTAGAGTTGACTATTATGGATTACCAGGTCTTAAACTTGGCTTAAGTTTATACAACGGAAAAACACAAACGACTGATAAAAGTGTTGTAGGTTCTCAGATTGGATTATCTATGCTTGGATTTGACGCCAGATATGTAAAAAATCGTTTTTCTGCAAGATCAGAATTTATAAATGCTTCTCTTTCTGACTCTGATAAATATAATATAGCTTCTGGAAAGGATTTGGGTTCAAAAATGCGTGGATATTATATTGAGGGAGCTTATAATTTACTTCCATTAACAGCCAGACAAAAACTTGATATTTTTTTAAGATATGAAGATTTTGATACTCATGCAGAAGTTGTAGGAGATTTAACAAAAAATGAATCTTTTCACAGAAAAGAAACTACTTTTGGGTTCTCATATCATTTAGCTGATGGAGCTGTATTTAAAATGGATTGGCAATCAAAAGGTACTGCTGTTCCAGATAGTGAATCAAAGGGTCAATTTAATATGGGTATAGGTGTATTCTTTTAAGAATTTAAAAATTAATTAGTAGATGGAACTGCATAGAAAAAATAATTGGAGCTTTGTTTTGTTATATTTTGTAGTAATACTATGCAGTTCTTTTTCTAATCATGAAGATGTTTTATACAAAAACATTTTAAAAAAAGTAAAAAAAGAAATTTCTAAAGTTTTTGTTTTAGAAGATTTTGAATTGAATCCAGTTCAAGTCCAACCCAATAAAAAGCTAACAGCTGACTTTTCTGGAAATAGGCTTTTAGAAATTTCCTCTGACGATATTAAACTTGGTTATGCATACGTAGGAACTGCACCAAGTAAAACTGAAACTTTTGAATATTTAGTTCTTTTTGATAATCAATTCGTGATCAAAAAAGCAAAAGTTTTGTTGTACAGAGAGAGTTGGGGAGGTGAAATTGGCAGTAAAAGATGGTTAAAGCAGTTTCTTTTAAAGGATACTAATCACAAATTTATTTATAGACAAAATATTTCAGCAATCTCTGGTGCAACCATTTCTGTCAAATCAATGACTAACGCTGTAAATGAATTATTAAGTTCTTTGAATTTTTTAATTCAAAACAAAATAATATAGTATTTTTGCTCGGTGCTTAAAACTAACAGCCTTTCTGAACTTTCAAAAGAATTTAAATACTTAATTGCAACGTTTGTATTAGTAACAAGTATTGGTTTTATATCTAGTATTGTTTTCGTTGATTATTCAAATAGTATAACACCAGATGGTTTAGTTGAACAGTATAATGGTAATGAGTTTATTGAAGATGATATTGATATTATGAAGTTCAAAAAGAGTGAAAGAGAAATTTTAACTATTATTCATTCTCATATCCTTTCAATGTCTGTTATTTTCTTTTTAATGGGTTTTCTTGTTTGTTTGACCAATATTAACATCAGATTAAAGCTTTTTTTAGCAATTGAACCATTTGTTTCAATCCTTTTAACTTTCGGAGGTATTTATTTGCTTTGGCTTGAAATTCTTTGGTTCAAATATGTAGTAATATTTTCTGGTATATTAATGTCTTTGTCGTTTTTATTATCAGCTTTTTTAATATTAAAAGATCTTAAGTTATTTAAGGATTAATAATTTAGTATATTTGCATGCAATTAATTAATAAGTTAATTGCTATGAAACTCCCAGAAAAAAAATTTATTGGAACAGGGTTGACATACGATGATGTATTGTTAGTACCATCATATTCTGAATGTCTTCCAAACCAAGTTGATTTAACAACTAAATTCTCTAGAAACATTAACTTAAACATTCCTGTTGTTTCTGCTGCTATGGACACAGTTACAGAAAGTAAAATGGCTATAGCCATGGCTCAAGAAGGCGGTTTAGGGGTCTTGCATAAAAGTATGACTATTGATCAGCAAGCTGAAAAAGTTAAACGAGTTAAAAGATCAGAATCTGGAATGATTTTAGATCCTGTAACTTTAAATAAAAACTCATTAGTTGCTGAAGCTAAACACTGTATGAAAGAGTACAGTATAGGAGGTATCCCAGTTGTAGATTCAAACAATATTCTAATTGGTATAGTTACTAACAGAGATTTAAGATTTGAAAATGATAATAATAAAAAATTATCGCAGGTAATGACCAAATCTAATTTAATTACTGCTAATGAGGGAGTTACAATGGATGAAGCTGAAGTAATATTACAAAAACATAAAATTGAAAAACTTCCAGTTGTTAATAAACAAAATAAATTATTAGGATTAATAACATTTAGAGATATTCAAAAATTATTTTTAAAACCTAAATCCAATAAAGATTCTTTTGGAAGATTAAAAGTTGCAGCTGCAATTGGAGTTTCAAATGAATCTATAAAAAGATGCGAGGCTTTATGTAAAGCTGGAGTTGATGCCGTTGTAATTGATACTGCTCATGGTCATTCAAAGGGTGTTTTAAATATTTTAAAAAAAATTAAAAATAAATTTCCAAAAATTGATGTCATAGTTGGAAATATTGCAACTGCTGAAGCAGCTAAATTTTTAGTTGAGGCTGGAGCTGATGGAGTTAAAGTAGGTATTGGACCGGGTTCTATATGTACAACAAGAGTTATAGCTGGTGTTGGGTATCCTCAATTATCTGCTATTTATGAAGTTTCTAATGCAATAAAGGGATCTGGAGTTTCAGTTATCGCTGATGGAGGAATTAAATATACTGGAGATATTACTAAAGCAATTGCAGCCGGAGCCGATTGTGTAATGCTAGGTTCTCTGTTGGCTGGAACAAAAGAATCGCCAGGCGAAACTATTATTTATGAAGGAAGAAAGTTTAAGTCCTACAGAGGAATGGGTTCGATTGAAGCTATGCAAAAAGGTAGTAAGGATAGATATTTTCAAGATTCAGTTAATGAATCAAATAAATTAGTTCCAGAGGGAGTTGTAGGAAGAGTTCCCTACAAAGGAGATCTAGTTGAAAGTATCCATCAATTTGTTGGTGGAATTAGATCTGGTATGGGTTACTGTGGAAGTAAAAACATTAAAGAGCTTAAGGATCACGGAAAGTTTGTTCAAATAACTGGAGCTGGTATAAAGGAGAGTCATCCTCACAATGTCATGATAACAAAAGAATCACCAAATTATTCTAGATAATCTTATTTTGAAAGCATATATATTTTTTTTTAGTTTACTATTTATTGGTTGTGATTTTATAGAAAATAAACCAGATCAAGTTTTAGCTAGGTTGGGAGATGAGTTTTATTATAAATCTGATTTAATAGACATCTTTCCATCTGGACTTTCTGAAGAAGACAGTGTAATTTTTGTTAAAAATCGTATAAACAATTGGGCTAAAGAAAAATTACTGTTTAAAAAAGCTCTTGTAAACCTTGGCGATGAAAAGCAAGGAGATTTAAATCAATTAATTGAGTCTTACAAAAATGAATTGTTTTCATACGCTTATCAAGAGAAGATAGTCAAATCTGCAATGGACACTTTTATTTCAGAACAATCTGTAAGAGAATACTATAATACAAATAAATTAAATTTTAAACTTAATCAGGAGATAATTAATGCTAGGTATTTAAAAATAAATAGTGAAAATTATAATTTAAAAGATGTAGTAAAAAGATTTAGAAGGTTTAAACAAAGTGATAAAATATTTTTAGACTCAATATCATTACAATTTTCCTCTTATTATTTTAATGACTCTTTATGGATTAATAAAGACGTATTTTTTAATAAATTACCCGAGATAAATGATAGATTAAAACAAAATATTGTTAAAAACAAGTTATTTTATAGATTACAAGATTCTTTGGAACTATATTTGATCAATATTGAAGATTACAAGCTTAAAAATGATATTGCTCCATTTGATTTTATCAAATCGACTTTAAAACAAGTGCTTTTAAACAAGAAAAAATTAGAGTTTATTAGTAAATTTGAAAACGAAATAATAGAAGATGCTCTCCAACAAAATGAATTTGAATTTTATGAAACCAATTAATAATTACTTTTTTATAATTCTATTTTTTACCTCAATAGGATTTAGCCAAGAAACAGAAAATACTAACTACCAAACTAAAATAAAAATTGATGGAGTTTCAGCTGTCGTTGGTGATTATGTCATTTTAGAATCAGATGTTGATAAAACTCTTATTGACCTTCAATCTCAAGGTGTTTCAACACAAAATATTACTAGATGTAGTCTTTTAGGCAAATTAATGGAAGATAAACTTTATGCCCACCACGCTGAGCAAGATAGTTTACAAGTTGACAACAATTCTATTTATTCTTATGTTGACAGAACCATTGATTATTTTGTTGATCAAATTGGAAGTATAGAAAAAGTACTTGAGTTTTACAAAAAAAATGATGAACAGGTGTTTAGATCTGAATTGTTTGAAATTAATAAAGTTAGACAGCTTTCAGAGCTAATGCAAAATAAAATAGTTGAAGAAATTGAAATTACACCAGATGAAGTTCGACAATTCTTTTATTCTATCCCCAAATATGAAAGACCAGTTTTTGGAGCTGAACTAGAACTAGCTCAAATTGTAATTAACCCAGAAGTATCCAAAGAAGAACAAGATAAAGTTATTAGAAGATTAGAAACTATTAAGAATGATATTGTAGTTAATGGTTCATCATTTGCCACAAAAGCAATTTTGTATTCGCAAGATCCGGGATCTAGAGCAACTGGAGGAATGTACACATTAAACCGAAACAGACCTACAATGCATAAAGAATTTAGAGACGCAGTATATAGATTAAGAGAAGGTGAAGTTTCAGATCCTTTTGAAACCGAAAGTGGTTGGCATATTGTAAAAGTTGAAAAAATTAGAGGTCAAGAAGTAGACGCTAGGCATATACTTTTAATTCCAGATGTTACTAACGATGCCATAGTTGAAGCAAAAAGAACTATTGATTTAATCAGAAAAAGAATTATTGATGGTGAATTAACATTCACTGAAGCAGCTAAAGAACTTTCTGACGAAGTCGAGACTAGAAGTAATGGGGGTGTTTTAATTAATCCAACAACTGGAGATACTCGTTTTGAGTTGACTAAAATGGATCCTGTTCTTTACAGTCAAGCACAAAGACTTAAGGATAATGAAATTTCAATGCCTTTGTTAGATGAAGATCAAAGAGGAGTGAAAAAATATAAAATACTTAAAGTTAGTAACAGATTTGATGAGCACATAGCAGATTATTCTCAAGATTTTATTAAAATTAAAGAATTAGCTCTTAAAGAAAAACAACTTAAAAGAATTCAAAGTTGGATGATCGAAAAAATAGAGGATACATACATTAATATTAACAAAGACAATCAAGACTGTAATTTTACAAATAAATGGGTAAAAAATTAATATCTTTTCTAGTATCAACCCGACTTACTGCTTTTTTATTTATTGTTTATGCATTAGCCATGGCAATTGGAACATTCATTGAAAATGACTACGGAACTGTTACTGCAAAAATTTTAATTTATAATGCTACATGGTTTGAGCTTATTTTAGTAGTTTTTGTTATAAATTTTTTATTTAACATTAAAAGATATAACCTTTTAAAGTTTAATAAATGGCCAGTTTTAATGCTTCATATTTCTTGGATTCTAATCATTGTTGGAGCAGGTATAACCAGGTACATAGGCTATGAAGGTGTTATGCCTATTAGAGAAAATTCAACTTCTAATAGTTTTCTTTCTGAAAAAACTTATTTAACAGCTGTGGTAGATGGTGAAGTAGATGGAGAGGTTAGTAGAAAAATGTTAAAAGATGATTTTTTATTTTCTGAGCATACAAATAATAATTTTAGTTGGAATTATGATTTTAAAGGTCAGGACTTTACCATTGAGTACATAGATTTTATTGAAAATGCAAAAAAAGAATTAATTGAAAACGATAATGGTGAAAAATATTTAAAAATTGTAGAGGCATCTAAAGGTAATCGTCACGAACATTTCTTGAAATTTGGAGAAGTAACAAGTGTTCACAACATACTATTTGCGTTAAACAAACCAACAGAGGGGGCCATAAATATTAGTGATTCAGGGAATGAATTAATCATTAATAGTCCATTTTCTGGAGATTTTATGCGTATGGCAGACCAAATGCAAGGAGATCTTAAACAGAATACTGATCAAGTATTACTTTTAAGGTCATTGTATAACGTTGCTGGATTACAATTCGTTTTTCCAAACCCTGTAATTAACGGAAGATTTGAAATTATAAAATCTGATGAAGAAACCCAACAAGATGGTTTATTTCTAAAAGTTTCATCAAATGGAGATTCCAAAGAAATAGGATTATTAGGAGCTAAAGGAATAGTAAACGATCCAGAAAAAATAGAAGTAGGTGGTCTAGAATTTTTACTAAAATATGGTTCACTTGAAAACAAATTACCTTTTGAAATAAAGTTAAATGATTTTATAGCTGAAAAGTACCCTGGAACCGAAAAAAGTTACAGTAGTTTCATGAGTAAAGTTACTGTAATTGATAAAGTATCATTTGATTATGATATCTATATGAATCATATTTTGAATCACTCAGGTTATAGATTTTTTCAAGCTAGTTTTGATCCAGACGAAAAAGGCACAGTACTTTCTGTAAATCATGATTATTTTGGAACATTAATTACCTACATCGGTTATTTTTTACTTTACATAGGTTTATTAGGAATTATGTTTTTTGGAAAAACACGTTTTAAAGATTTAGCTAAGCAATTAGAAAAAGTTAAAATTAAAAAACAAAAATTAACATTTCTTTTAATTTTATTTTCAGGAATAGCTTTTTCACAGGACTCTCATGATCATCAGCAAAAAATTAACTTAAAGCAGATTGATTCCATAATAATCAATAATCCTGTTGATGAACTTCACGCAGCTGAATTTGGCAGTTTAATTATACAAGATTCTGGTGGAAGAATGAAGCCTTTAAACACTTTTGCATCTGAGATTTTAAGAAAGGTTAGTAAATCTGATTCTTACAAGAACTTAAATGCTGACCAAGTCCTACTATCCATTACTAAAGATCCTTTACTATGGTATAACGTTCCAATAATATATTTAAAAAGAGGGAACGATAGTTTACGAAATATTATTGGAAGAAATAATAAAGAAAAATATGCAGCTTTTACAGATTTCTTTGATAAAAATGGAAATTATAAAATTGCTCAACAGCTAGAAAGATCTTATAAATCTGCTTTACCTAATGCGTTTGAAAAAGACTTTATTGAAACTGATAGAAAAGTTAATTTATTGTTTTCAGCTTTAGAAGGAAAAATTCTAACAATTTTTCCAATTCCAAACAATGCAGGTAATAAATGGGTCTCTTATAAAGATTTAAATATTAATGATTTTAAGGGAATTGATTCTTTATATGTAAAAAATATTTTA
>ENA-UZWZ01000784-UZWZ01000784.1-metagenome-genome-assembly--contig:-Day-4-25m-contig-784_pt2 | contig 14634 bp, 15 predicted proteins | sample MGYA00260346_ERZ794906 | MGnify/ENA metagenome assembly ERZ794906 | reverse complement strand
CAGATCGCCATTCTGGTTATCGCGATAGATGACTATAGCAACGGCATGCTGACCATAGGTGAAGTTGTCATGCTCAACACGTTTATGCTTCAGCTATTTATCCCTTTGGGTTTTCTAGGCTCCTCCTACCGGATGATTCGGCAGGCGCTCGTCGATATGGAATTTTTGTTCCAGCTACTTGATCTTGAGCCGGAGATTCGCGACAAGGCAAACGCTACGGATCTGGAAGTGCGGGATGGTGAAGTCCAGTTCACTGGCGTTAACTTTGGATACGAACCAGAGCGGTCAGTGCTGAGTGATGTCAGTTTTACCATTGCCCCCGGAACAACCACAGCCATTGTCGGACCCAGTGGCGCAGGTAAATCGACGCTATCCAGATTGCTTTATCGTTTCTACGATGTGAATGCTGGGAAAGTCGCGGTTGATGGTAACAACGTCGCTGATGTGACGCAGGCCAGTCTCCGCAGCGCTGTTGGGATCGTTCCTCAAGATACCGTGTTGTTCAATGACACGATTGCCTACAACATTCGCTATGGTCGTCCGGATGCGACTGAGCAGGAGGTTTTTGATGCGGCGAGGCTAGCGAGCATTCACGAGTTTATTCTCAGCTTGCCCAAGGGCTATGAAACCCGGGTGGGTGAACGCGGGTTGAAATTGTCCGGAGGTGAGAAGCAGCGGGTAGCGATTGCGAGAACGGTGCTTAAAAACCCACCGGTGCTTGTGCTTGATGAGGCAACATCTGCACTCGATATCGGGACTGAAAGAGAAATTCAGGCCGCGCTGAAAGAGGTATCTAAAAATCGAACAACGATGGTGATCGCCCATAGGTTATCGACCATTGTGCATGCTGACGAAATTCTGGTGATGGATAAAGGCAGCATCGTAGAACGCGGAAGTCATAATGAGTTGTTGGCGCTAGAGGGCGTATACAGCGTGATGTGGCGTCGTCAAAAAGAAGCCGCTGATGAAATAGAGAAGCTCAAAAAGGTGCTGGATGAGGACGAGTTGAAGGCACTGAAAACCGGTGCTCTGATCGCGGAATAGACCAACCTCAAGAGCTGTCGGATGGTCGGCAACTGTTGAGGCGACTGCCTATAGCAACTCTTCCGCGAAGAAGCGCAGGGTGTCCATGTTGGCGGACCCGATATTCAATTGTGTGACAGGGCTGTCTTTCCATCCCTGCAGTCTTTCCTTGATGCGCGCTTTTGGACCGCAAAGTGCGATTTCATCCACGAGTTGATCCGGTACCGCGGCAAAAGCCTGGTCTCGTTTACCTGCCATGAAGAGGTCCTGTATTTCATTTGCTGCATCACCAAAACCCATTCTGGACACATGGTCCTTGTGTACATTAAATGTCTTGGCGCCCATGCCGCCAATGTAAAATCCAACGTTTTGTTTGACCTGTGACCGCGCCTTGTCTACATCGTCATCAATCACCACGGGTACTGCTGCCGCAATTTCAAAGTCCTGCCCTTTGATCGCCATTGCATCGGCGTATTGTTCGCCCATGCGATAGGGAGAAAGAAACATGGGAATCCATCCATCGAATAATTCAGCGCTGAGTGCAACGTTCTTGGGGCCTTCGGCACCCAAATAGACCGGAATGTGATCTCGCAATGGGTGTTGCATCAACTTGAGAGGTTTGCCCAATCCAGTGCCACCATCAAGCGGCAGCTGATAGTGTTTGCCATCGAAAGCCACAGGTTCTTCACGGGCAATAATTTTACGGAAGATCTCAATCCATTCTCTGGTTCGAGCCAGTGGTTTGGGATAAAGCTGACCATACCATCCCTCAACAACCTGTGGTCCCGAGACACCGATGCCGAGTATGAGTCGACCATTAGAGAGGTAGTCCATTGCCACGGCGTGCATGGCGGCGCTTGCGGGGCTGCGGGCAGAGATCTGCATGATCGAAGTGCCGAGGTTTATTTTTGTTGTATGCGCGCCAATCCAAGCAAGTGGTGTGAAACAATCCATACCGTAGATTTCAGGGCACCAGATCGTGTCATAACCAAGGTTTTCAGCCTCTTTTGCTAGGTCTATCATTCGCTCGCCGCCGGGTGCGCCGGTAGGGCCAACGCCCAGTCCTAGTTTCATGTGTTTCTCCTAATGGTGCTTTGAAAAAATCAGTTATTGACTGTCGAGAAACCCTCAACAGTGGGTTTGGTCTCGTAACATCAGAGCTTTATGTCTGATCTGTGGACATGATCTAGGTATAGACTTTTACTTCACTTTCGCTCATGCCAGCTTTGATTGCTGCGGTACAAATTGTGTCCCAGGATTGTTCATCTACTGGAATACCCTTCTCAAGACGCTCTGCCATTGTCTCGCGTTCGGGTTCTCCCGGTGTTCGGACACGGTCGAAGCCAACAGCAGGATCAGAAGAATGTAGCCAGTCGCGCATACCCATCACCTCTCGCCTGAAGCTGTCCTGACCACCAAAGACATCCGGGTCAATGATAAACATCAGCATATGATTGATTGTCGTGTCTTGCTGTTTGGCAACATCCTGCATTGTCCATTCGCCAGCCAGTCCGCCGCCTAGCAGTTCGCATATAAGTGCCAGCCCATAACCCTTGTGCGCGCCAAAAGGTGCAAGGGAGCCGCCGGCAGCGATCGCACCGGGATCTGTGGTGGGGGAGCCTTGGACGTCGAACAGAGAGCCCTCTGGTAGTGGGACACCTTTCATTCCGGCAACGCGTACCTTGCCGAGAGCAATCGCGGATGTGGCCATGTCCAGCACAATGGGGTCATCGTCTGTTGGCACCGCACAACAGAAAGGGTTTGTCTGCATGCGCTTGTCGCGCCCACCCCACGGAGAGACAAAAGGGGGATGCCCAACGACATTGACAAAATGCACTGAGACATAACCCGCTTCAGCACAACGCTCGGCATAAGTGCCTATCCTGCCCAAGTGATGATTGTTTCTCGAGCCGATGCACACGATACCGGTGTCTTTCACTCTTTCAAGGCCCATATCTGTCGCCTGACGGCCGACAACCTGACCAAAACCCTGGTGGCCATCGACGAGTAAGACAGCACCTTTATCTTTCACTAATTCCGCATTGGCATGGACATCAAGGAAGCCGTTTTTTGCGGCTGAAACATAGCGCGGGATCATACCAACGCCATGTGAATCGTGCCCCTTGAGGTTCGCCTCAACCAGATGCTCTGCGGTTTCACGGGCTTTATCGATGGGTGTATCGACACCCAAAAAGATTTCGGTCGCAAACTGGGTTAACTTTTCTCTGTCAATAATCATCAAAAACCCTTCGGTCTAGTTGGAAATAATCTCGCTCAGAACTCCAGAATTGCTCTGCCGGAGATCTCGCCATTTTCCAGCGCCTTTGTCGCTTCGTTAATCTGGTCAATGCTGAACCGCTCTGTCACCATGACATCCAAGTTTAATTTGCCGTTTTCATACCAGTTAAGGTATTTAGGGAAGTCTCTGTCAGGTACGCAGCTGCCACCGATGCTGCCGATAAACTTTTTCTCGTTAACCAGAATGTCGGAAGCATTAAGCTCAACGGGTGTCTGCGGTACACCAACCAGTACTGCGGTGCCACCCGGTTCTGCGCCGAAGAATCCGTTTTTGACCGCAGGAACGATTTGTTCCATGGTTTGTTTTAATCCTATGCAGTCAAAAGCATAGTCTGCCCCGGCAATTGGATTGCCCATAAAACTTCTCTTAGCGGGGTTGGTTGTCAGTGATTTGATCGTTTTGATGGCATCTTCGTTTTTAGCGTTAATCGTGTGAGTTGCGCCAAACTTTGTTGCGAATGCGAGCTTTTCATCGTCCAGGTCGACGGCAATGATCGGATCTGCACCAAGCTCTTTTGCTGCAACAACCGCTGATAGGCCAACGCCACCAACGCCAAAGATGACGACGCTTTCCCCGGCCTGCACCTTCGCGGTATTCTCTACTGCGCCAGCACCGGTCATTACTGCGCAGCCGATGATAGAGGTGACGTCTCGCTTGATATTTGCGTCGACTTTCACCACATACTGTTCATCCGCGATCGTTGTATCAGCCCAGGTAAAGACATTTTGCGATCTGGCGACAGAGCCATCAGGCAAGGAAATTGCCGCCGGACTCGGTGCTCGGTCGGTGTTCGCTGCATCTCGCGGCACCCAGGTCACCATGACAGTGTCCCCCGGCGCGACGTGACTGACCTCGCTACCAACGCTAAGGACTTCGCCGGTTGACTCATGCCCAAGGACAATGGGGTTCTGCCGGGGGTTGTGCATTTGATGTAATTGGCTATGGCAGACGCCACTGGCGTATTGTTTGACAACCACTTGATGAGGGCCAGGTGCAGGAAGGTCCAGTTCGATAATCTGAAGCGGTGCAGGTTCTTGAGGTTGTACAACAATCCGGGCGGAAACAGTCATGCAGGTCACCTGTAAAATTGAAGAGAAAAGTTGTTTGATGATATAAGACTGAATCAAGTTGTGACAGTGCCAAATTACATAGGGTTTTACGAGTGAACATCGGAGAATAGAAATGAGTGTGAAGTTGGTTGCACAGGAAAATAAAAGCGGCGATCCAGATCTTGCAGCTCAGGGATTTGGTTGCGTTAAAGAGAATGGCATAAAAGTTTTCCCAGTTGAGAGCGATCCCGCTGACATCTACGCGTTCTTTGAGCAGAACGGATTTGCGGTCCTGTCGGATAGCCTTGGCAGTGANNGATGTCGATTTTTTGAACAATTTTTGTGACGAGTCCCAAAGACGTGATCCCGGGGTCTGGGGTTTGTCAGATAAGCGAAAACCTCATCACCGAAATCAGGGGCTCATCTACTCGCAACCTTTGCTGGATCATCCGGAACTTGATCGATTCACACNNCGTCACCCTAATTCGTTCCCTGTTGTTGCGCATTTGCTTGGCGGAAAAGAACATGTGCGGTTTGCGGAATTTAACTTAAGGGAAACTCCGGCAAACAGCGGTGTCGGCGCAATGAACTTCCATCATGATGCTACGATTGAAGATCGCTTCCTTCGATCGCCTTATTTACCCTGCGATTATTTGTGTGCAATTCACTATCTGAGTGATGTTGGCGAAGCTAACCCGGCATTCTGTGTTGTGCCGGGAAGTAACAAATTTGAAACGCTTAAGGAAGCACACGATGCATTGGGCGATGATTATCAGGAACTGCCGATTCGAGGCGCTGCCGGTACCTGCATTCTCTATGATACTGCGCTGTTTCATACACGGTTGGATGGAGACGGTATTCAACCCCGTCGTACCTGGCATCAATACTACGCTCGAGGAGGCTGGCTGCAGAGCGCGCTCCCGACAACAAGCAAGTACCGACGCTCTCCCTCACCTGTGTTAACTGACTGGAATTTGTTTCCGGAACGGCTGGCGATGCACGAAAACCTTGAGGTCAGAATGTTCTTCTCACATTGGAATACCGCACAGGGAGAATGGGCAGCATCGGGGTTTGATCCCGAAGTGAGAAAAGCCATGCCGCGTGGTGAACAATAATGTTGTGTGCCTGATTGCTTGATGCATTGACCGGATTTCAATTCGCTTAGTATTCCGCTACATTCAAATTCAATGATAACTTCATTCATCAGTTTATTTTAGCGCAGGGGAAGGTGACGAGATGCCTAAATTGAGAGACGAAGAAAGAGATGAATTTTTAACTAAGCCGGGTGTGCTGATGCGGATTGCCTGTGTCAGAGATAACGGCAGCCCGCTGGTCACACCTATCTGGTTTATCTTCCATGATGGTGCAATTTACTTTACACCAAGGGAGCGATCCGAGTGGTTCGCCTGTCTGAAATCTGATCCGCGAGTGTGTCTGTGCATTGATGAAGATGCGTTACCTTACCGAAAATTGGTGATAGAGGATAAAGCCGAGTTGGTACATGACGTGGGTCATGATGATGTTTGGCGGGATTTGTACCGCCAAATTGCCATGCGCTACGTACCCACAAACGAGGCAGAGGCCTATGTGAATAACACGATTGATCAACCCCGTGCGTTATATAGAGTGGCGTTGCGTTCAGCCAGTGTAAAAAGCTGGCGCATGCCAATACCCGGTGAGGACCAAACGGGTATATGGCATTCAAGGTATTATGCAAAGGGCAGCAAGTATGGCGATGCTACCGGGGTTTGAATTTGAAATGCCATCACCGGCGTCAAGGGAAGAAAGGAGTATTAAATGTCAGACGTTGTGAGCTATACCGTGAAAGACGGCATTGCGATTATCCAAATCACACGCGCCGATAAGCTGAATGCCCTTGATGAAGAGGTGATACAGGGTTTGCGATCTGCTTTTATGCAATATGACACATCTGAAGAACGATGTGCCATTCTGTGTGCTGAGGGTGACAGGGCTTTCTCCGTGGGCGCCGATATCAAGAATCCGCCGAAAGAGATGTGGCAGGGTGTACCTGGTGTGGGCGTCGTGACTAACAAGCCAATCATAGCGGTGGTGCAGGGCTATTGCGTGGGCGGCGCCTATATTCTGGTTCAGATGTGCGATCTTGTTGTCGCTGCCGATAACACGATTTTTAAGTACCCGGAGGCGCAGGTAGGTTTTACTGGTGGACTGATCGCTGGTTGTGCTGCACGCATTCCGCACAAAATAGCGATGGAATTCATGCTGCTGGGTCAGGACTTGCCGGCTCAACGAGCTTATGAAGTCGGCATGGTCAACAAGGTTGTACCCCTGGGTGAGCAAATGGACGCCGCGATGGAATACGCTAATGTTTTGAAAATAAGCGCGCCGCTCGTGGTTGATACTATCAAGGGTCTAGTCGCGGACACGGTTCCTCGGGGGCCTGCGGAAATTTCTGCGATTGCCCGTGACAAATTACTTGCTGTGAAAGATAGTGAAGATGGCGCCGAGGGCAGGCGGGCATTTAAGGAAAAACGCACGCCCGATTTCAGAGGTCGGTGACCTTGTACCCGGTGTCGTTGTCGGCGCTTAATCATCCAAAGTTGAAAAGTGAGAGTTAATGAAAGCCAGCATAAAATGGGTTGAAGATGTCATGTTTCTTGCCGAGTCTGAAAGCGGGCATGTGGTTGCAATCGACGGGCCGCCCTCCTCAGGTGGACGTAATGTCGGTGTGCGACCAATGGAAATGGTACTCATGGGGATGGGCGGCTGTACGAGTTTTGATGTAATGATGATGCTGAAAAAAGCGCGACAACAGGTCACGGATTGTGTCGCGCAGCTCGATGCCGAACGTTCCGACGAAATACCCAGTGTGTTTACCAAGATTCATATTCATTTTATCGTTACAGGCAAAGCACTGAAAGAAACTCAGGTAAAGCGCGCAATAAATCTCTCTGCAGACAAATACTGCTCTGCATCAATTATGTTGGGCAAAGGTGGGGTCGAGATCACCCACGATTATGAAATTGTTGAAGCAGAGTAAATGTGCGTTCAGTGAAAAGCACGCCATCTTCCTCGTGATACGCAATCAATGATCGATCAAGGTCTACCGGTAGCGGAAGTACTGGGCGCGCTTAAAGCGTCGCTTCAATCGAATGACCAAGTTGTGCTTCAGGCACCCCCAGGTGCAGGCAAAACGACCCTAGTGCCACTAGCTCTGATGGGCGAGAGTTGGCTTGGTCAGGGCAAGATTCTCATGCTGGAACCGCGCAGAATCGCAACCCGAGCAGCAGCCCATAGGATGGCCGAACTTTACGGTGAGCAGGTTGGTCGGACGGTTGGCTACGCAATGCGTCTTGAGTCCCGACTGAGTGCGGCGACAAAAATCCAAGTGATTACCGAAGGTGTTTTGACTCAAATGTTGATGGAAGATCCGACGCTCTCTGGTGTTGGACTCGTCATTTTTGATGAGTTTCATGAGCGGTCACTTGATGCTGATCTGGCTTTAAGTCTATGTTTAAAAAGCCGGGAGATATTCCGAGAAGAGCCGCTTAAGTTGCTGGTGATGTCTGCGACCATGGATAGCGACCGAGTCGCGGCAGTTATTCAGGCGCCAATCATCTCCAGCGAAGGTAAACAATATCCCGTTGAGCTGATCTACGGCCGGGCGGCCAAAATCCGAGAGAAAATAGCAGACCGTATAGTTGAAACAATCAGGCAGGCCGAATCAGAAAATCCGGATAGCAGCATACTTGTTTTTTTGCCCGGCGAAGGGGAGATAAGACAAACACTGAAAAAACTGTCAGAAGCGGGATTTGCTCATAATGCAAATGTTGAAGTATTACCGTTGTTCGGTTCGCTCAGTCAACAAGCGCAGCAGTATGCTATTTCACCGGGGCATCGAAAGATTGTGCTAGCAACTAATATCGCTGAGACCAGCCTGACGATTGAAGGTGTTGATGTCGTTGTTGATAGCGGTCTGGTGCGGGTGCCTGCCTTTGACCCTTCTTCAGGCATGACGCGACTTGTAACTCAACGCATATCAAGCGCTTCAAGTATTCAGCGAGCGGGTCGTGCTGGCAGACTGAGACCCGGTAAATGTTACCGGCTGTGGTCGGCTTCGCAGCAACAGGAACTTGCAGTTCATGCGAAACCGGAGATAGCTAACGCAGACCTTGTGCCTCTTGTGCTTCAGCTTTTGCGCTGGGGTATTGGTGAGCCAAACGAGCTAACCTGGATTGATTCTCCCCCATCAGGTCCACTTGCTCAAGCTAGGCAGATGCTGATTAATCTTGGGGCAGCGACTGGTTCGGTCAGCGGTTCATCGACCGGCAGTTTTGTACTGACAGATCACGGTGAGCAAATGTCTGTGCTTGGGGTGCATCCCAGATTGGCGCATATGTTGTTGATGGGTTGGCAGTTTGACAGGTTGCAAACGGCGACGTTGATCGCTGCTGTATTGTCTGACCGTGATCCTTTTGATAATCCGGATATGACAAGTCGGGTAAGTATACTTATCGGGCAGACGCGGTGCCCAAGAGAGCAGGAGGGATGGAAAAGCAGGACGCTGCAACTCGCTCGACAATACGAGAGTCAAGTGAAGAAAGCAGCGACNNGTATCTCTGCTGAACAGACTGTCTCTTTTTTGCTGGCTTGCGCTTTTCCCGATCGCATTGCACGAAAGCGGCATTCCGGTGGCTATCAGCTGGCAAATGGAAGAAGTGCGACGCTGCCTCGAGGGGCCCAGTTTACCCATGATCAGTGGTTGGCGGTTGCGGAAGTCAGTGGGCTGTCGCGGAGTCAGGGCGATGTAATTCGTTCGGGGGCGGTGCTTGACCCTGAGTTACTTGAAGGTCCACTGCAACCACTGGTTCAGACAAAAGAAGTCATTGAGTGGAGTAAAAAAGAAAATAGGTTTGTTGCCGAACATCGCCGGGTTGTTGGTGAGCTGGTTTTTTCCCGCAGGAAACTCGCGTCTGTCTCTCGCGAGGCGCGTGTGAAGGCCTTGATTGATCATCTTCGAGGTGTTGGTCTTGAATATTTGCCTTGGAATAAAGATCTGCGAAATTGGCAAGCTCGAGTGCAGCTTGCGGGTACCCATGATGCGACTTTCCCCGCCATCACCGATGATGACTTGATCGCAAATCTGGAAGACTGGTTAGCCCCCTTTCTAGACCCAGTGACGAAACCGGAGGATTTTAGGAAGCTAGCGCTTGCGCAAATACTTCATGGGTTGCTCACTTGGGAGCAGCAAAAGACCCTCGAACAAGTTGTACCTGAGACAATGACTGTGCCCTCTGGTGCCAGCATTAAGCTAGATTATTTACAAACCCCACCTGTCCTGGGGGTAAAGCTTCAGGAGTTATTTGGCATGTCCGACACCCCGCTGTTGCTGAACGGCGAGATGGCTGTGGTTATTCACCTGCTATCTCCTGCAGGCAGACCTTTGCAGGTAACGCAGGATCTAGCGCATTTTTGGCGCAATACCTATCAGGATGTCAGGAAAGATATGAGAGGGCGTTATCCTAAACACCCGTGGCCAGAAGACCCTTTGACTGCTGTTGCGACCGCGAAGACCAAGCGAGCGCTTGCTGGACAAAAGAAGAAGGAGTAAAAGTTGGTGATGCTATGTTTTTAGGCTTCTTTAAGTAAGCTCTCTCCCCATTAGCGAAATAGCGACCTCATGAAAGCTGATCTTGCCTGATCGATGCAGTAAGCTGTCTTAATCCTGAGTCCTTCACTGACATAGCGCGGCGCCGAAGAAATGTGGCTGTCAGTCTTAAGGGTCAAAGCTTGGCTGAACGACGACCTGTGCGCTGCGAACAGGCTTTGAATGGGTGATGAGGAAAACTGCTAATGAGTGATATGCCATGAAAGCGCAAGCCTGCCCCTGTGGCAGTAGCCAAAGCTATAGCGCTTGCTGCCGACTTCTACACCGAGGTGTGAAGAAAGCGCGGAGTGCTGAGCAGCTCATGAGGTCAAGGTATGCAGCTTACGCGCGTTGCGAGTATCAATATCTGGTTGATACGCATTACCCGGATACTAGGGGGACACTTTCTCTCGACGAGCTTGAAAAGAGTAATCATGAAACAAGCTGGTTGGGGCTTGAAATTTTGACTGCCGAAGATAAGCAGGTGAGTTTTCGAGCTTACTTTGTCCAGCTATCAGATCAGCGATTGCAATGCCTATGTGAAGCATCGCGGTTTCTGCGAGAAGGTGACGACTGGTTTTATATTGATGGTCAGCACAGGCCGGAACTCGCTGTTTTGCCTCGGAGAAAAGATCCCTGTTTCTGTGGCAGCGGTAAGAAACTTAAGAATTGTCATGGTGACCTGATTGATTAATGCCTAGCTGAGCTAAACCTCGTCAGTCGCGTCTGCTGCATCGTAGTCATCAAAGTCATCTGGTTCAATTGCTTCCATCTGCTCGAGCAGATTTATCGCCAGCCCAACATAGTCAGAGTCTGTGATAATGCCCACCAACTTCTCTCCCTGTAGTACGGGTAGAGAACCAATTTTATGTTTCTGCAGCATGAGCGCTGCTGCTCTCATATCCGCAGTCTGGGAGATGGTATAAAGGTCCCGTCTCATGACATCTGAAACAAATATGCCTGTTTTATCAGCGGCCAGAATGTCTCGTTGTGTAATTAGACCAATTAATCTTTTTTCAACATCGATAATAGGAATGTGCCGAACCCGGTGAGTTTTCATGAGCTGTTCCGCCCCTGCCAGAGTAGCACTCGCCTCTAGCGTGAAGAGGTCGGTTGTCATAATTTCGCGGATACTCAACATGCTTTCTGTCTCCTGATTTGATCAAAGCATATCGGGACTATTTAATATTTAAATTGATAAGGATCAAGATTCTTGAGAATCATGCAAGTTTGGATACATTGGGTTATTGTCACAAATAGAGTGTCGATTGTTTTGGAGTAAGACTGATGATGAAGTTGCATATAAGTGGTAATTCCCCCTACGCCAGACGAGTAAGGGTGGCGGTTCGTGCCTGTGGTCTGGAGGACCAGGTAGAGGAAGTTACGATAAAGGGTTTTGATCATCTACCATCAGAGTCGCCAGGAAATAAAATTCCTGTCCTTGTCGTTGAACCGGGGCTGGCGATTTCCGAGTGTTTATTGATAAGTCGATATCTCGATGATCTAGCGGGCGGAAAATTGTCGCCTACAGACCCACGGGCACAGGTTAAACAATTAGAGATTGAATCTGTCGCATCAGTCCTTATGGATTCACTGTTCGCGCGCTCTATGGAAAAGAATCAGCGTGATGAAGCCAGTCGCTCTGTTGCAGTACTGAAGAAAGAAGCTGATCGCTCGGCTCGTTGCTACGATAGGTTAAATGAATTACTTGATGGAGCATCGACGGATATCAACTTCGCCTCCATTGCCGTGGTTTCTTGCCTCGGTTACGCAGACTGGCGAAACCCAGAGGACGACTGGCGTAAAAGTTCTCCGGCACTGGTCGCCTGGTTCGACAAAATGATGGAAATACCTTTATTCGCCGAGACCGCGCCGGTCTATTGACTAGCCGCTGTTGCGAGAATGAACAAAATGATCTCGATCGAACGAGTAACGCACGTAACCAACGACCTAGGAGAAGGTCCCGTTTGGGATGCTGAAAAAAGCGCATTGTGGTGGGTCGATTCCTATGCAGGCAAGATTTTTCGGCTGGAAGATCCAATGAAAGATGACGGCCAGAAGCCAGAGGTGTGGTCAATGCCCTCCATGATCGGTAGCTTGGCGTTGATTGATGACGACCGAGTGATTGTTGCACTGCAGACGGGAATTTATTTCTTTAATACTAAAACCGGTCAACTTGATCTAGTTTCTGATCCGGAGGGCGACCTTCCGGAAACGCGCTTTAACGATGGCAAGACGGACAGAGCAGGGAACTTTCTTGCCGGCTCAATGGGCATTAAAGTCCGCGACCGTGCGCTGGGTGCGTTGTACCGTGTTAGCCCTGACCTCGGCGTTGAAGTGCTTGAAGACGACGTGATTGTGGCTAATGGTCCTTGCTTTAGTCCAGCAGGCGACGTGTTTTATTTTAATGATGGTCGGCGTCGAATTCTGGCCTATGATTATCACCCCGATGGACCGCTGACAAATAAGCGAGTGCTGTTCGAAGGCGAAAAACACCAGACGGGATCAGATGGCGCGACCGTAGATAGCGATGGCAATTTGTGGGTGGCGCTGACGGGTTCTAGTGAAATTGGCATGTTGTCGCCGGACGGAGAGTTGCTAAAAAGGATTTCAATGCCGGTGAAGCTGCCCAGTTCGGTTATGTTTGGTGGTCGTGACCTCGACGAACTTTATGTCACATCGATCAGTAATTCTGGCAACAGAGTCTCAAATGAAGCTGGCGCTGGAGGTCTATACAGAATTACTGGTCTGGGCGTGCGGGGTATCGCTGAGACCAGGTTTGGTTCGAGTATTTAATGAATAAGTCAGAGAGCCCGATTAGCGGGAAACGCCCCGTTGGAAGGCCCAGAGCCGATGGCCGACCGCACCTCTCCAAACATGCGGTGTTTAAGACTGCGGCGCAGATGATCGCACGTTTTGGTTATGCCGGCGCTAGCCTGAGAAAGATAGCAGATCAACTTGATGTTTCAGCGCCATCAATTTTGAACATGTTTAAAACGAAAGATCAGCTGCTAAATGAACTTATTGTGGCGCTAGCCAGCAGGACATTGTTGTTTCATGAGGCGCTGGAGCAAGAAAATTTGGCCCCGGAAGTTGCGCTTTATAAAATGATTTATGAGGAAGTCATCAGTGTCGCCGGGGCGCATGAGCTCACGCGGCTCTTCTACTTGCCGGAGTTGAGACTGGCGGGTTTCGAAGTAGCGCAGGCGCAAAGAGAGTCAATGATTGCAAATTTCAAACGATGTGTCGTCCAATGTGTCGATTGTCAGGTTTTTCGAGAAGTAGATAGTATGCTTGCAACGGAACAGATTTTTCAGTTGACGGAAACTAGTATGATAGCGCTGGAACTAGAATCGCTGGGGTCAATCGAGGCTCAAGCCAGTGCCGCCGCTGACTTAGCCCTGAGGGGGTTCCTTGCCAGACCCAGTCGTCTGGCAGAAATCAGTAAAAAAGCGCGATCCTGTAAAATTGTTCCAAACAGAAGTTAATTGTTAGGTCTTTGTAAGCGTCAACTGACTACGCCAGTTCCATTTTCGACAACCACCACTGATTCATCTGCCAGATGGATTTCTCATAGGTAGATAATCGGCCCTGAGTCGTCAGTGGTGCATTTAGTCCCCGCCACACGATATCGTTTGCAGCGATGTCTTCAGTATGGATAAAACTCACGATCTCAGCGGAAGCATCCAGTTGCCGCTGGAGGTCAGGCAAGTCCAGATTTTGTTTGTGAATACAGAGGTGCACCTTCAGTAAAAAGTTGTCGACTGTTCTGGGAATAATCTGAAACCAGATGAGCATGTCGCTCTGGACAGCAAAAGTGAGGCAGGGAAAAGCGACATTAGCCCAGAGGGTGCCAAGATCTTCTTCTTTTATTCCAGGCGTTGGTTTGAGGCTGCCGTGATCGGCGGCGTCCTCTGCTGATTCACCTGTGGGCATTTCCAGAATTGACCATGGCCCATCGTTATCCGGTACCCTAGACTGTCGAGAAGGAAAGCCTGGTTGTAGTGTTGTCGAGTGTGTACCGATGTGGTGATAAGCTTCCATGAAGTTTTCAACCAGCACTTTCCAGTTCCAATTGCTGTCAAATTCCAGCGTACGTTGAATCACATGTTCGGCTATTTGATATTGGGTAAATTGCTCGGTGAGCCCCTTGACCTGCGACGCAAATGGTTTCGCGTTTGGGTCGAGTGTGGCCATGATGAAGCCTTCCCATATCTCCGATCGAATCTCTGGAAGTTTGCAATCTCGAATATCGAAGTTCTTTGCAGTTTCCATCATGGGTGCCGCGATTAGTTGACCCTTCGTATCGTAACTCCATGCATGATACGGGCAGGTGAATTTCAACTGTTTACCTTCACCTTCAACAAGCCTTGCAGCGCGATGTAAACACACGTTCGATAATACTCGAATTTCCTGCTCCGTATCGCGCACGGCGATGATGGGTTGATCAAGCAGGTCTGCTGCTATGAAACTGCCGGCTTCGGGCAGTTGCTCAATACGTCCAATCGGGAGCCAGGATTTTTTGAATATCTTTTTCTGTTCTGCTCTGTAGATTTCCTCGGACGTGTAAGCAGCAGCGGGTAATGTGTAGGCCTTATCTAGGGGTGCAGATATTCTTGTGATTTCGTCTTTGGTGA
>ENA-UZWZ01007099-UZWZ01007099.1-metagenome-genome-assembly--contig:-Day-4-25m-contig-7099_pt1 | contig 14651 bp, 25 predicted proteins | sample MGYA00260346_ERZ794906 | MGnify/ENA metagenome assembly ERZ794906 | reverse complement strand
AATTGTTTTACTATTCATAATAATCTCTACAAAAGTCTTTACTTATTTTCTTATTTTATTGTAACTAATTTAACTTTAAGTTTTCTTAGTCTTGCAGCAGTAGCATTGTCCATACCTTTTGGTGCAAGTTCTTCTCTGATTTCTTCAATGCTTTCAGCACTTCTTTTAAATGCTTCTGGGTTACTACCCACACTTACAACACTCCACTCTAAAAGTTCTTGTCTTGTGAAGTAAACTGTACCGCTATCTTCCCCTTCATCAGTATTTCCCCAACGATAATCGTGTACTCTCGCACCAACGCTTGCCATTTTTAAAATACCTTTATTAATCTTTCTCCAAATCTTCTCAGCAAGTGGGTTATCTTCTTCAAATATCACTCTGCCTATTAGATCAGCTCCATCTTTAAAGACTTCACTTGTACCAATTATTGTGTCTGGGTTATCTCCACTACTTTGGTGGTTATAACATACTATTGGGTTACGTTCATATACGCTTAAATCCCAACCATCCATCTTAAATACTGTACCATGTCGGTCAATACTTTCGTTGCTGATTATAAATTCCGCAGATTTGTCTTGTTGGTTTATATCTCTAATCTCTGCTCCCCTCGTTATCTTTTTCATAATATTCTTTTGCTATGCCTAATTCAACTCTATTAAGTTGTACGAACCTTTGATCTCCACCATCAACTGGGTTTAAATCTTCTAAGGCTCTAATTTCATTTATACTATAAACACCTATATCACTCATTACTCTGTAAAAGTCTGCTCTTGCAGCTACATCAGTTCTTAGTAATCTGTTTACGTTGTGCTTGAAGTAGAATGATTTTTTCTCACTCTCCTTCAATAATTTTCTTGCGTATTCCTGCTCTAATCTCTCAATCCAACTACCTAAACTATAAGTAACAAACTCAATTCCTTGATGTTCAACATTATTGTAGGTTGCTTCCCCCATTTCATTTATCATGTATGGTGGAATACCCAATATAGTAGCTATCTCATTTTTCTGAAACTTTCTCGTTTCTATGAACTGGGCATCCTCTGGTGGCATCCCCAATCTTGTGTATTTTGTGCCATTGTCTAAAATAGCCGTTCCATTTGTGCCGTTTGCTCCGTAGTTTGCACTCCATTGTGCAGATATTTCATTTTTTACCGCTACATCTAACTTACCTTGATACTCTATGTACCCATCTAATCTTGTTCCTTTGTTATAAAAATCTGCTCCATAATTTTCAGCAGATAGAGATAAGCCTAAGTTTCTTTTGTGATAAGCAATAGCACTTAATCCTATTACTTCATCAGTACCAAAACCCCTAAGATTAATCATATCTATGTCTGGTACAATTAAGTTCTTATTACTCTGTAACTCTATTTCCCAAAATAGTTCTTCATCATACATCAAAGGCTTAACCTTACTTGCAGGAACATTGGTTAGTGAAATAGGATTAGCGTTGTTATCTCTTTCAATAATAGCATAACCATTTCCCCAATTAATAGCAGAAGTGATTAGTATTTGTATGAAATCAAATGATATAGTCTTGTAGTTTGCTTCTTTATTCAGCAGATACTCACTTGGATGATCCACTTGCTTTCTAAGTTCACCCTTCTTTTCAATTACATCTAAAGGAAGGAGTGCAACACTTTCAGAAATACGTCTAACTCCTGCCCAATAAGCAGATAGACTTAGTGCAGACTTCTCCGTTACTGGAGTCCTGCCTACCTCACCAAAGTTCAATCCCATAAAGCCCTTAGTAGCATCTTTATAAGGAGTTGCCCTTTTTATTTCAAAGCCGAAAAACTTCATCTAATAACCGCAAAACTAATTACCCCTTACTTTTAAGAGTGTAACTATTTTAACTTTATAGGAAGTTTAGAAAGTTCTATGTTTTACCAAAATAAAGAACTAATTTCGCTTTGGGCAAATAGAATTTATATCTTTTTAATACCTTTTTTATGTTTAACTGATATACTACTTTTATAGCTTGAATAGTTAGAATAGGGTTTAAAATTTGGGAAATACCTCTGTAATTGGGAAACAGTAGCATCATAAGCCATCTTCCTTACCTTTAATCTCTTGAAGTTCTTCACCATTAACCCTTCAATTCCTTCTGACATTGCTTTAATTATCTCAAAGGGTATATCAATTTTACTTTCATTTAGATGGTAATGCCTAACTCTGTACGTTTCGTAGTCCTTGTACAACCTAAAGTTAGGTGCAGACTTCCGTATATACATCAATGCTTCATCATAAGCATCTTCTGGACTACTCTTTTTTAAAAACTTTAGAAAGATGAAATCAAAATTTCTCTTGTCTGCTAACACATTGTATATGTCCTTTGGTATTTTCATATTATTGATAAATTTCCTTCTTGTAAATAACTGCCAAATGTATCGGGTTCATCTAACCATAACCCAAATGCCATAACATTGGATATAATTCCATCCACCTTCTTCTCTGGTCTGTGGCGGTCTTTTATAATCTTCACGTTGCTTGCAGGGTCAGTCATTACTTCTGCGTTCCCTGCCATCCACCTTAGTACTGGATTACCGTAGTGTTCAAAGTTCTTACTCAGTATTGCAGCTTCTAATTCCTTTGTTGGTGCGTTCATACTCTTAAATCCTTGCCTAAATTCAGTCAATTCTATGCCCATATCTACTAATTGTGGTGCAATATGGTGACTATTCCAGTTGTCATAAGCCATAAATTGTATGTCAAACTGCTTATTTAATTCCTCTATCTTGTGTAATATCCAAGCATAATCCACTACATTACCGCTTGTTTCCTCGATATAACCATCATTTACCCAATCTCGGTACTTTATATTCTTAGCATCTGCACTTAATGTTCCCTTTTCCTCTGGTAACCAAAACCAATTAAGGCTATAAAACCTATCATTAATCTTCCATAATAGGGTTAATGCAGTAATATCACTTCTACTTGAAAGGTCTAATCCTGCATAACAAGGGTATCGCTCCAAGAACCGATAATCAACAATATCGGTTATACTGCTTTCTTGCCAAACTACATCACTTATCCACCCATCAGCAGATTGTGTCCAAATATTCAGATAGTACCGCTTGAAGGAATTTAAACTTGCAGCACTCTGTCTTGCCTTTGCTGCTTCCCTTTCATAAGACTTCTTATATACAGATACACCATAATTAGGGTTAGCCATCTTCCAAGTTTCTTCCGCAAAAGGGTCTGCATCTTGTGGTGCAGCGTATATGCACACCAATATATTTTCATCTTTAATTATCCCTTTAACTACATCAATAGCATATTCGTGCCTTTGAAATCCAACACCATACAAATCACTTCCTGCCGTTGTAATAATGAATGATACTGGTTGCTTTCTTGCTCCCATAGACTTCTCTGCCATTTCAATTACATCACTATTCTTGTGTACATGGAGTTCGTCACAAATTATAAGCTGCGGATTCAATCCATCCTCTGCTCCTACTTCTTTACTTAATGTTTTGTAAGTTTTTAAACCACCAACGTGGTCTGGAGCAGTAATGGAGTTACGATAAACATCGCACTTCTTTTTCAGTCTTGGTGATTTATCTATTACCGCTTTAGTAGCATCGAAAACCAAAGATGCTTGTTTTTTTCCCCAAGCGATTCCAACCACCTCTGATCCACCTTCCTTTTCTACATCAAGAAATAGTGCAGCCATACAAGCAGCAGTAAAAGACTTCCCCGATTTCTTCGGTATCTCCACATATGCACTACTAAATTTCCTTAGTCCAGTTTCTATGTTTTTCCAACCGAATAGTGGTCTAATAATTTGATTCTTCTGCCAATCTTCTAACTTAATTAACTCTCCTGCTAAATCTCCCTTAACGTGACGTATATTTTTTTCAATATACCTCACCGCTAAATCAGCAGTCTTTTCATCAAAGTAATACTTGGTAGTATCAATCTTAGTTTGGTCAGTAAAATATCTACTCATAAATTATCCCAACACCAAATTGGAGTTTTATCTCCTACAAAAGAACCACTAACATTAAAAGTAAAATACTCCATTGCATCTTCGCTGCTCATATCTTTTTGCAGAATTTCTAAGCACTTAGTAACAGAATACATTAAACGCATAGCATTAATCTCAACACCAATTATAGCATCATCAAAACCATCAGCTATTAAAAATTCTTCTTCTGGGTATAAATCTATTATTTGTTCTATCATAATCCATCAGCAAATTCATCCATATTATCATCGGGTTCTGGTCCTAACTTTATGTTGCTTCTTGCACTTGGAGTAAAACCAAACTCCCTACTTAACTCTAAAAAAGACTTCCTAAGTTTGTCCATCTGAATATGCAAGGGTGACCTTTGCCCACCTTGAAAATCTTCATCTACTTCTGCCATCCGCTTAGTCCTCTGTAACTCTTGGTACACCCAACAGTACTCACCAAACACCGCCAAGTCCATAAAAGAAATATAGCCATAGATATTCATAGCCATAGATAGTTGTCTGTTCCATAGACTAATACCTATTTCCTTTAAGTCCTCTGGTGGTGATGGTAGTTCCCTATAAATGAATGGATATTGCTTATTATCCGCTCTTGTTTGTTTCAACCTTGTTGAATTTCCAGTACCTTTTTTTTCAATCAAGGCTAAAGGTTGCTTCTTTCTTCCTCTTGCCATAGGGTACAAATATAGACTTTTTACATTTGTTAAATGATGTATAATATAGTAGTCATAATTTGTTAACATTTGTGAAATGTCCAAATTTGTAAGCATAAAACATCTTTTGGCAAGCGTTCTTATGGTTGGTATTCCATTATTTTGGACACTCCCTACCCCTCTTCAGATGGCCTACCACAGCCCAGTAGCGGCATTATCTCAGCAAAGTGGACTACTAACACCTAAAAAGGCTAAAAGTGGCTTAAAAGTCATTTAAAGGTTATTGACGTTGAAGTATTGGTGTATATTTGGGTCACCTATATTAGTAGAATAGTTAAACCTTTGATTATAAGGTATTTAGATTTAAATAATATGTATGTATATACACGTATATTAATAAATAAATAAAAGGTATTAATAATAAAAAAAAGGTAAATTATTTACAGATAAGGACCAGTAAGAACAGATAAGGCACAGTAAGAACAGATAAGGACCAGTAAGAACAGATAAGGCACAGTAAGAACAGATAAGGCACAAAAAAAAGGCTGCAAATAAGTTGCAGCCTTTGACGTTTGATTACTTGGTTAATAATTTATATAACCAAAGCAATTTGAGTAATATTTCCATATGTTTAATTTATTTGTTTAGTTAGTACCCCTAATATTTTAAGCCTACCTTTTGCGAAGTGTTCACGCCAAAACCAATTTACATTTTTAAGATCTATGTGGGCTATAAAGATTTCATTTGTTCGGTCAAATCTCACAACGTAATCAAAATTGATTTTTAGTTTGTTTAGAGCTAAATAGTATTCAGCTTCTTGTATATTGTCGTAATTATCTAGATTTCTATTTATCATTTTTTTAATTTATTTATCTTTATTACTGCTCTTTTGCTTAGTTGTATGTAATTGCCCTCTTTGCCTTGTTTAGGTGCGTTATTGCCTTGTTTATAGTTCAACCTTAATAGGTCGCACAAAGCTATTAAATCACTTTCATAGCTTATAAGGTTACAGTGGCCTTGACTTCTTTGCCAATGTGTTAGATAGTTGTACTTGCTTACTGGCAACAACTTTGCAAATTGCTTTCTTAGTTCGTTTTTTTGAGTGTATAAATTCATTTTATTATTTATTTTTTAATTCTAATATATATGCTGCAAAATAATCAAAGCAATATTTAAAATTTTTAATTTCAATATTTACAGTTTCTTGTTTAAATTTTCTTTTTAAGTTTTCTTTTGCTTCTTTTTTTGTTTTGCCCAAAGCAATTAAACCTATCCCAAAAATGTCGGGCATAATGGCAATATATTTATATTTAAAATTCATTTTATTATTTTTAAAAGTTGTTAATTATTTATTAATTGTATAAGCGTCAAAAGTTTTACCATGTGCTATATCGTTTAATTTGTAGCCTATTGCTTCGCAAACTGAGTAGAATGAAGATACGCCCACGCCTTCACTTAAATGCGGTATTACACCATCTACACCATAGCCAAAAATTTGGCTATTGGATTTGCCTTTATTTTTAGGGCGGTTTTTTTCTTTTGATAATAAATATATAAACGCTTTATTTTTATTTGCTGCACGTGCAAAAGCGGTACTCTCTTTACAGTAACCGCACCCGCTAACAGAACCGCTACTATTTGATTCAAAAGGCTCAAAGCTGGTAAATTTTGCGGTTGGGTTCAAACCCCATGTTCTACTTTTGCTCCACTCAATGGAGATTTTAAATTCTTTTGCCTTAACAGTTGGTAACGAATCTAAATACATACAGTTTTCTAAATACTTTTTTTCAAGGCGTTGAACTTTCTTTTTTAATACTAACTTTTTAAGTTGAGATATACTTAAATTAGCCCTTTGCCTTTGTGTAGTATAATCTTTTATTTGCCACGTGTTAAGGTTTGTTAGATCATTTAAGTAAATTTTAAAGTTACTTAATTGTGTCCTTTGTTGTTTTCTGAGTTGTTTTTTTAAATTGTTCATTTTTTTTGTTTTTAAATTGTTGCTATTTTTCATCACTTCAAATATATAATGGGCAAAATTGCCATAAAAGCCAGTTAAGTTGTTTATAATTGTTACAAATAAGGTCTTTAAAATAATACTAAAAAAGGTTAAAAGCCTAAAAATGAGCAAGTTAGTTGTTTAGAATGATTCTTAATAAAATTTTTACTTTTTTTTCTGGATTTGTTTACAGTACACTTTTTGGGTACGACACATGGGAAAAGTCAGCTTTTACGTGGCTGAATTTTACGCAAAAAAAATTCCCAAAAAAAATTGGGAATTTCAAATAAAAATGCAACAAAAGGAAGGAAATGAAGTCAACTTAAAAAAATGATAAACCTTCCATTAAAGGACTTCAAATATAGTCCAATATTTTTAGATAGGAATCCTAATCTAATATCTCTCCTAATCCTAACTCATATAGTTCTGGGCAGAAGTATTCAAGTATTGAAGGATTTGGCACAATAATAATCAGTTTATGTTCTTTCTTATCTAAGTTAATGGTGAAGTAATTACCTTCATACAACACAAGTGAAGAATCTATTATTGAAGAATATTTTACTTCTATCACTTCTCCTGCTGCCAATAGGAATATTCTTAATGATTCTTTATTGGGTGATGCAACCATTTCTCTTGCTTCTTCTCGGTTCATAATATTCTGTTGTTATCGGTTCTGATTTTAAAAATTTGTTTTCTGTGTGGGAGTTTTAAAGGGGGCTACCCCTCTTCATGATAGTTCTAACTCTCTTACTTGTATTGCTATTCTATCCAGTACATCAAGGTGGATCTCAATAATTCTACCTATGATAGCTATGTCTCTACCAAGCAAGACACATTCTTCTGTATTGACATACATACTCTTGGATGTTAGCTGCTTGATTAGAGTGTATCTTCTTTTTACTTCTCTTTGTACGTGAGATAGTCTTGCTTTACCTTCTCTTAATAATTCTTCTTTCATAATAATAATCTGTCTAAATCTTCTTTAACTGTTCTGTAATATGTTCTGCTGAGTTGGTCAAAGGTAGCAATAGAATAGATAATTGTTGAATGGTCACGTCTGCCCAACATTCTTCCAATGTCTTTCAGTCTTAACTCACTACTCGTTAGTCTGGAGTAGTAGCAGAATGCTTGTCTTACTTCTACTAATGGTCTGTGCCTTGCAGTACCCTTTACTGCGTACATTAAGCTATTGAAGTTAGGTTCTAATTTTAAACTCTTTAGGCAAGATATTACTCTTTCTTTGGTTAAGAAATATCCGCAGATTTTATGGAATAGTGAGGAGTTATCTATGTGGGCAAATTCTGATAATGTTTGTCCAAGATTCTCTACTTCATTTCTTGTTAGCTTGTACTTCTTGTTGTTTAACTTAATGTAAAAATTGTCGTTGTGTCTAACCATTTTTATTGGATAGCCGTTAATGTTTGTTACTTTGCTTTTCATATACTTATTGGTTCTGGAATTGTTATGTTTAGTTCTTCGTTGGCAAATCTTATTACTTCATCTATGTAATCTATCCACTCTTGTTTGGTGAAGTCTCCAGTACTCTTTATTAGTGGCACTATCTGTTCACCTACTTGGTGGTGTTCTACTGCAACTACACTTCTATGTCTCATTATCTTGTGTGCTTTATCGTTGCTCCATTCGTTGCCTAAGTCTCTAAAGGCATCGTTTAGGTATGGTATTACTACACCTCTGTAATATCTCATTTGGTAGTTTGTTCCTAATCTACTGATGGTTTCAAAGGTTATCTTAATTGGTTGGTCAGCATTCTGCTCTGCCCATTTTGCAATTATGTCTTTAGATGTGGAGACAATGATACCCCTACCATCTGTTTTTTCGTGTACTATAAGTTTCTTCATCTTATCTTACTTAAATAATTTTCATCTTCTGCATACCCGATCCTGCCAATGAAGGAAATGTACTGCTCTCGGTTGTAATTGGCAACTTGCCATAGCTTATAGTGTTCCACACTCTTTGTCCAATGTGAGAATACTAAATGTCCTCTGTTGGTGAAAGGCATTTCAACTCCCTTCCACCTTCTTGGGTGTACTCTATGTCCAAATCCATTATTATTATCTTTGAATATCTTGGAAGTCCAGTTTGCAGTTTCAATTTTAGACTGCTTGTAAGCCACCTCTGGAAACCACACATCGTAATGTGCCAACACTAACCTTAGATTGTCCTCAGTAAAGGATAAAGTATCTAAGTTAACGTAGTCTGTCCTTGTTACGTTGGTGATTTTCTTGGTAGTGGTTGTTCCACACATTAAACCAAGAAAGAATGTTGCTGATAGGAGTAATCCTGCTATCATCAGCAGCAGGAAGTTACTCACTTGAATTGGTTTTAAATCTTTGTTTATTATTGTCATTTTCTTATTGTTATATGGGAGCAAATATAGTTAGGCTATCCACATTAGACTACTGTTATCCACATTTAGAATCAGTCTAAATAAGACAATAAGTGAGTTATTACGTCTATTGTCCAGCCATTTCCTAACATTCTGTAGCGTTGTGTGTCACTTACAAAATTAGTGTAGTTGTCTGGTACAGTTTGTAACCTTTCACACTCTATTGGTGTTAGTTTTCTAAGTCTATTACCACCCACTATTGTCATTCCATCGTTTCCCGGCCCTTTGTACATTGTGGCTGTGCAGCAAAGTGATTTTTGATTTAACCCTTTGTGTTGCTTTTCTAATTTATTAACACTTACTAAGTAAGCAATCAACTTATCACTCATATAATATTTCTCTGCAATGTGTGTATTATTTGCTGCATTTACCCTTGTGCTTATAGTTATACTTTTATCTTTTTTAACTACTTTGTTATAGCTATCTACTAAGCAAGTTTCTGTTATCTCATTTTCTTCTAAGGTTTGCTTTAGTCTTTTGTTATTGTTAGGGTTTTTAACGTAATACTTAGCTTCTGGACTTTCTTGGAGTACATCTTTAAGAAGTAGTCCTCTGTCTTTAGGTTGTGGAATCATATTAGTTGGAAAACCGAATAGTCCAGCTGGAACTTGACCAAAACTTGTCCAATATAATCTCTTTCTTGACTGTGCAGAAACTAATGAAGAACAGATTTTTATAGGTCTAAATCCAATAGCCTTACTAAGTATTAATTCCCACTTTTCAGACATAACTACATTTTCTAATAAGAAATTATCTGGCTTAACTTCTTCTTTTATTCTCATAAATTCCCAAAACAAATAACTCTGTCCTTCAAACTCAAAACCTTGTTCTTTAAGTTCTAAGTATCTGTCTAAAGTTAGTATTTCTTCCTCGCAAGTAGTACTCATTCCTTTACGTTTTCCTGCAAATGAGAAACTTTGACAAGGAGAGCCACCTATGAGTAAATCAATCTTAGGTAGTTTAGATGTATCTATTTTTGTTACATCACCTAAATGTATAGTTGCAGGCCAGTTAGACCGAGTTACTTGAATTGCATATTTGTCAATTTCACTTGCATAATAATTATCTACCTTGATTCCAGATCTTTCTAAAGCAAGTCTGCCACAAGACATCCCATCGAATAAACTTAATACATTCATAATTAGTCTTTATAAGCGTTTTGGATTAAATCCTCTGTATGGTTCAGCAGAATAATATTAGCTACATAATCAAAATCTATATCAATTAGATTCTGTATTTCTTTATCTTCACAATGTAAATCATCTATCTCTACATCGCCTTTAGTAAAAGCATATTCTACTTCTATTTCGTAGTACTCATTGTCTATTAAGACTGTTAAAATTATCCATTTCATAATTAATTATTTTTATTTTCTTGTCTAACTCGTTGCTCTATTGCATCAAAAAACTCATCTGTAGCCATTTCTACACCCTTCTCGTTAACTTTCTCGCTGATATGGTATAATCTTGCCATCTCATTTAGTTGTGCCTTTAAATCGCCTATAATCATTATTAGCTGAGTTTCTTTATCTAAGTGTTCTTCTCTTTCAATTTCTAATTTCATAGTGTAGTTGATTAGTTTATCAATTTCTTCTAATCGGTTTTCTTGCTCCACCTTCTGTCCAGTAAACTTAGATAGCTTTACTTTCATTTCGGTTAGCACTTGTCTTGCTCTTGTTGTTTTACTTTTAAAATGGTTCATTGTTTGATGAATTAAATTGTGTTGTTGGAGTAAAACTATTTAGTGGGTCAATTACTTTTTCTTCTAACCCATAGGCATACTCTCTCATTTGCGTTTCGTGGTTCATTGTGTAGAACCTTTGGTTATCCCACTTTAAGTTTAAGTAGCATTGTCCTAATGTTCCGTAATGTTTTGGTTTAACTTTCTCTACACTTACCAAGTAAGGTTCTGAGTAGTTTGATTTATCTTGCTTGTGAACTATAACCAAGTTCCTTCCGTTGTTGTTCCATTCACTTCCACCCATCAAGTCATATACCGTTGGCTTGTTCACTCTACCTTCCTTCACCGCTTTCGGATCTGGGTTCTTAGGGTGGATTACTATGAATGAGTGCATATTGTTGTTCTGCATAAATGTGTTTCTGTATGCTAAAATATCTCTAAGGTATTCTGTACTTACTGCACTTCCTTCGTGTGCCATATAGTTCCAACTATCTACTACTGCACCTTGACATTTATTAGCTTTAGCAAAATCCCAAAAGGCTTTAGGTTCAACAAATGGTTTATCTACGAAGATAAAACTATTGGCTGCTTGGAGATACCACTTGCTGATTTCTTTTGGTGTCATAGAGTTAGGGTAATTTGGTACAACAGTCTTTCCAGTCATTTTGTGAATTAGGTTTGCCATTACTTCTCTGTCACTTCCATCATCGGGCATATACACCGCAAACTTCCAATCGTGATTGATTGCTAAACTAACTATAATTTCTTTTAGGATTAGAGATTTACCAAAAAAAGGATAGCCAGTTATGTCTGTGCAAGTTCCCAAAGCAAAATCTATTGGGAAGTCTTGATGGTTTACTGAATAACCTTTTGGATAACCATTCTTGTTAAACTCAATAAGTTCATCTAAGATTATGCTTGTATCTTTTTTCTTAATCATATCATTTTAGGTTTAGGTGAATAAGATAAAAGTTCGCCAATGTAATCTACACTACCTACTCCATTCCTCTGTCTGAATAACCATTCTGGGTTTATCACATCTGCCCAGAAGAATTTATCGTGATTCTTTACTGCTTGTAGTATTTCTTTTGGTGGATAGACTTTAAGCCAATACTCAAAGTTTTTAATATTACCATTGCTAAATCTCTTTCTTTGGTTAGTTATTTTATTGTACAATCCTATGAAAGTTTTATATGCTTCTTCTACATCTTTTTTAGTCTTATAGACTTTACCATAATCAGAAATTAAATATGGCTTTATATCTTCTTCTTCTTCTTTCTTATCTTCTTTAATAGTTGTTAGTCGTTTGTTAGCCGCTTGTTGGTCGTTTGTTAATGGCTTGTTAGTTGGCTTGTTAGCATCTTCCCTAAATTGGTAATTATCGAACATAACTATCTGAATAACAGTACCTTGACTATTTGTTTTGATTGTTATTTCGTTTGTTAGTTGCAGTTTTTTTAATGCAGTTCTTACATTTTGGACACTTAGCCCAGTTTCGGCTGATAGCTTACTGATACCGCTAATTATAGAACCTTTTTTCAGTTCTATACCTCTCCATCTTTTATCGCTATAATTAGCAACTAAGAGAAGGTGTAAGAACAGAACCTTGACATTGATGTCACTATACCACTCCCATTCTGTAAGTTGTCTATGTATTTTAATCCATCCTTTCATTTTTTTTTATAAAAAAAGACCTTCGGGTTCGTTGATGCCGCAACTCCCCCAAAAGGTCTTAAATATTTTTGTTAATTCGGTTCGGCATAACCATTTAACTCTTGCAAATATAACTATTCCTCTTTGATTTCTACAAAGTGTTCGTACTCCAGTCCATTCATTAACCTACTAAAGCCAATAGCAACTGCTTCATTTAACTCACTTGACATATCACTTTCTTCAATCTTGTTGCAACTATCTCCTGCAAATGATTCTATTGTCCTAACTGCTTTTTTAAGACTATTAGAGCAATTTAGTTCATCAACTAATGGTAACATCTCAATAGCCAATAGATATAGCTTTACTGCCTTATGTATCTTCATACTTCACAATTAAAGTGTCTTGACTATACTTAACTTTAGGTGGTTCAATTACTACACCATCATCATCAATTAGGCATCCACCAGTTTCCATTGCTTTAAGTGCTTGCTTAGCTTGTTCCTCTGCAAACTTCTTAGCGTTATTCGCTTTCTGCCAAGCATCCAAGTGTTTAAAATCATAAGTTACCCTACCATTTCTTCGTTCAAACTTAAAGCCATCATAGCTAAAATTCTTGTCATACTTATCTGCTTCTTCAAGTGCTATTGGTGTAACATCTTTTAATGCCAGATCTAAATGTGCTTTTAAGTCTTTTAGTTCAGCATAAGCTACCAACGGACTAATAAGTCCATCAATAGCTTTCATTCTTAGTTCCTCTATTTGTTGCTTCATAATTTAAAATGGTATTTCTTCTGTTTCTTCCTCAAAGTCCATTGCGTTGTATTCCTCGCTTGTCATTATTTTCTCTTTAATAAAACTTGGCAAAGATTCAAATAGGTCTTGTTTCCATTCACTAAAACTTAACTCTTGTCTTTCATTAACTGGAGCAGGACATTCCATACCTTTTGGTAATTTGCTTACTCCACTAATGTCCACATACACTTTTCCTGCACCAGAAGTCTTGTGGATAATAGATAGCATACATTCAACTCCTAATAGCTTAGTAATGTCAAATGCTTCTGCTTCTTGCTCTGTAAATGCTTTACCTCTCCAACTTTCCAAGAACTTTCTTAGTGTAGCTTTCTCGTGTAGTGATAAAGTAAATTCCTTACTTACAACGTGTGGTTGCTCTCCGTTTTCCTCTTTAAATACTTTCGTTTCAGTAGGTAGTTCCCAAGAGATTCTAACCTTGTGTAGATTCTTTACTTTTCCTAAAATTGTTTCTTCGTTAGTTCCGATTTCAATCATACTGTAACATCTTGCGGCATAAGAGCCTGCTGCTAAAGGTTCGTAGTTAGAACCACCTGCGTTTTTTGCGATTATCATAATTTATATTGTTTTAATACTTGTTTTAAGTCTAAGTTTAATTGTTTGCACATTGAAGTAACTTCGCTTATTGTAAGTTCCCCAATGTTGCCCTTGTAGTGGGCTTGTAATTGTTGTAATTCATTCATTATTGTGCTTGCAAATATAGCTATTGCAAGGTGTTCTGAACTATCAAAACCTTATTTAGAATGAGTCTAAATTGCTGATTAGTAGTGTATAGTAATGTGGTTCAACTACATTTGCTCCTATGAATAAAATAGATAAAAAAATAGGAGAACTTAAAGAAATTGAAAGACTAAAGAAATGATACCACTAATAACCTACTGGATGAAGTTTAAGATCTGGTTAAAAAAGTTTAAGAAATGAACAGACAAGAAATTGAAAAGAGAATAAAGGCTAACCCTGCATTGGCAGATGATTTACCCTCTACCATTGCTCAGATACTTATGGATGAGGGTACACCAATCAATGTGGCCATAGAGATAGGTAAGCAACATAAACGTGCAGTAAACATTGCAAAGTGTTGGAAGTTGTATAGAATGAAGCACACGTTCACGCAGGATTAGAAGGAAAAAATCTTGATACTAACGTAGTAGTGTAAGCGTAGTTGCGTAAACTAAAAACCGAACAAAATGGAAATAGAACAAGTAGAAAGAAAATTAGAAAATATGAACTTTGATAGTATTGTAAAAAGCTACTGCAATAAAGTGAACGATATAAAAAGACTAAAGACTGAAAACAGAGAACTGAATGAGCAATTACGTTTACACAGTGTTAGCAATAGTATTGCGACTGAATACGCTGAATTTTGTGTAAGGTGTGACCGAGAAAAATTACCATTGCTTTGTTTAGAAGATTACATTAAGCAATATTGTTGCTAACGCTGAGTATATGAGCCTGTACTTGTATGGCTTATATACAT
>ENA-UZWZ01001075-UZWZ01001075.1-metagenome-genome-assembly--contig:-Day-4-25m-contig-1075_pt1 | contig 14664 bp, 17 predicted proteins | sample MGYA00260346_ERZ794906 | MGnify/ENA metagenome assembly ERZ794906 | reverse complement strand
AGATGAGGAATTAAAGAACAGGTTATTAGGAGAATCATCAGGAGATTTACTTCACGAAATCATAGATGTTTTAGTAGATGATCTTTTACACACATCAAGAAAAATTATTGCCAATTTAGATGAAATGGAAGATAATGTGTTTGACGAGTCAAAACCAGTTGCAAGAAGTATTGCATTACTAAGAAGGGAGATTAACAGATTAAGAAGAATATCCGTACCACTAAAGAGATTCGTTTTAGAAATTGCAAAAAATGTTAAAAGATTTTCAGATAATTCAGATGATGAACTTTCATTATACTTTGACGATGTAATTGATCACATTGACAAAGTCATAGAGACATTAGATGAATCAAGAGAAACTATGGAAATTTACAAAGATGTAGATTTTGTGTTGAGTAATGAAAAAACAAACAAAGTATTAGCAGTTTTAACTATTATTTTCACATTAGCTATTCCTTCAACAGTAATTGGAACATTTTATGGAATGAATGTCAACTTACCAGGAGGAATTGGGGATAGTTCTGTGATTTTAGGTCCATTTACTACATTTATAGTCGTAATTCTTGCATCTGCAATACCTGCAATTATGATGTTCACATATTTCAAAAAATGGGGTTGGATTAGTAGTTAAAAATGGATTCTAAATTTTTTCATGTAAATTCACTTTAATTTTTGTTAAAGAACGTTCCAAGTTATCAGGAATTATAATTAAAAGACCAGATTTCTGATCAACATTTTCACAAGTACCACTAAAACTATGATAATTTTTTCCAAAACAACTATCGTTCATATAGAAATCAAATTTTTCAGAATTTATGTAATTTTGAAATTGTTTTTTTGAATCAATAAAATAAACATCAAACCAAGAATTTTCATCATCTATAGAAATTGAGTATTCATATGAAGTTATTTTTTTATCAGTACAAATAGGAATGAACTGAACATAAAAATTGGATTCAATTGAATCAATTGATTTTATGTTAGGAAATACTGAAACATAAGTATCAGAATGTAATTCAGTACCCTGAATTAATTCAATTTGATTTCTAACTGAATCAATTGCATATCGATATGACATGGGTTTCCAGCTTGAATTACAATCACTGAATTGATGTTTTAATTCAACATAACCACGGTTGTCTTGAAATTGTAAATTATTAGAATTGTAATTATTAAAATCAGAAACATTAGAAAAATCAGTAGAATAAATTTGATCATTGATGTTTGAATTTGACCAAACATTGGTTACTTCAAATAAAATATTTGATGGAAAACTATTCCATTCATCTTGAAAGTGAACATAAATGGAATATTTGTTAATATCTTGATCATAAGGAGTTGCAAAAAGTGAATGTCCAAAAAATCCATTTAGAAGAAGTATGACAAATGCTAGTACAGGTAAGACTAAAAAGATTTTCCTCACAAGAAAATTAAAAAGTCATCCAATTTTATAGTAATGATTTAAATTCTAAAAATAAATTTTTAAGTATCATAAAAATCTAAAATTATGATAGTTTGTTTTTAGAGAAAAATTATAGACATATCTTATAAAAGCCCGTAGATGATTTTAGTAAAAACATGGTTAAAGTTAAAATCAGAACAGGTAGAGGTACTGGAACTATAGAAGTTGATGTGAACGATCTCAAATTCTCAGGCGAGGAATTTAAAAAAATTCAAGCTGAAAGAAAAAAAGCCGCAGGAGGCAGAACAGTTTCAACAGGCAGAGGTACTGGTTCAAGAAAACTTGCAGATACGCCAGAACCAAAATCTAGACCTTCAACCAAAGGTAAAACAAGAAGTACTGGTAGAGGTACTGGTTCAAGAAAAGGTACAACATAAACTCCTCTTTGGATTTTATTTTTCTTATATTTTTCTAGAATTTACTATATCTTTGTATCAGGGTTTTTTTGTTTTAGTTTTTCCCAATCAGCAAGAAAATTATCTAAACCAATTTTTGTCAAAGGATGTTGTAGCATTTTATCCAAAACTCCTGGAGGCAATGTAACGACATCTGCACCAATTTTTGCTGCATCAATTACATGTAATGGATGACGAACACTTGCAACAAGAATTTGAGTTTGAAAAGAATAGTTTGAAAAAATTTCTTTGATTTCTTTAATTAAGTTCATTCCATCTTGGCCAATATCATCTAATCTTCCAATAAATGGACTAACGTATTTTGCTCCGGATTTTGCAGCAAGTAAAGCTTGATTTGCAGAAAAAATCAAAGTAACATTAACAGGAATTCCTTGTGATGAAAAAGATTTGCATGCTTTAAGACCATCAGGAGTCATTGGAACTTTAACAACAACATTGTCACCATATTCACGAAGACGTTTACCTTCTTCCATCATTCCAGAATATTCAGTACTAACAACTTCTAAACTTACATCACCTTGAATAATTTTTGTGATTTCCTCCATTGCATTTTTTGGATTACCGCCTTCTTTTGACATTAAAGAAGGATTTGTTGTAATACCATCTAGTAACCCCATATCGTTAAATTTTTTTATGGATTCTAAATTAGCAGTATCAAGAAAAATTTTCATATTTTTTTACTCCTTAATTCTTTTGCTTGTTTTGCCATATTAAAAGATGTAATTCCATGCTTTTCTAAAAGTAAAGGAATTTCAGCATCACGTGCAGATTCACCAAACATATCTTGGGCTCCAATTCTTTTGATTGGTACAGGATATGATTCAGATATAGATTCTGCTACTGCCGAACCCATACCTCCAAGAATATTATGTTCCTCAGTAGTAACAATACAACCAGTTTCCCTTGCTGCCTTTTCTAAAATGTCATTATCAATAGGCTTGATTGAAAACATATCTAAAACTCTACAAGAAATTCCATCTTGTTGAAGTGTTTCTGCAGCTTCTAATGCCATTCTAACAGTTGTACCACATGCAGCAATTGTACAATCAGAACCATCTCTCAAGGTGATTCCTTTACCAATTTTAAATTCTTGAGACTCAGAATGTACTAGAGGTGTTTTGGATCTTGCCATTCTCATGTAAAACGGCCCATATTCAGATGCCATCAAATGAGTTAATTTTGAAACAGAGACAGTGTCAGCCGGAATAAAAACTCGGAAATTTGGAATAACTCTCATTATTGCAATGTCTTCAATTTGTTGATGAGAACCACCATCAGGTCCAACAGACAAACCTCCGTGAGAGGTAACTAATTTAACATTTAGTCCTTTTTTTCCAGGAGGTGAAGGATATGCAATATTATTTCGAATTTGATCAACTGCTCTTCCAGGTAAAAATATTGCATAAGTACTTGCAAAAGAAATTTTTCCAGATACAGCTAATCCAGCAGACATAGTTACAAGATTTGCCTCAGCGATACCAACATTAAAAAATCGATCAGGAAATTGTTTGCCAAATCCAGAAGTTTTTAATGAATCAGTTGTATCAGCTCCTAATACAACAACATTTGAATTCTCATGTCCAACTTGAATTAATGATTTTGAATATTCTGAACGCATATCAGTCATTATTGGATCATTCATAGATATCCTGCCTCCTGAGCAATTTTTTTAATTTCTTCTTGTTTTGCACCAATTACATGCAATCCAATCCATTTATTGACTAAATCAGAACCTCCCAACTGATTTGCTTTATCAAGTAGTAGACGTCTCCTTGATTTTAAAACTGCATTTCTAAAATCTTTAATTGCAGTTCTAACATCCTGCTGTCCAACAATTGCACCACCTCCAACAAAAGCACGTGCACCATCTGCAAAAACAGAACCAATATTTTCAATATTGACACCACCATCAGCTTCAATACAGCCTGAAAAATTATGTTCGTTAAGAACAGAATTCAATCTAGTCATTTTATTATGAGTTTCTTCAATGTATTTCTGACCAGATTTTCCAGGAATCACTGACATTACAATTAGTTGATCTAACGTAGACAAAAATTTGTAAGACCATTCAGGCAATTCAGTATCAGGATTAATTGCAAATCCAACTCCAACTTGATGTTGTTTTAAAATATCATGAATTTCCCCAAAACTAGATTCATCAGTAACTTCAGCATGAACTGTTACAATATCACTTCCAGCATCTATGTAATCTTTAACATGTTTTACAGGATCATTGATCATAAGATGAGTATCAAATGGAATTACAGTTAACGGTCTCAGGTCTTTTATTTTATTATGATCAAAAGTTTTTGTTGGAACAAATTGACCATCCATCACATCAAGATGAATTAAATCAGATCTTCCAGTTATACATCTCTTAACTTCATTTTCTAGATTAGACATATCACCTGCAATAATTGAAGGAGCAATCAAAAATTGAGAATCTAATTCGGAATTAATTATAGGGACAATATCAGAATCAGGTGCCTTTCCATGCCATTGCGGATTATCTTCCATATGTTCTAAAGATTTACCTTTGATAGTTCTAGAAATAATTATTGTAGGAACTCCTTTTATTGCATTTGCTTTTGTAATAGCTGCATCAATTTGTTCAATTCTATGCCCATCAATTTCAAGAACATTCCAACCAAATGATCTCCACTTATCACCAGTTTTCCATCTTGATGCATCCTTCCACATTTCAGTAATATCATCACCTTCTAATTTTTCATCTAAAGGCATAATTTTTTCAGTATAAGAATCCTGTTGAATAAAATTTCTATCAAGAAAAGCAGTTAGATTATCAACTTTGTATTTTGAAGCAGTCATTGCGGCTTCCCAAACTTGACCTTCATCAGATTCACCATCTCCGATAATTGTATAGACATGATGATCCTTGGAATCAATTTTTGCAGCTAGCGCAATTCCAACAGAATAAGATAATCCAGTTCCTAATGAACCTCCACAAAATTCAACACCAGGGCATTTTAGATCAGGATGTCCCTGTAATCTACTACCAAATTTTCTTAAAGTTTCAATTTCAGATTCTGGAAAATATCCTGCAACTGCCATATTAGAAAATAATCCAGGAGCAGCATGACCTTTTGATAATACTAAACGATCTCTATCCTCCCAACGAGGATTTTTAGCATCAAATTTCAAATGTTTGTTAAATAAACAGCCTAAAATTTCAGCCATAGAAAAGGAACCGCCAGGATGACCAGAACCCGCAGTGTTAGTTGCCTTAATAACTAATTTACGAGCTCTTAGAATATTTTTTTTAATTTGATAATAGTTAAGACCCATCTGGAACGTATCTTCATAAATCGAATAAAAATCTACTTCTGTAAAATTTTAATTTGATCGCAATTATCTATAATTATGGAAATTAAAGATAAAATTCCAATTGTACTTTTTGATGATCAGTGTTATGTTTGTATAAAATTTGCAACAATTGTAAATTTTTTGGCAAAAGGTAAAATCACAATGGTAGGACACTATTCAAATTTTGGGACTAAGATAAGAAATGAAATTTTAGATGAATCAGCATTAGAAATGTTTTGGTTTATTGATGAAAAAAGAGCAAATGGAGGAAGAGCAGCATTATTACCAGTAATTAAAGCAATTTTTTCTACAAAATCAAGAAAAACAAAATTTGATCAAATGAACAATATTTGTAGTGAAGAGTGTAAGAGTGCCAAAGCAGTATTTGTTAGATCATTTACACTAATCACAAATAGTAAAAAAATTGATTTGTAAAAAATCTAAATAATGCTTTAAAAAACAAAATTCATCATGAAAATTAAAACTGAAAGTTCTACTAAAAGAAAAACAGAACTTCTATGTGGATTTGTATTAGAAGACTCTAACAAAGTTTTAGGATTACCAAAATTTGATCAAAAAATATCATTTTCAATCAATCAATCATTAAAAGATATGAATGGAAAATTAGGAAGATTAACAATTATCCCAATACCAGGAAAAAAACAGGCTCAAAGAATTCTTCTTGCAGGTATTGGTAAAAAAGAAAATTTAACACAAGATACTATAAGATTTGTTTCAGGTAAAATTGCACAAAAAGCAAGGGAATTAAAATTAAAAGAATTTTCAATTATAGTACCACCTACTTTTGTAATTGATTCAATTTCATCAGTTTCTCAAATAATTGAAGGTGCAAAGATGTCATTATACAAATTTGATAAATTCAAGACAGAAAAATCAGATAAATCACCAGACATGACAATCATAGTTTCTAAATCAAATAAAATTTCAAAAGCAATCAAAGTTGCTGAAGCTGTTGCAGATGGTGTAATATTTACTAAAAGTATTGCAAATTTACCACCTAACGAATGTACTCCGACAACACTAGCAAATTTTGCTAAAGATATTTCTAAAAAGAATAAAATGAAAAATATCATAATTTCACAACCGGAATTAAAGAAAAAGGGTTTTGGAGGAATTACAGCAGTAGGCAAAGGAAGTAAAAACGAACCAAAATTAATTGTAATAGAACATAATAATGGACCTAAAAATCAAAAACCAATTGTTTTAGTTGGAAAGGCTGTTACATTTGACACTGGTGGAATTTCATTAAAACCAGGACAAAGTATGGATGAAATGAAATTCGACAAATGTGGGGGTTGTACAGTATTAGGAATTATGAAATCAGTTTCAGAGTTAAAATTACCAATTAACATAGTTGGAATTATTCCATCAGTGGAAAATATGCCTGGAGGAGAAGCATATAGACCAGGAGATATTATAAAATTATACAACGGAAAAACTGCAGAAATTCTAAATACAGATGCTGAAGGTAGGCTCATTTTAGCAGATGCTTTAGCATATGGTGAAAAACAATATTCTCCAAAAGCAATTATTGATTTTGCAACTTTAACAGGAGCATGTATTGTTGCATTAGGAAACAACGTAGCTGCAATTGTATCAAACAATAAACAGTTAACAAAAAAAATTGCAGATTCATCCAAAACAACAACAGAAGAAATTTGGGAATTACCACTAACACAAGACTATATGGATATGATAAAATCAGATGTTGCAGATATCAAAAATGTCGGTATTGGAAGAGCAGCTGGAACTATTACAGCTGCTGCATTTTTGAAAAGTGCAATAGAAGATACACCATGGGCACATCTAGATATTGCAGGTGTTGCATGGACTCAAGGAGCAGCAACAAAAGTAAAACCATACAATCCAAAGGGTGCTACAGGTTTTGGTGTAAGATTAATTTTAGATTATTTACAAAAATTATAAAATCAGTAACCTCTACTATTTCTATCAGGTGTTCCAACATTTGGATTTCTCCATCCATGTTTTTCCATCATGTGGTTTAGTAATCTAATATCATTATCACATTTTTCTCCACAAACACTACAATTTGGCATTGAAATCAATTCAACCAAATGAAATGGGTATTAAAAGATTGATTGAAAATTGAAAAATGCCAGCACTGTTGCTTCCCAAGAGCTCTCGCATCTTAGTAGCACAACAGCGACATCAGGTTTGACTTCTAAGTTCGGAACGGGATTAGGTCGCACCCTGACGCTATGGCCGGCTTGACAATTATACCATAATTCTAATGTATTAAGGTAACGACAGATTTGAAATCTACTCAAAATAGGTATAAAGCAAAGAAAATATCGAATTACAACTATGACACACAGAGTTGCCGTATTGGATCAAGATCTATGTCAGCCACAAAAATGTGGATTAGAATGTATAAAATACTGCCCAGTAAACAAATCAGGCGCAGAATGTGTTACAATTAATGAAGAATCAAAAAAAGCCCAAATTGATGAGGATATTTGTAATGGTTGTGGAATATGTGTAAAAGTATGTCCTTTTGATGCAATTACAATTGTGAATTTAGCAAGTGAGTTAGCTACTGATAAAATTCATCAATATGGAAATAATTCTTTTAGATTATACAAATTACCAACTCCAAGAAAAGGAGAAGTTGTCGGATTACTTGGAAGAAATGGAATGGGGAAAAGTACTGTAGTCAACATATTATCTGGAAAACTTAAACCAAATCTTGGAAGATATGAAAACCCACCAGAATGGGATGANNTGGGATGAAATTTTTAAACATTATAGTGGAACTGAATTAAAACAACATTTTCAAAAAATCGAACAAAATGAAATTCGGGCATCAATAAAACCACAACAAATTCACCATCTTGCAGAAGCATTTGATGGTACAGGAAATGAGTTACTGGATAAATATGATGAAAGAGGAATAACTAGAGAATTAATCAGGGAATTAGGATTACAAAACTCCATGGAACAAAGTTTGAAAGAACTTAGTGGTGGAGAATTACAAAGAATTGCAGTAGCTGCTGCTGCATCAAAGGATACAGAATTTTACTTTTTTGATGAACCCTCTTCATATAATGACGTATTTCAAAGAACAGGTGTTGCAAGAGTAATTCAAGGATTAGCTAAAATTGGAAAAAGTGTGATGGTTGTAGAACATGATCTAACATTACTTGACTTTCTTAGTGACTACATTGAGGTATTATATGGTGAACCAGCAGCATATGGAATTGTTTCAAATATTTTATCAACTAAAATTGGAATCAATGTATTCCTTGATGGATATTTACCAAATGAAAATGTTAGATTTAGAGAGAAAAAGTTCTCTATGGATGTGTCGTCATCATCTACAGATATTTTCCAAGAAGGTACAGATATTGTAAATTATCCAAAATTAGAAAAAAAATTTGATTCATTTTCAGTAACAATTGAGCCTGGAGTGGTAAGAAAAGGAGAGGTTTTAGGCATAATGGGTGCAAATGCTCTAGGAAAAACTACAATGATGAAAATGATTGCAGGTGTTCAAAAACCAGATGTAGGTTCAATTGATAAAAAAATTAAGATAGCATACAAGCCACAATATTTGCAAAACGATATTGATGTAGAAGTTATAGCACTTTTAGAAAAAGCAAATGGAGGACCTATTGAAGGAAGTCAGGAAGAAGAACAAATACTAGATCCATTAAAAATTAGAAAATTATACAATAAATCAGTAAAAAATCTTTCAGGTGGAGAACTACAAAAAATTGCTGTTGCATCATGTTTAATTCAAAAAGTAGATTTGTATGCATTAGACGAACCTTCAGCATTTTTAGATGTTGAAGATAGAATTGCAGTTGCAAAATTTTTACAAAAATTTGTTCGTTCTTTTGGAAAATCAGCAATTATAATTGATCATGATTTACAATTAATGGATTTAATGTCAGATTCAATGATAATATTTGAAGGAGAGTCAGGAAAAGCAGGAACTGCCACATCACCAATGCCAAAATCAGAAGCTATGAATAGATTTCTAAAATCATTAGACATGTCATTTAGAAGGGATGAAAAAAGTCTAAGACCTAGAGTAAATAAAATAGAAAGTAGATTAGATAAAGATCAAAAATCATCAGGGAATTTCTACTACAAACATTGACTCGAATGTTAAAAAAGTCACTAGAAAATGTGTTAACATCAAAAGAAAGTGACGAATTAATCTCAGCATTTGATCAAATAGGAAGCATCATAATTGTTAGGATACCGAATTCATTATTATCCAAGAAAAAAATTATTGGTGAAACCCTGCTAAATGAGGTTAAAATTGTTAGAAGTGTATTTTATCAATCATCAGCAGTTGAAGGGGATTTTCGTACAAGAAATCTTGAGATCATTGCAGGTGAAGACAATACAGAAACAGAATACAAAGAATTTGGTTGTAAATTTATTGTAGATGTAGAAAATGCATTTTTTTCACCTCGTCTCTCAACAGAAAGAGAAAGAATTGCAAAATTGACTCAAGATGGAGAAGTTATGACAAACATGTTTGCAGGAGTAGGAATGTTTTCAATTATGGCTGCAAAAAAGAAAAAATGTACTGTATACAGTCTTGATTTAAATCCAATTGCATCAAAACTTTGTGAAAGAAATATGGCAATAAACAAACTAGCAGGTAAAGTGATCTCCATTAATGGAGATGCATCAAAGATAATTCAAGAACAACTAGTTGATAAATCAGATAGAACTTTGACATTATTACCAGAAAGATCAGATGAATTTTTAGATTCTGCAATAAATACAACAAAAAGTGGAGGAATTATTCATTACTACTCTCACATTCATGCAGATAAAAAATCAGAAGCTGGAAAATTGACTGAAAAACATTATAAAGAAATTACAACAGTAAAATCAGAAATTCTCGGCTCAAAAATTGTAAGAGCTGTCGGTCCCAGATACTATCAAACAGTTGTAGATGTAAAAATTACTAAATAGATTAATCATCAGCAGAAGTTATTGTCGCCGATGTAGGTTTTGTTGTTGCCATTACATATCCAATCCAAGCAATAATTCCAAGAATACCACCAACTGCCATCAATACAGATAGTTGTAAAACAATTGGAGACCATTCAGATAACATGAGTAAATATGCATAAACAAAAAATCCACCAATACAAAGTATGAAAATTAAAGCACCCATACCTTTACGCTTATCCATGTGAAAAAACTTTTTGTGACTTATTTATCGTTTATCTTCTCAAAAAATTTTTCTAATAGCAATTATGACTGTGGCTGGTGCACCAAAATACATTCCCAAATTCAATGTAATCACAGATAATCCAATACTCAAAACTTCTGATTCAGACTCTGCGTTCTCCATTAATGATAATGTGGAAATCATTGGAGTAATTGTAATCTTTACTGCCTCCTTGAATAATGGGTTTTCACGCTCATAATCAGCAATTATCGGGCTAAATGAATAGTAAATGTCATTGAATGTATTCATGAATGCAGTTCCAGATTCAGTTTGTAACAATTGATTGTCTCTTAACTCTCTGAGCTGTTGAATTTCAGTTGCTGTTTCTGAACCATAAGTTGCTGTTGCAATTAGACAACCGCCACCATTGCCAGATTTTACATTGGTTGTTTCTTTTGCAGATTCAGTTGATGCATTTTTAGAAAAAGTTGAAACGTCTGTCCATTCTTTTAAAGTATAATCATTAATGTGATTTGCAATTAACATCGTACCCTCAATAAAATTATAATCATCATGATAAATTGTAAATTCGCCAGAAGTTGTTTCACCCAATACTGTTGCAATTTCACCATTACTTACAGAAATTGTTACTTTACCAGGAGAATCAATAAAAATTGTTAATGGCTTATCAGGAGTTGGAATTTCATAAACATCCTTGTCTAAAAATACAAGAACAACACCAGAAACATTTGAAAATGAACCAATCATAACAAAAATTGCAATTAAAATAATTAGTAATGCTTTCAACTTAATTCAATTGCCATTAAATATGCAGATTCACCATCACGATAATATGCATTAAGCTCCTGTCTTATCACAAATCCAAGTTTCTCATAAAGACGAACTGCATCAGTATTACTACATCTAACTTCTAAATAAAATTCATCACAATTTCGGGTCTTTACACCTGTTACAGATTCTTCAACAAGAGCTTTACCAATTCCTTTTTTTCTATATTCATCAAGAACAGCAATTGATACTACATGTCCTTTTTTTACAAAACCCAATTTTTTAAAATTTGAAAATCCAAATTCAGTTTTACACATTTCATATCCAACAATTTTACCATCAATTTCTGCAACCAAAAATGCTTCGGGCAATTCCTGTAATAATGACTCATAAAAATAGTCAGAATAATGTTCAGGGAGAGTTTTGAGGTTAATTTCCATGACTGAAATTAGATCGCTTGGAGATGCTCGACGTATATTACAGTCACCTAATTGTCTCAAAATTACTTGCATAGTTATATCATGAAACTATCAATATTTAATTTTAAACAAAAAGATCATTAATGGAATCAAAGAATGTGAAATAGATGGAAGAAGATTCTCAGGAAGGCATTATTTCATTAGTTAATTCAATTTTCAATGTAGGTGAATTTACAAAAACAGAATTTACATTAGAGTTTAAAATTAAAGATTCAGAATTTCAAACAAAATTTGAAGATTTGGCAAGAGCTTTAGAAAATATGAGTTATGTTTGCAAATTACTAAAAAAAGAAGATGAGATTTACATTGAAATTCAAAAATTTACAATAAAAAAATCAAGAAAATGGCTCAATGCAACTTGGACTCCAAGATTATTGTTTGTGATTGTAATATCATTTGTAATGATTGATGGTTACTATAGAACATCTGGAACAAACGCCATTATTGAAATTGGAGATCCATTTCAAATGGCAATTGTGTATACACTTGCACTATTAGGAATTTTAGGAACACATGAACTTGGACACATTATTGCAGCAAAAGTACATAAATTAAAAACAAGTTGGCCTTATTTTATTCCAGGTTTACCGATAGTAGGCATTCCAACATTTGGTGCATTCATTCAGTCAAAAGGATTAACGATTAATCGTAATATTCTATTTGATGTAGCTATTGCAGGACCAATTGCAGGACTTGTAATTACAATTATAGTTTCACTATATGGAGCATATACCGCACCAATTTTAGATCAAGGAATAGCTGAAGGATTATTTGCAGAACAAATGCTAGTAGAATGGGAACAAGGAGAACCACTACTAATGACTGCAAGTTTAGCAGTATTTGGTAAAGGTGGACCAGGTCATGAAGTAATTATGACACCAGTAATGTTTGCAGCATGGATTGGATTTTTGATTACATTTTTGAATTTACTTCCAGCATGGCAACTGGATGGCGGACATATGGCAAGAACTCTTTTGGGTCAAAAAATTCACAGATATGCAACTTATGGAAGCATGTTAGTACTTGTTTTACTGAATTATTGGCTCATGGCAATCTTAATTTTAGTAATGTCAGCCAAAAATCCAAGTGCAACTCCACTGGACGACATATCCCCACTTACAAGAAATAGAAAATTAGCATATATTGGAATTATAATATTAGCAGTTTTGTGTGCTCCACTCCCATCAGGATTATTTTCAGGAATTTTACCTTAGAAAAAGTCTTGCACCGTCAGTTACAACTGCAACTTTTTGTCTAGCACCTTGTGTTTTTAAAATATAATCCATAGAATATTTTATTCCAGGTAAAGAAATCATATCTAGTTTTTTTGCATAAAATTCAGGTAGAATAGATACCAAACCAATTTGAAAGTTTTTTTGAATTTCTGAAAGAAATAGTAAATCTTCCATTCCGTTGACATATTTTGTAGGATTTCGTAATTGCTCTAAAGTTAATCTATCTTCAATGTATTGTTGAATTGCATCAGAGCCTAAACCACTTTTACATTCAGCAACCAGAATTGCAAGACCATCTTTTTTGATAGCATTTGAGCAGTTCCAAAGAGAAGATAAAGAATTTCCTAAAGTATCATTACTTGCATCTTTACCAGTACTCAATATTACAGTTTTATGTTCACCAATATCTTTAATTGAATTTGATTCCAAAATTTTTGTTGTAGAAAGTGTTTGAGAAGGATGACCAATTGTAAAATCAAGTATTCCTTCAGAATTTGCAATTATTTCAATTGCTTGAATTTCAAAATTATCAGCAAATTTTTTTGCTTCAGTTAAACTTTCAGGATATTGTCCAGGTGTTGGAAGATTGCCCTGTCTTTTTGCATATGCTGAAAGCATAGATTCGGCACCAAATTTTTTGATTAAACGAGTTGCAACAGTTTCATAACCAAACAAACCATCAAATCCCATTTCTCCCATAAATACAAGATTTGAATTTGAAATATCTACATCATCAAATTCATTAATTGAACTTCCTTCAGGTAAACCAGATTTAACCAAATTTAGGATTTTTTTCTCAGTTAGTATTTTTGGGAATGGTTTTGATTTTTGTTCACATAATGTGAATAAAGATGAGATAATTTTTAAAATGGATTTGGAATTATGTAATACTACCAATTCCATTGGTTTTGATAAGTCAAGTGAATTGAGTTTCTCAGTAATTGCAAAATCATCCATAATTTTACCGTCAGAATCAATTTTTTGCTCTAAATTTTCTGCTTTTATGTCCAAAACCACGTCTGTGATCCCATAATTCAACCAAATTTCAGGCATAATAGATACTAAATACAAACCAAAATAAATCCAATGTAGTGAATTTTGATATGGAGTTTGTGAAAGAATTTGTGACCTTTTTACATCAAAAAGAGATAATAAAATTTGGAGATTTTACACTAGCCAGTGGAAAAAGTAGCTCATATTATGTGGATTTAAGATTAGTGCCAAGTTATCCGCATGAATTTAGAATGATGGTAAAATATCTAGAAAAGCAAATAACTGAAGACATAGGATTAGAAAATTTTGAAAGTATTGTTTCAGTTCCCACAGGAGGACTAGTTATTGCATCAGCATTAGCAATTGAAACAGTTAAACCATTAATCTATGTTAGAAGTAAACCAAAGAATTATGGTACTTCAAAATCAGTTGAGGGGAAGATTCATGATGGAATGAAAGTTGTAATGATAGATGATGTTGCAACTACTGGAGGTTCAGTTCTAAATGCAACAAAATCATTAACAGAAGTAAATGTTCCAGTAAAAGATGCATATGTAATTGTAGATAGAATGGAAGGAGCTACAGAAGCTTTACAAGAACTTGGAGTAAAGATGCATTCAATTTTAAACATATTACAAATTGCCGAAGTATTGTATGAACAAAAATTAATTGATGTAGAAATTCTAGATAAAGTAAAAAAACAAATTAGTAAATGAGTTTGGGCAGCTCAGACAAATGCCTTCCAATCATCAATTTCAGATATAACTCTGATTCTTCATTGCAGCCA
>ENA-UZWZ01016677-UZWZ01016677.1-metagenome-genome-assembly--contig:-Day-4-25m-contig-16677_pt1 | contig 14740 bp, 9 predicted proteins | sample MGYA00260346_ERZ794906 | MGnify/ENA metagenome assembly ERZ794906 | reverse complement strand
TACGCTTTCGCAGCTGCCTGATTGGAAGCGGGATGGAGCGCAATCATAGGGTTGCCAGATTTCGACTCTCGGATATCGGATTGATTGTGCCCGTCTGCCAAGGCTGAGGCTGATAAAACAATCGTAAATACTGCAACCGTTACTATTTTTATAGACATGTGTTGCCTCGCTAGATAATTTGATTTTAAGGTTTGCTGCCTTATCGCTGTTCCTGATATCAGGAAAGCGAAACTCCAGTGCAGGGGTTAATACTACGCTTTTATCAACAGCAGTCAGTAAGTTTTTTATTTTTATAGATCAAGTCCTCAACGAGGTACTGGCAAGTTAATTTTCTCCCAAAGCGCTCGCAGCGATGGCTGCATGCTTATTCTATCGCTAACGCAACTAGTTGGAATTGATAGAATCGGGTGTTCAATACATACAAGCGACATAGAATCCCGCCTGACATCCTCCGCTACGCCGTCTGGCTCTGCTATCGCTTCAATCTGAGCCACCGGGATATTGAAGATTTCCTGGCCGAGCGAGGTATCACTGTATCCAGAGAATCGATAAGCCGCTATTGCGAAATCATGGCAGTGAACCCAGAAAGACCGTGCTCAGCGCGAGAGCGTTCGTAGTGTGTGGAAGGGCGGTGGTTTGATTGCCACAGGATAGACTTACCTCGCCTCAACCACTTAATTCGACAGAACCCACGCCGCCAGGTGTTACATCGCCTAGTTAAACGCAACCAGGCTCAGAGATCTTCTGAAGCACATTCCGTGGTGGCATTCACCGGGTTACAGCGCGCGATAAATCCGCCAGGGATGGACACCTGGTAATCAGTAAAACGTGGGTCCGGCACTGGATAGTCGGTGCTGACAAGCTGCGCGCCTGATTCAAGTGCCTCTTCGCGGCGCGTGGTATCGCCAGTGCGCGCCTGCACAGTATCTGCATCGGCGCGCGTTCGCACAATATATCCCTGTGCGACCAGCGCCTGAATGGCCTCAAAGTCCCTCGGATCGTTACGCTTTGCAAAAGCGGCCTCCGGTGTGCCGGGCGCTGAATCCTTAAACATCACCCTGCCAGCAAGCGCCGGGTGCCCTTCGGTATAGAGGTCACGGATGGCACCACCGTTATCGAGCGCAAACATTATCCGGCCACGCACCGCTTCCAGTAGCGGCCAGCCCTCGTTCAGGATGACCGCTTCCAGCGACTGAGCGTCCCCGCGAACGAAGTCCGGCGTTATCAGCCGACCCTCGGGGAAGATCGCACGGATCTCCTCATCGATACCGTCCAAGGCAGCGGCGTCAAACGGTAGAGGGATAACAAAACCGATACCTGGATCCTCAATAACGGCATCCTTGGCTTCCACCAGCACCGTAATGGGAAGATGCCCGGGATTTGCATCTGACCACTGCTTCACTTCCATCAGGCAGGACTTGAAGGTGTAACAGGTAGTCTCATAATCGACCTCCTGCACGTGCAGAACCTTGAGGCCGGGCTCATCCAGCTCAGGGATACCCGAGGCAACATCTTCGCCGATGAGTGTGAGCGCGTTGTGGTTGGCATACAGGCCACCTTCGGGGTCGTGAAAAACATCCAGCTCGATTTGGCGGATGCCTTGAGCCCCAAACTGCTCCTGCAGGGGAACGTGCTCGTAGTCGAGAGTGAGCGCAAGTTCTGCATCGAAATTGGAAAGCAGGGCGAAAAGATCATCGCGCAGACGCAGGTGATAGCTATTATGCGTACCCAGGTACTGCACTTCGTTCATGCGTACGGGACTTGTGTCTATGGAGACGCGATCTCTACTATCACTGCAGGCAGCAAGGCTAAACAGCACGGCTACTGCGAACGCTAGTCGGGCGCCTCGGGTGACTGACGAGGTTGCTAAGGGCATACCAAATTCCTGCGAAAAAAATTGTAGTGTCATATATTACAGCCAAGTTAACTCGGCCAAATTGATAGAATCGGCGCATGAATACATATAAGCGACATCGGATCCTTACAGACATCATCAGCCGAGAAGCGATCCGACACCTACCGACTATAGACTACCGATCCTTCTCATAAAGGCGGCAGGTGCAGCCTCTATAAGTCCATTAATTTATGGGAAGTGGTCTGCCTGGGCCGATTCGAATCGGAATACCGCCCAGACCGACCTGCCGCTTAGGAGTTGGGGAGCAGGGCAGTTGTTTAAAGGGTCACCCACTGATTATCTCCGATTCAGAAAATTAACTTGTCAGAACCTACCTGCCTCCTATAAGCCAAACTCCGTCTCCAGCTGTTCCTGTAGCATCCCAAACCGATCCATCACCGCCCGGATGACCGCAGGGTCTGTCATATCGACACCGCCTGCCTTGAGTACATCCAGTGGATACTGGCTGCCGCCCATCTTGAGCATGTTGATGTAGTCTTGCGCGGCACTTTTGTCGCCACTGCGGAAACGGGCCGCCAGGGCCTCACCGGCTGCGAAGCTGGTGGCGTATTTCCACACATAAAAGTTTCGAAAAAAGTGCGATATGCGCGCCCAGCCACCCGCGCTGAGTTCGTGTGTTTCAACAGTGTCGCCGGCGTAAAGCTTGTTCAGATCTGCGTACACCTCGCCCATGGAATCTGCTGTGAGTGCGTCACCCGCCTCAGCCATGGCGTGCACCCTGGCCTCCCATTCGTGGAAGAAAATCTGGGTTACGAAAGTGCCGCGAATACTTTTAAGGGCATGATCGATTAACTGCTTGCGCTGCTCAGGGTCTTTGGTGCGGTTCAACATCCACTCGCCGAACAACGATTGACTCGCCACAGAACCCACTTCGGCAAGGAATATGTCTGTGCCTGCGTCGTGGTAGCTCTGGTTGCGGCCCGCTAGGACACCGTGGACTGAGTGGCCCATCTCGTGGACCAAGGTAGAGACATCATCAAACTTGCCACCCCAATTCAGCAGCAGATAATAGGGCGCACGATAAGTACCCCAGGAATAGGCTCCGCCGCGCTTACCTTCATTGCTGTAGACATCCACCCAGCGGTTGTCCAAAGCCTCTTGGGCAATATCGGCGAATTCATCCCCGAAGGTTTCCCGCCAAAAGTCCATTGCCAGCGCCCAGGCTTCTTCAAAGGTATAAGTTTTCCCGCCATCGGGCAGCAGTGACACCTGACCGTCCCAGGGCTGGTAATCCTCCAGGCCCAGTACCCGGCGACGCATATCATTATAGTCCTGTACCTTGTCTATGTTGTCATGCACCGAGCCAATCAGGGTTTCCATAACCTCGGGCGGCACATTGGTGCTGGACAGCGCTGCTTCCACTGCCGAGGGATAGCCGTATACACGCGCCAACCAGACATCTCGCTGTATTTTTGAGCCCATGGTTGCCGCATAGGTATTTCTGTATTGGCCCACAGTTTCCATGTGCGCCTCCCAGGCGCGCTTGCGGGTGGGACGGTCGGTACTGCCACGTAGGCGACCGAATTGTCCGGGTGAGACTACTGCATCTTCGCCATTTTCATCTTTAATAGTGGGCCACTCGATGTCGCCGGCGTTTAGCCCTTCGTAGGCGTTTACATGGCCCGCGCCAGGCAGGGAGGAACCGGCAATCACCTCTTCTACTTCGGCGGAACGTGAGTGTGCCTTCAGGCGCCAGATATTATCCAGGTAGTGTAGATAGGGCTGCAGTTCCTTTGCTTTGCGGAACTTGGCCACTTTCTTATCGGGCAGTGCGGCGATTTCCGGATTGATGAAAGACAGTGCCGCTGAAATTTTCGTATTCATGGCGATGATCCGGCCCGACTGATCAGCGCCCAACTTATCCTCACGATTCAAGTGCATTTTTTGGTGCCCATTCACGTAGAGAGGGCCGATTACTTTATCCAGTGCGAACATCGCCTCCAGGGCTGCGGCGAGTGTTTTGGGCGAATCGCCCACCTTGCCGCGATATTTTTCTGCGGCTGGCAGCATGGCATCCAGTTTGGCGAAGGACTTGTCCCAACTCTCGGCATCAGAAAAGTACAGGCCGAGATCCCAAGTGTATTGCCGTGGGATATCAGCGCGGTCTTCGAAATAGAGCACCTCTTCAGCTGAGCCAGCGAGCGATGCCAACGGCAGGGCGATTGCGAGGATAGCGCTAGACAGAAAGCGAGGAGAGAAAACAGGTGTGTTCATTGAGTAGCCTCTAAGAGAATATTTATAGGCTCAGTGTAGCAGCACTGTGTCACTTATCCGAGGCCAGCGCTTCAGCTATATATTTTTTCACCAACCCATCGAGAATTTACAGGGGCTTCCTGTTCCTTCTCTCGAAGATGTGCCAGGACGCCGTGGTAGCGGGTGAGACTGACCCTCGGCTTCGGTATCAGAGCAGTCAACCGCGCAATAAAATCTACAGGGTTGAAGGTTACCTGGGTCGTTCCATACCGGTAGGGCGTCTATAAAGTTGTTACAGCAATTTTTTCAATTCAGGCTTGGTCACTTTACCCATGGCGTTGCGAGGCAGCGCATCGACGATCTTTATCGCCTTCGGTATTTTATAGGAAGACATCTTGCCATCGCACCAGGATTTAAGATCAGAATATTCCAAAGTCGCACCGCCCTTGAGGCCAATGAAAGCCATGACAGATTCTCCCCAAGTCTCATCTTTGACTCCGATAACAGCGCACTCCGCTACGGCTTCATGAGTAAGCAAAGTGCCTTCAATCTCAAGCGCAGACAATTTATAGCCTCCCGATTTGATTATGTCTATTGAGGAGCGACCCATGATGCGATAGTAACCGTTATCAACGACAGCGACGTCGCCTGTGCAGAACCAGCCGTCGTGAAAACTTTCCTTCGTAGCTTTGTCATTATCCCAATACTCGAGGAATACGTTATCACCCTTAATACGAATTTCTCCCGGCGTGTTTTCTTCAGTAATTGGGTTGTGGTCCTCGTCAAAGAGTTGCGCCTCTACGCCCGGCAGTGGTTGCCCGACATGACCGGCACGGCGTTCGCCATCGTAAGGATTGGAAAGTCCCATGCCGATCTCTGTCATTCCATAGCGTTCCAGTAATACCTGACCGGTTAAATCCCTCCATTGATTAAAGAGTTTAACCGGACAGGCGGCGGAGCCCGATATATTTAGACGCATTGGTCTGAAGCCGTCGCAAATTTTACTCACTTCGCTAGCATCAATGGTGTCGAAGTGCTGAATGAGCTTTACATAAATAGTTGGTACAGCCATGAAGACGTTATAGGTGCCCGCAATTATTTGTGCGGTAATTCTCGGAATATCGAATTTTGAAAACAGGTGTACCGTAGCGCCCGCCCATAGACCGCAACTCAAAATATTAATGATGCCGTGAATATGATGAACCGGGAGAAAGAGAGGGATGCAATCCTGATCAGTCCAGTTCCAAGCCTCCACGAGTGTAGTAATCTGCGCGCGAATGGTCTTGTGCGTGCTTACCACACCCTTGGGTTTGTTGGTCGTGCCACTCGTGAAAAGTATCATTGCTCGACGCTCAGGAAGAATCGTTGGCAAGTTCCCCACTTCCTCGGCCATAACGTCTTCAACGCCTACTAGTTCGATGTCGAGCTGCGCACAGATTTCGCGAAGTGATTCCTGGTATTCTCCGTTTGCGATCATACGCGTGACACTCGCGCAACTTAGATAATGCTCCAATTCGGCGACGGCGGATGCGACATTGAGTGGTATGGCTATTCCGCCTGCACGCCATATGCCGTGCATGGTGGTTACGTATTCAATCGAGGCTGGAATAAAGAAGGCGACTCGCTCTTCTTCTAAATCATTCTTGCCGTTTAATAATCCAGTAGCGAACTTATCGATACGTTGGTTGAGCTCGGCATAGCTATAGGAATTATCGCCCTCGACTAGGGCTGTCGTGCTATTGGAATCATTTAGATGCGGAAAATTCTCATCAGACATTTCGTTACCTTCCTTACACCGGGACACCAATCAGTCAACTTGGCGCCGTCAGATGTTCTTTTTTAATAATTTCTAAAAGTTTAGAGGACCGCGTTGACGATAAAAAATAAGATCGAGGGGCCTAACAGGCAACCCACACCAGTATAAAAAGTTGCCGTCATAGCACCGTAGGGAACGAGCTTTGGATTGGTCGCTGCCAACCCTGCCGCGACCCCAGAGGTTGTGCCCATTAGCCCGCCAAACACCATTGCCGACCGCGGATTATCAAGGCCAATCGACTTCGCAACCATCGGTGTTCCAATCATAACTAGAATCGACTTTATGAGCCCAGCCGCTACGCTCAGTGCGACAATATCTGATTCGGCACCTAATGCTGAACCGGTAACAGGGCCGACAATGTAGGTCACTGCACCGGCACCTATGGTAGTGACAGCAACCGGGTCCGTGTATCCATAGAGAACGGCAACCACCGCCCCGACGGTAAATGAAACGACAACGCCAGCGAAGATCGATATCACACCAGCCATGCCCGCTTTCTTCAGCTCGCTCAGTTTCACGCCGAAGGCCGTCGCCACGATGGCGAAGTCACGCATCATGCCGCCGCCCATCAAGCCTATGCCACCCAACAGGGTGATGTCAGCGACCCCCGTGCTGCCGCCAGTTGCTCGTCCACCGAAGTAGGCGGCAACTAGTCCCAATGCTATGGCGATTGCCGATCCGTGAATCCGGCCCTGGGTTAACCTGTCTGCCAAAAAGTAGGAAAGCCAGATAGTGATGCCGATGACGGCGAAGGCAACGACGAGTGAGTTGCGAACGAAAACAGTTTCAAGGATTTCCATTATTGCTTTTCCCCGGTCGAGACCTTGCTGCTGCCGATCTTGCTAATAACAGGCACCAGTGCAAAGCTCACAATCACCGCGGCGACTCCCGCTACCACCGCCAACATGCCCCCTTCAAAAGCGGCAACAACGTTCTGCCTTGCGGCCATGGCTACAACGATCGGAATATACATGGCTGACCAGAATTGAATGCCGGCGCCTGAAGCGCCTTCAACTAATGACTTGAACCTATCCGAATTGCTGGCGAGCACTAGAAACAGCATGGCGATGCCCACCCCGCCCACGTTGGCTTCGACGTTGAGCGCCACACCTAGGGCCTCACCAAGAAGCATTCCCAAAATCAAACAGGCAGAAAGCAGAGCAACACCGTAAACTATCATTGCTTATCCTTATTTTTATTATTCAGGCAGCGTGATGTGCCAAATAGGCCCTGATGATATGACGCAGTTGGTTTTTGTGCAATTTGCCAAATTGCGCACGATCTCTGGGCTATCAGGATTCAAGTAGGGTCGATTTAGGGGTATCGGAATTGACACCAGTAGGGGTTTAGGTGTCGCCAAATTAACGAGTCGGTTCGAGTAGAATGGGCTCATGAGCATCTACAAACGACACAGATTCTCACCCAATATCATCAGTTACGCCGTCTGGCTCTGCTATCGCTTTAGCGTCAGCCATCTCGATCAGCCTCCAATACACTCACCGACTCCCGTAGTTAACTGAGAGCCCGTGGTGAAGCCCTGGGGCGGGCCTGCTGAAAAATTCCCTGAGACAGGTCGTCGGGCGAGACAAATAAATAGATTAATTAGCGTTGCATTAGATAAGCAGAACGCTTGGGATCGACGCAATATGAGGAAAACCGCCTTTGAGCGGATTGAGCTAATGAACCGTATCGATGTATCGCGCTAAACAAAAGTTTTGATCCATCTAATTTAATTCAGCTCTGTTTATTGACTAACCGCAGTGCTCGTTACATCCTTTAAAATTATCAGAAACGTAGGAGAAGCAGATGAAAAGTATTGGCCTAGTGTTATTAACGATGTTGCTTGCGATTACGGCATATGCCGGCGATACGATTGAAGACTACATACGTGAGTACCCCAATCAAGAGCAAGTCAAAATGATGAATGCTTGGTTGAAGGAGAATAACAAGGGGGAGTTTCATTTCACGGGTCTAGTCGACCCAACGGATGCCACTGTCGTTACCCCTCAAGCGACAGTAGACTATGGCTATAACTGGTTTAGCGTCGCAGATGCGCCAGCGATTATTTCCGTCCCCGTTTATGATAAATTTTTCTCTGTCTCTATTTTTGATATGGAGCACAACGTTCCTGCCGTTATTGTTAACCCTGGCAAACCCATTCTGATCAGGAGGCCAAACCAGGATATACCTGACGGAGATTTTACTGTGGTGACACTAGAGACCGATCAGGGCCTGGCACTCACGCGTATGGTCGTTATCGACAATATGAAAGAAGTTCGAGCATTGAGTACGTCTATTACGATGGAGGGTGGCCGGGGTGACATGACGCGAAATGTTCAGCGTTTTTCGCCTCAAATTGAAGCCTCAGGCTCGGCCATTATTAACGCTTCCTTGGCCTACCTTAACCCTGACATCGCATTTGGCAATAAATCTGGCGATGTTGGTTATATTACGTCGGCAGGCGCGGTTATGATTGGGCAGCTAGGGACGCCCGCTGACACGGTAAGATATGGGACTATTTTAACTGATGAATTTGGTCAGCCATTTACCGCCGATGGGACTTACACGTTAACGGTGCCGCCCGGAATCGCCGAAGAGAGCGGCTATTATTCGATTACCGTCTACGGGTCCGATAACAAGCTGCTTATTCCTAATCAGCAAAACATCTACGACAGAACCACCTACTCATCAGAGCCTAACGGAGATGGCAGCTACACCGTGACCTTAAGCCCTGATGGCAGCGGCGTAAATGGCATTCCTACCGGAAAGCCCTTCTATGCGATTCTGAGGGCATATGTCCCCGTTTCAGGGGCTGATATGACGGTTAAAGTAACCAATGATTAGAGGTCTTTAACCGGCAGCGACAGGGCAGTCGCTTGAGGTTCAAGGCTGGATTCATCTAATCTCAAAAAGTTAACTTGTCAGAACCATTTTTGCTGATGGCGAAACCCCCGATGTCAACATTGACCAGGGTCGCATATAGGGGCTGAACGCGGAAGCTTTCAGGGGGCTAGTTGAGCGCCATATGATGTCAAACTATCCCGACGTGTTGGCACGACCGAGGAACACTGGTTTGTAGAGATGGTGATTTTTTGGGTCTACGCGAATCTCATAGCCGCTTGGTGCATGGAAACGAAGATTACCCATTCGCTCTTTAACTGAGAGTGGGTCGGTGGTGCCAGCCAACTCAACCGCCTGACGCCAGAGGTGAATGCCAATATAGGTGGCTTCCATCGGATCGTTCACGACAGCCATGCTAGCATCAGCTACTCAGCCTGGCAGGACTATCGCTTCAATCTTAGCTGTCGAGATATTGAAAATCTACGTGCCCATTCAAACGGTTTGATTGTGGTTATATGGGTGTACTTTTGGCGTTTTGCTACTTTGCTTATAAAGGTATATTGTAGCGCTAGAGTTGCGAACTGTATGATCGATAAGTACCTAAAAACTCAAAAATAACAATAATTTTCGTTGGAGGTTCGCGCGAATATGACCTCAAAAAAAACAGCCAATGACTCGCCTGAAAAATCTCAATTTTGCGATTTAAACGCCGCAGAAGAACGCATCAATATTCTTGAAGACATAGTTCACCAACAAGAAGAGAAACTTGCGGTAGCAAAGTCGAGCTTGGAAAAGGCGACTAAGAAAATTGAACAGTTTGAACAGACTCTAAGTATCGCAGGGTTAGGCTACGCCATATGGGATACGCAACTGGATAGGGATGTCACAGTGTCAGAAGTCCTTGCCAGAATTCATGGCATGGACGCAAAAGAGTATATGAATCGTATTTCAAGCATGGAGGCTTATGTTGCATTAGTGGCTCCTGTGGATCGCGAAAAATATATAGAATACGAAAACACGTTTTCTGCTCACTATAAAAATAAAACGCACTTTTGCGACTATCGCATAAATACGCCCGGTGGAGGCACGCGATATGTTCGACAGACCAGTCGGCTTATTCCAGTAACAAGCGGAGAACCAAATCAAGAGCTTGTTACTATTCAAGATATTTCTGAAGTTAAATACTATGAAACAGAGTTGCAACTTAGCCGAGAATGCCTGGAGGAGAGAGAGCAGCTTCTTAGTATGAGCGCTACCTTGGCCAACTTGGGCTGTGCTGTGTGGAACTACCGTGAATCAAAATATGACAGTGTTACTGAAGAATGGGCGCAAATTTTTGGTTACACATCAAGTGAATTTCTTGAAAAATTCTCTGACCTTGAGTCAGACGTCAACACGTTAGTTCATCCTTCGGATCGAGAGCGCTACTTTGATTACTACGAATCTGAAGGTGAGGCTGAAATTGAGTACCGATTCATTCATCGTAATGGAGACACTCGGCATGCCATTCAACGTTATCAGGTTCATGGTGTTGTTGAGTCGGAAACAGCGCTCGTTACGATCCAGGACATTACAGAGAGAAAAAAGTCTGAAGAACAGCTGATACAATCCTCAAAACTTATAACACTGGGTGAGATGTCTACGGGTGTAGCACATGAACTCAATCAACCCTTGGCGGCAATCCACCTGTCGGCAGAAAATGTCTTACGCAGAGCCTCAAGCGATTTAATTGACGTGCCTCCGTTTATTATCAAAAGACTCGAGCGCATAAAAGATCAGGCCGAGCGAGCCTCTAGTATCATCGATCACATGCGCATGTTTGGTAGAGATGCGAAAGACGATTTTTATGAATTTGATGCTAGGGAAGCCATAGAAGGCGCTATGGAACTAATGGGTGAGCAACTAAAGCTGTCAGACATCGAAGTTTGCTCTGAAATTTGTGACGCGTCTTTGTTCATCATGGGGCATCAAATTCAGTTAGAGCAGGTGTTACTCAATTTGTTATCCAACGCCTTTTACGCCGTTAATCACAATAGCGCCAAGAACAAACGCATCACCGTTGTAGGCCGAAAAAATAACCGCAGAGAGGTAGTATTGAGCATCGCTGACTCGGGCGGGGGCATACCTGAGGAAGCTCTTGCAAGAATTTTTGAGCCATTCTATACCACCAAGAGCATTTCGGAAGGAACAGGGCTCGGCTTGTCTGTAAGCTACGGTATCGTCCAGGCCATGAAGGGTCAGATTCTCGCTAAAAACATCGCTGACGGCACCCAGATGGACCTGATATTCCCTTATATGCAGCCTTCTTCTTTGGTACCATCAAAGTGCTGAAATCTTCACCACCTCCGTCACTGGCATCGGTACGTTCCCCGCCTTACTATCAAGCCATCGAAACGTCATGAAACCAAAATTATGCCCACTGGTATCCAGCCAGTTTGGGTGACCAGGGTCTTTGTGGCTTACGACAAACTGTACCGATCCATCGTCATTGTACTTTACGTCCTCTTTCGTTAAAGAGGTGGAGCGATGCAAATAATCCGGAGTTTCATGCCAACGGGTTTCAAGCGCGAGATTCCAATAACGACTATTCGGTGGCTGGACATCGATCACAAGCATCTCATCGTCTTCAAGTTGATAGCTGCCAATCATGTAGAGGTTGTCTTCGCTGCTGATGGCCCCACCAAAGTTTTCAGATGTGGCCCGAATAAAACCGTTATGCTGTTCTAGCAATTCCGGCAAGATGTATTGATGCAGCGTGCTTAGTTTCAAAAACGCATAAGTTGTACCGATAATGGCGTTCGCAATTTCTTCATCGGTGGGCGGCTGAAACGCCGGATGGTCACCCACTATTTCAATATTGAGTTCAGGTAGCACCTGAGTTTTTCGATCACCTATGTACTGGCGAACTAAAATGCCCGAGGCATCCTCTGGGATTTCTACCCAGTCGCCTGGCTGATCCGGTTTCTGCTTAGTTAGCCACAGAGTAAAGTTGCCATCTTCATCGGGGTTTAGCATTAGGTCGTTGACGTAAGCGACTTGACGGCGTGGGTTCATACCCTCTCCCGCAGTAATAGTAAAGCCGATATAGCTAACACTCCCTCTGGTACCCGTAATTTTATAGTCGTAGCGGCCATCAATGGCGACGCGTTCATACTCCGCGTCCGGGTTGTCACCGCCAACCTTTCTCACCAGTGTATCCATACGCTGAAAGTGCGGTAATTTCGCATTGGCATCACCAACCACCTCGGCACTCATGGCTGCTACTCGTAATAACCAGCGCATACCCTCAATAGCTTCCTGTTCGGTACGAGCATCTGCCAATACCATCTTGCGGCCTTGAGTTAGCATGGACTCAAAGTCGATAAGAGCCTGGTGAGATTTCAAATGACTGTAACTCTGGTTACTGCCCTGACCGAATGACATTATGGTGGCGATTAAACCGGCACCACGCGGCATCTTAAAGCCGATACCGATGCCGACAGCCAGTAATACCAGCGATAGCAATATTTTTTTCAGCATGATTCACTCTTTATTTACTATATGATTTGCGGCTTGTACATATTCGGTGCAGTCCAAGCGCGCTTCTAACACTGAAGCATATAGACGGTTCTGACAAATTAAAAATCAGAAGAAGAAAAGCTCCACCGGCTCGCTTCAGGCAACTGCCCTTTGCCATTCTAAAAACGCATCTTCCCTGAGTCTCCTCTAGCATTTAGCCTTAGTCAGGTGCCGTCTCAGATTGAACTACTTGCCGAGCCTTAATCCTCATTAATTGAAGCCTTGTATGCATGCTGTAATCTCTTGTATCTTATATCAATGGCACGCGAATCAAGGACGAGCTGTCGTGCGCACCTATAGATATAAAAAAAGGTTTACAAATGTGCCGACTGAAATCGCTGAAAAAGCTTGTAATGAGTGCGGCAATTGCGTCGTTACTTGGTTCGGTTTACATCCCTTTGGCTACTGCCGAGGGCTTCGCTTTAGAAGAGGTAATCGTCACCGCCCGTAAACGGGAGGAGAGCCTGCAGGAAACACCAGTGGCCGTTACGGCCCTGGATAGCGAGGCTTTGCGCGATGCCGGTGTTCGAAACCTCGCGGACCTGAACCAGGTGGTTCCCAATATCGAAGTGTCATCTGGCAACGGTAACTCGGGCATCGCTAGTATCTATATTCGTGGCGTAGGACAACGCAATTCGGGCGCCAATATTGATTCTGGTGTAGGTATCTATATCGACGGGATTTACGCAGGTCGCCCGGACGGAGCCCTGCTGGATCTCAATGACATTCAGTCTGTGCAGGTACTTCGCGGCCCACAAGGCACTTTGTTTGGTAAAAACACCACCGGTGGTACGCTGGTGTTTACCAGCAACAAACCGGTAGAGGAATTCGAAGGCTCTGTCGGTGTGCGTGTCGGCAACTACGATCGCCTTGACGGTGAATTTGTTTTCAACGTACCAATTACTGACCAACTTTTTACCCGCGTATCCGGTGTCGCTGTCTCGCGCGATGGCTATATCGATAATATCTATGACGGTGAGTCATACAACGAAGAAGACCGGCAGAGCCTGATTTGGCAGACCCGCTGGCTGGCCACCGATGACTTGGTATTGGATCTAAATGTAAACTGGGCTGAAACTGACCAAACGGCCCGACCAATGAAATGTGTACCGGTACCGGAACTCACCGGCTGGCAATCAACGCTCTTTAATAGCCTGGCGTTAGAACCGGCAACAGGACAGACCTACGATGATTTTTGTCAGGAATCAGCCGATGCGGGGGGAGGTGACCCAAGAAAACTGATATCCGACCTGGGAGGTACTTACAAGGCCAAAAATCAGGGGGCGTCGCTCACCGCGGAGTGGGATATCAGTGATAATCTCAGCCTGAAAAGCATCACTGGCTGGCGTTACACGGAGGGGTCCCAGGACGATGAACTGGACCATACTGGCACCCCCTTTTTACACCGCACCAACCACGTCCATCCTTTTAGCGCTCCGGCCGAGACTGACCAATATAGCCAGGAATTCCAGTTGACGGGCAGCGCGTTTGACGACCGCTTGCAGTATGTCGCTGGGGTTTTCTGGTTTAGTGAGGAAACGACCGGACGAAAAACTGTCAGCTACATTGGCCCCTATGATCCTGCAATATCGGGCTTGTTTTTCGTGAATTCTACGGCGACTCAATGGGACGCAAAAAATGAAGCGGTTGCGGTTTTTTCACAGGTTGAATGGGAGTTCAACGATAGCTGGCGCCTTACTGCGGGCTTGCGTTACACCGATGAGGACAGAGAAGTAGAGCGCACCCGTTACAACATCGACCCCGAGACACTGGATGCCAATGGCGGGTCAGTAATAAGTGTGGGCGGCGGACTGTTTGCGGTTGAGCGCCCCAGCTTTGAATACAATTCCAACTTCGGCTTTGACTTTAACGACTACACAAAGGGTAAAGTGTCCAATGATGATATCTCGCCCATGGCCAGCCTGCAGTATCTGATAGAGGGCGGTGGATGGATAGATTCCGGCAGTACTTACCTTACCTACAGCCAGGGCTTTCTGTCGGGGGGCTTGTCCGAGGGACCCACTGGCGATTTGGAAGAATATAAACCAGAGGAGGTTGAAAGTGTGGAGTTGGGATTCAAACTGGATCTTCTCGATCGTCGCTTGCGTGTCAACGGCGCGATTTTTAATGCCGATTACACCAACCGACAGTTGACCACGATCGTCATCGATCCCAATACCCAGCGACCCAGTGGTGCCACCATCAACGCTAAAGAAACAGTCATACGCGGAATTGAACTGGAAACTACCTGGCTGGCGACTGAAAACCTGATGTTCAACTTCAACATCACGGTGAATGATGGTGATATCAAGGAGTTCAACGATACCCAATTGACGCTGGCTGACCCAGGCAGTGAGTTAGCGCCGGGTTGTGAGCGGAGTAACCTGACTTTGGTACAGGTGGATTCCTGCCCCAAG
>ENA-UZWZ01000696-UZWZ01000696.1-metagenome-genome-assembly--contig:-Day-4-25m-contig-696_pt1 | contig 14971 bp, 9 predicted proteins | sample MGYA00260346_ERZ794906 | MGnify/ENA metagenome assembly ERZ794906 | reverse complement strand
CCTACTTGATGGATCGTGTATCCACCTAGACGTGCGTGTAGGACACCGCGGTCTTTCAAATATTCTACGTGACTGGCAGGTGAACAGACCCCGTTCATATTGGGCGAAAGCCCGGTTGCAAATGAGGATAATGAGCATCGCCCTTCAGCCATCACGCAGAGGCCACCAAAAACAAATACCTCCGTCTCCACCTCGGTCTCGGCATTAATAGCTGCAATTTCTGGCACTGAAAGAACGCGCGGCAGGACTGCACGTCTTACACCAAAGGTATCAGCATAGAAATTGATAATGTCAGCATTTGCGGCAGCGGCTTGGACTGACAAGTGCAGACGCAGTTGAGGATGGAACTGTGCCGCATGATCTAGTAGGCCGGGATCAGCCATTATCACGGCATCGGCTCCAGCGCGTTGGGCATCACTAATTGCGCGATGCCAGACCGCCTGATTGCCTGCGCGAGCGAAGGTGTTAATAGCAACCAATACCTTCACGCCGTGCGCTTGAGCAAACTCCACACCCTCAAACATTTCCGTTCGGTTAAAATTTAGGCCGGGGAAATTACGGGCATTAGTCTCATCATTAAATCCACAATAAATGGTATGTGCGCCCGCCTTGACGGCTGCCCGGAGAGCTGCTGGTGTACCTGCTGGGCAAACAATTTCCATTACCATTCCGTGGCCTCTTCTTGACGGGTTAGGTAGACCCCAGAACGTCTTTCAGCAATATTAACAATGTGCTTGAAAGGCTGCGCAAAAGGTCCAGATATTGCGACAATTTCCTCTGTGATATCCAACTCAGCGTCATCAATCGCGTTTCGCATGGCAAGGGCTGCGGCAGTATCCCCTTCGATGACCAGATCACGCGAAAAGAATAGTGCATCCCCATCATAGGCTCCGTGAACAAGTCCGAGAAGTGCAGCCAATGGGCCTGAAATTTTTACAGTTCCTTGGCAAGGCTTTCGTAAAGCGCGCACTCTTGGCGCCCCATTATTGGGATCAAGGCAAAGCACGATGGGTAGATCAGTTGGATTTAAGATAAACCGGCCACAGCCATATTTCCCTAAACGTTGGAAAAGTCCGGGATGGTTTTTTGCAATACGACGCGAGCAGGCCGTTAATGACAGAGAGACAGGGACAAGGGGTGCGATGCGCAGCAGGTTTGCCAAAGCCGCTGGACAATGTGGAATAGAAATCTTGTGCGTGGACAATCAGGGATCCTTTGTCGCGACATTATTTTCAAGTAATGGAACCTTCCTATGCTCAAGCTCGCTGCGGAGAATTGATGCATGTCAATTTTCAAAAAGGAAAATCTGATAAGAGCGGCTAAAGCCAAGATTTGGAGTAGTCCCGTTCGTACCTTGCCACCACATCCCAGCCTGCGTCACTTCTTGAATTGGTGTAGGGACACCGGGCAATTTCAGCAGATTCCTGACCCCGTTTCAGTGCGTCATCAGATGAGTGCGGTGCATCGGATTGTCCTTGAGGCAGGGGGCCCAGTTTTACAGTTTGATCATCCGGTTTTGAGAAGCAATCAAAAATCTTCAGTTCCGGTCATAACGAACCTATTTGGAACGTCTGAAAGGGTTGCGGCCGGGCTGGGTGTCTCGCTAGATCAGTTGGAGGATTTGGGTAACTTCTTGGCTGCTCTGCGCTCGCCCTCACCACCGGATGGGTTGCGCGATACCTTGTCGCGCTGGCCATTGCTGAAGGCGGCTCTCTCATCGAGACCAAAATTTCTCAAATCTGGGCCAGTTCATAGTGTAATACGTGAGGGCGCAGAGGTTGATTTAGATTTATTACCGATCCAGACGCATTGGCCGGGAGATGTTGGACCGTTGGTAACATGGCCTGTTGTGATCACACGGGAATTCGGCAGCGATCAGTGTGAGATCAACCGATACAACGCTGGTGTTTATCGGGCTCAGGCTTTGAATAAGTCGCAACTGATAATGCGCTGGCTAGCACAACGTGGTGGTGCGGGCCATCACAGATCTTGGCAAAAACAGGGTAAAAAAATGCCCGTGGCCGTCGTTCTGGGAGCTGATCCCGCCACGTTGCTATCTGCTGCACTTCCTTTACCAGAAACTGTGTCAGAGATTAGTTTCGCCGGAGCTTTAGGTGGTGCGCGTCCGCGTCTTGTGCCTTGCAAAACAGTTCCGATGATGGTGCCCGCTGACGCGGAGATCGTACTTGAGGGCTGGGTTTCGCCTTCAGAGACCGCGCCTGAGGGGCCATTTGGTGACCATACAGGCTATTACAACCCGGCCGAACGATTTCCAGTCATGCAAGTTAGTGCAATGACCCATCGTGAAAAACCGCTCTATCTTTCCACATATACTGGCCGGCCGCCAGATGAGCCTGCCATTATTGGAGAGGTTTTCAACCGTCTCGCGTTACCCACGATCCGTACACAAATTCCTGAAATTCACGATTTGTGGCTGCCGCCTGCGGCTTGTTCCTACCGCATGGCGATTGTCAGTATCAATAAGCGCTATCCGGGCCAGGCTCGCAGGGTCATGTTGGCGCTTTGGGGAATGCTACCGCAGTTTAGTTATACGAAGATGATCGTTGCAGTCGACAACGATATCAATCCACGAGACTGGGATGATATCGCTTGGGCGATCGCCACCCGCATGGACCCATCTCGTGATGTGCTGATGTTAGATAATACACCAATGGATTATCTTGATTTTGCCTCTCCGCAACCAGGCTTGGCGGGAAAGATCGGGCTTGATGCCACAACGAAAATCGACGGTGAAACCAATCGGGAGTGGGGAACTGTTATGCATAGTTCGACTGAGGATTTAGGTTTTGCCTCGGATCTGGTTTCTCGCTTGATGCCGGCCATGGGAGTATAATTATGCCGCGTATTGTGTTGGGTGTTTCCGGGGCCTCTGGTGCAATGATCAGCCTGTCGCTTGCACGAAACTTATCATCAATGGATATAGAGGTTGACCTTGTAATTAGTACCGCGGCTGAACGCACCCTATCGGAGGAATGTGGTTCGGATGCACTAGCGAAAATCAGGAAATTGGTCACGCGGTGTCACCCAATAACCAATATTGGTGCCTCGATAGCATCAGGTTCAGTGCCGGTCTCGGGAATGGTTGTTGCGCCCTGTTCAATGCGCTCACTGGCCGCGATTGCACATGGGCTTGATGATAACCTGCTGACGCGGAGCGCGGGTGTGCAATTAAAAGAACGTAGACGTCTTGTTCTACTGACGCGAGAAGCGCCGCTTACGCTGGCCCATCTGCGTAATATGACGGCGGCAACAGAAATGGGCGCTATCATTATGCCGCCCGTTCCGGCTTTCTATCTCAGGCATGCCACTCTTTCAGAGGCTGTTGATCAAATTGCCCTCAGGATCATAGATCTTTTGAATCTGAATGAACCATGTGCGCAACCGTGGTCCCCAAAAAACGAGTAGCTGATCCTGGATGAAATAATTAATGGTCGACGTCTTTGTCCACAATAATACTTGTGCTCGTAAATGTTAGGTAAGTTAATTGTTTCACGGCTCAGGCGGCTGACGTTTTGTCACTCCCATGTTCAGGAAGCTCGATAACTGCCTTGATGCGCACACAAAAGCTGCCATACTCAAACATGCTACGTTAAAGATCAAAAGTGAGTAAAGGGTAATTGTACGTGGCGGGTGGGGACCAAAAGATGACCGAAAAGTCATTTTCAGTAAAACTTTTAAGTATTCTGTGCTCACTTTTGATGAGTGGCTCGGTCACCATATCTGTGGCACGAGCCCAGTCGGCCAGCCAAATAACACCTGGAAGCTTTGCTCCCTCACTTCAAACACTAGATGGATCGGTTTCTTTTACAGGCCAACCAGGCACTGAGGCCCCCGTGGGATCAGAAACGATTGGGGTGACGCTCTCAGGTGTAGACTTGGAGGGTGCATTACCACAGATGTCAGGGGCTAATAGAGCCTTTGTGGCAAGATTGACTGGGGGCCGAATACCGGTTTCCGAGCTATTTGATGCCACGGCAGAACTTGAAGCAGCTTACGCTAGAGGCGGGTATGTTCTGGTTCGTGCAGTTTTGCCCGAGCAACAATTACGTGAAGGTGGGCGACTGCGAGTCGTTGTGATCAATGGCTATGTGGAAAGTGTCGATACTGATAACTTGCCCGCGAGGATTCGTGGGCGCTTGGAGGATTTAACAACCGGTTTGGTTGGTCGAACGGGCTTGACACAAGAAGAGTTGGAGCGGCAGTTATTATTGGCGGCGGATACGCCGGGTACGCTATTAGGGTCAGCACTCACTCCTGGTAGCGCTCTGGGTGCTACCGTCTTGGTTTTGGAAGCAGAGCATCGTCTTTACACTGGTTTTTTCGGGTTTGGAAATCCGACTGGCGATGCATTGGGAAACTTAGATCTCAGTTTTGGCTTTCAAGTAAATAGTGCTCTTAATTTGGGTGAAACGTTTTATTTTCAATCGTCGGGCTCCCCAAAAAATTTCCTTACTGAAGACCCACAAAGCAGAATTCTCGCCTTAGGTGGATTATTGCCAATAGGTGATGCTGGAACGACCCTGAACCTAGAGTTTACGATGAGTGACACGACTCCAGACAGTCTCGTGCCCACCAGATCCAACTTTGACCGGCAATCGATAAGATTGGCTTATCCAATGATGCGCTCTCGCAGGTTGAATATTAATGGCCAACTCGCGTTGGATTTGCAGCAAGACAGCCAAAATATTATCGGTGGTGGAACTTTATTTGAAGACCGCCTGACGGTGCTTCGGGCGATGGTCAATGCAGACTATCTGCACAATAATAATGCCTACAGCAGCGCCGGATTGGTTTTTTCTCAAGGTCTTGATGCCTTTGGCGCTCGTACACAGAGTGCTGCTGCGGGCAGTTCGGTTCCGTTATCAAGGACTGGAGCAGATGCTACCTTTAGCAAACTGATGGCGTTTTTGGCGCATAGTCGATCTTTGTCTGACTCGCTGTTTTTAACAATTGATGGGCGTCTTCAAAGTTCATTCGGAGACTCTTTGCCGGTATCTGAACAATTTGGCCTTGTTGGACCAAGTGCGTTGTCGACTTTCGACTCAGGGAATTTACGCGGTGATAGCGGTGGGGTGGTACGAGCCGAGTTGGCAACACAATTCAGGCCAAATTTTTCTGGGATGCCAATGTTGATCAGCCCGTTTTTATTTGCTGGCGCTGGTATTGCAAAAATTGAAGCTCCAACTGTTTTTGAACAATCAACAACTAAAGCATACAGCTATGGTATCGGTGTAGAGGGATTTTTTGAGACACGCTCGAAATACAGATCAAGCAGTTTTCGGATGGAGTATGGCAGAGGAGAACGTGATGATAACGCCTCAGATGAAAATCGGTTCAATTTTTCATACACGCTTGGGTTCTAAAGCTGTATTAGACGCAAAAGGCATTATGCTGATTTTGCTCTTTAGCGGTCTTGCTGCCTGTTTTTGTCTGCCTGCTATTGCCCAAACACTTCCTACCGGCGGTACTGTCGCCTCGGGCGATGTCAGTATTTCTCAACAGACTGCGAACTCGATGACGATCAATCAAGGCAGTTCGAGTGCCGTGGTGAATTGGGATAGCTTCTCAATCGGTCAAAATAACAGCGTTGATATTCATCAACCGGATACACAGTCTTCGATTTTAAACCGGGTTACTGGTAGCACCACAAGTGAAATCCACGGTCGGCTGACATCAAATGGGCAAGTGCATATTGTTAATCCAAACGGCATATATATTGGACCAAGCGGGACAGTAAATACCGCTGCATTTGTCGCCTCAACGCTAGGGATCTCAGATAGTGACTTTCTAGCTGGCCGGCTTCGGTTCAAAGGCACAGGTAACTCCGCAACTGTTGAAAATGCAGGGCGTGTCACCATTGGCAAGTCAGGATACGCTGCATTACTTGGTGGTCGGGTCAGGAATTCAGGCATTGTGACGGTTCCATTTGGCCGGATAGGGTTTGCGTCTGGTGAGCGTGTGACGCTGGATTTGACAGGTGATCAGTTTCTACAAGTTACCATTCCCACAGGTGGTGAGGATGGTGACAAGGCTCTGATTGACCACTCTGGGTTGGCGAGCGCTGATGGTGGCTTGATTGAAATGCGCGCTGCAACCGCTCGTCAGGCTGTTCGTCACGCGGTCAATCTTTCAGGTGTGGCCGAGGCAAGATCAGTGTCGCAGCACAACGGGACCATTTTCTTGGGTGGTGGTGGCCAGGTGAACGTCTCTGGTCGCGTTTCGACACGAGAGAAAGACGTGACCGGAGCCGTTACAGCGTCGATGCGTCCGCGAGAGCGACCCGAGATTTTGATTACGGGAAATCAGATTACCCTCTCTGGAGCAAACATTGACGCTAGCCATTCTGATGGCGGCGGCCTAATCCGGATTGGTGGGGATTTTGCTGGTCAGGGAGATTTGCTTCGTGCAACCACTACGACTGTTGATGCCAAAACGGCGATTTTGGCAGACTCTCTGGGCGCGGGCGATGGAGGTAGGATTGTTGTCTGGTCGGACTTGATCACTGAGTTTTCAGGTGAGTTGTCTGCTCGTGGTGGACCGGAGGGTGGCAATGGTGGTTTCATAGAAGTATCGAGCCCGCGAACTTTGAAATATAGCGGTAAAGTAGACACTAGAGCACCAGCTGGCTCTTGGGGTACTTTGCTACTTGATCCATCCGACATCACGATTAATTCTGGAGCAGACGAACGTTCATATGAGGATGCGCTGTCAAGAGCTAATGTCATTTTAACCACCTCAACTGAGGGCTCAGATCCTGGTGATATTACCATAAACGCTGACCTGGATTGGGATGCGGGTACATCGCTTACTCTGATAGCTGATAATGACATTATCCTAAATGGCGCAATTAACGGTTCATCTGGTAGCTTTGGCCTCCAGGCAACTGGCACCATTACCACGACGTCGGCTGGTACCGTTGATGTAGACGAGTTTACCCTAACCAATGGGGACTGGGAGCAAGTTGGGTCCTTACCTGCATTTTCAGCGGACAGTTTTGTACTTTCTGGGGGCCAGTTTTTACGCGCAAGTAGCGGCTCTGGTGGCAGTGGAACACCGTATATCATTGAAGATATCTTTGGTTTGCAAGGTGTCGGCTCAATTAGCAACGTTGCCAATTACGAGCTATCAAACGATATTGATGCCTCAGGTACAGCTAACTGGCAAACTGGTAGTGTAAATGGTTTTGCATCAATTGGTACTTTGGATGGTACATTAGATGGTGCAGGATACAAGATTTCAGACCTGTCTATTTCCGGAAGTGCTCTGATCGGAACGATATCGTCGGCTGGCACTGTAACGGATCTAACTTTAGAAAATGCTAGCGGTAGCGCTGCGGGTATTTTGGCTCAGTATAATAATGGCACCATACGAAATGTGCAGGTTAGCGGTGATTTAGACGCCTCTGATTATGCCTATGGTGGTGGTGGCGTTGTTGCCAGCAACACAGGATTAATTGAGGACAGTATTTCTAGTGTTGATGTGATAGCAACCAATCCCAGTGGTAAATTTTTTGGTGGGTTTGTTGGCCAAAACACTGGAACTATCAATCGAGCTCATTCGCTAGGGACTGTGACAGTGAATGACCCGGAAAAGGCCTCAAATATTTATGCAGGAGGGTTTGTAGGGTCTTCTGATGCAGGTAAAATCAGTGACTCTTATTCCCAAGGTGATGTGAAGGTAAGTGATGCGTCCAGTGCTGTTGTTGGTGGTTTTGCGGCTGTGAACGACGCAACAATCAATCGGTCGTACTCAACCGGGATGGTTGAAACAAGTGGATCTAACTCGTCCACCGTTGGAGGGTTTCTTGGACTAGAGAGAGGTACTTCGTCTGGGAACTTTTGGGACAGTGATACATCAGGCTTGGCGACAAGCGCCTCTGGCACAGCCCTGACTACTTCGCAGTTTCAGGACGCCGCAACCTTTTATGGTCTTGGTACCGATGAAAGCTGGAATTTCAGCAGTATATGGGCACCCGGCGATACAGGCTATTACCCGGCTAATTATTCAACGACGCCAGTTGTATTTGCCATTCCTGATGATTTGACGGTTCAATTTGGTCTAACTGGCACTGCGACCACCACGGGTTCAGTTTTTGGAGGTCCAGATTACTATGTTTTTGGCAAAAGCTCAGACACGCTTGATACTTCGGGGATCTTCGAAACGCTGTCATTTGCTTCAAGGCGTGTTGGCACGACCACATTCACGGTGGATACGAGCAACATTAGTAGTACGAACGGTATAGCTTACAGGGTGGTTGGCCTTGCAGGTGATGCTGAAATCACTGTGGCGCCGCCAGATTTTACGCCGCGTCCCGGTGCAGATGCTCTGCCACGCTTAGGTGAATTTATCGGTATCGGGTTCGAAAATCCGAAAGATAGGATAAATGCCTCTATTCCCGTGAGAGAAAGAGTGAAGGAGACTTTGGATGCTATAACCGGAATTTCCGAAGGTTTTGTTTCGCAGGCGCAATCGTGCACCCAGAGTGGCAAAGATACTGATCGTTATCTGGCGTGTTTATCCGATGCATTATATGATTTGACAGACGAGGTTGATGCTATTTCGGCAGATCTTCCCCCAAGTATGCAAAATGTGGCGGAGATACTCAAAGGTGCAAGATTAGATGTTGATCAGGCCCGTATACGGGCTCAAAAACGATTGGCAAACGCGAGTACCGATGCAGAGCGGCAAGCCATTCGTGCTGATGCTGCGAACGAAGCTCGAGCGGCCCTCTCAAATGCGTCAGGAGAAATCCGCAAAGCAATCTCTCTGGTGCGCGTTGAGGACCCCGAATTGGCATCCCTACAAAGTGCAACAATCACCGTCGTTGCTGATGCGGTTGATACGGTCGGTATTGAGCTTTCTCGTGCGGTGGGCTTGTAACGGAGACGCTATGCGATACGCAGCAGCAATAATCTTTTTGTGGAATTTAAGCGCTATTTCAGCGTTTGCTGAGTCTCGTGTGGCATTTGTCTTAGGGAATTCAGCGTATGATTCCGTCAGCTCATTGGAAAACCCTGTCAACGATGCGCTGGATATTTCTGTTGCTCTTGAAGGGCTTGGCTTTGAGGTTCTTTTAGGCAGCAACCGTACCATAAACGAGATGTATGCTGATATCAGTCGATTCACGAAGATCGCCGAAACAGCAGATGTCGTGTTGTTTTATTACGCTGGGCATGGCTTTCAGGTTAGTGGGAAAAATTATTTAGTACCGGTGGATGCTGCCTTGTCGGGGATAGAAGATCTGCCTGATCAAACCGTACCTCTCACTGAAGTGCTGGGTGCCATGGAGGGATCTTCGGGACTAAAATTGGTTTTTTTGGATGCCTGCCGCGACAATCCATTTGGGGTGACTTTGAGTCAGGAGACCGGCAGGGGAAATGGTTTGGCTCGGGTTGGAACCGAAGCAAATTTTATGTTTGTCTATGCGACACAGCCTGACAATGTGGCTTATGACGGAACTGGGCGAAACAGTTTTTTTACTGAGGCAATGCTAAGTCATCTATACACGCCCGGTCAGGATATTGCTGAACTGATGATTTCTGTCCGGCGTGATGTATTGGCTGCGACTGGTGGACGCCAAGTTCCATGGGAAAACTCGTCTCTGACCCAGCAATTTAGGTTTGACACCAGTCCTGAAACCGCATCCGAGGAGGCCATGCTTTGGCAGGTAGCTGCGGGCTCTAAGGACGTAAGTTTGATGCAACTTTATGCTGATCGTTACCCTCAAGGTGCACATGTTGAGGACGTGGTGGCATTTTTGGAAACTGGATCGCGCACCAGAAATTTAGGGACGCAGGACAAAGAGGCAGACGCAGCACGATTGTGGTCTTTGGCGCGGCGCAGCCGGATGCGGCCACTTCTGGAGTTCTACCTAGATCGATACCCGGAGATGGCAGACGCAGCGCAGGCGAAACGGCTTTTAGAGATGATCCCAAAAATAGAAGAAAGTACGCCCGGTGGGATATGTGAACGCCTTGCGACCCATCCGCGTGATGCAACAGCGGCGAATTCAGGCGTTCCTTTTGAGCGATTGCGTCAGAATGCCGTAACTGCAATTCAGGCATGTTCCTCTGCCTCCGTGCGTTCCCCGGATTTACCCCACTATACTTCTTTGTTGGCGCGTGCCACCGCAGCTTCTGGCGATTTAGAACGAGCTATTAAACTTTATAAAAGTGCTGCCGACCGAGGCGATTTGCGCGCGATGGTCAGCTTAGCTCAACTGATGGAGAACGGAACCGGTTTTGCTAAGGATGTGGATGGCGCGTTCGCGCTTTATGAACGTGCTGCCGAAGGAGGTAGCCCCGACGCCATGATCAATCTTGCAATTTCTTTGTTTCAGGGGGATCGAGGGGCAGCAGATCCTGATCGCGCAATCGCGCTGTTGCGTAAAGCTGCTGATGCTGGCTCTCCCAAAGCAATATTTAATCTCGGGGTTCTTGCACAAGATGGAGCGATTGATACCCCAGACGCGGCATTAGAATACTTTATTCGTGCGGCCCGTGACGGTGAAATTGAAGGTTACCGTGCGGCTGCGATCCTTTTGGACGAGGGTCGTGGTATTGAGCGTGATCCCTCGTATGCAGCAAATTTGCTGTTACGTGGTGTAGCTGAAGATCGTGGATCATTGATCAAACAATTAACCAAATCGTCAAATGAATGGTCACGTGCGACCATGTCGCAGGTCCAAGAACGACTGAAATTGGCGGGTTACTACGCGAGCGTAATAGATGGGCTCCCCGGGCCTAATTTCACGTCTGCACTAGAGCGATGGCGCAACGGTGGCTTTAATGCTGACGTCTTAACGAACTGACCAATAACGACACTGTAAAAACACCGTATGCGCAACGCACCTTTGCATTTGTTGGGCGTTTTGTTCCTTGAATCTCAGACACCGCCAAGGCATAGGTCCAACTGAATTATTTTTCTGGCACTGTAAACTCGATACGACGGTTACGACTGCGGCCTTTTTTCGTGTCGTTGGCAGCGATAGGTTGGTCTTCGCCGAAACCGACAGATTGCATTCGTGACGCTGCGATACCTCTGGCAGTAAGAAATTTAACGACAGATGCAGCCCGCCTTTCAGAGAGGCGTTGGTTAGCGTTGCTGCCCCCAATGCTGTCCGTGTGCCCCCCGATCTGGATGGACAGATCTGGACAGCGGGTGACGATATCAGCCACTGTGTTGAGTAGTGGAGTACTAGCGGCGTCAAGCTGGGAAGATCCGGTTTTAAAGTAGATATTCCCAGATCGAGACAAGATTTCAAAGCGCCCAACGCAAGCTTCCAATGAGAAATCACCTTCTGCTTCAAGTGCTGCTGATGCAGGTTTAAGCGCTGTAGCTTCTGCGGATTGTGTCTGTGGTGTTGATGCGCTGTCTAACCTGCGAAATATGAAATCAAAATTTACCGAAGAAGATGGTACAATTGAAACGTTAGCGGCTTCTTGTAGCTTCTCGAGCCCTCCGGTCAGATCAAAATCGGCGACGGAAACGTTAATCGGCTCAGCTGTGGACACAGCTACCAAATCATCACCAATCAACGTCAATGATAGTTGTGCTTGCATGTTTTTAGAAACACCATGCAAGCTTAGGCTGAACGGCAAGTTGATGGTCTTGCGCTTTACGATTTCCAAATCTGATATTTGACTGGGATCAATACGTGCCGTTACGACCAGTTCAGGATACTCAAAGGTTTCAAAGAACAAAAACCGCATTCGCACGTTACGCAAATCAACTTTGGTATCAACGCTGTCCAGCAGAACTTTTATCGTTGCCAGACCCTCGGAGTTAATTCCGCCTTCCATCGTTGCAAATGATGATGTTTCTATTTTTGTTTGGTTCTTAATTGATTGAAATTGAAGCTGAGATGCTTCATTCTCAAGCTTCCATCCAGACGCAAAAGGAGCGTTTTGTGCCATCGAAGAGACAGCCCAACTCGCTGTGATAACAAAGATTAATACGGAAACACAAAACTTGAGCATGAAAAACCCCGGCGTTAAAATGATATCCAAATTATCGGGTGATGAATTGTCAATTGCAACTAATAGTTACCCTATAAATGCATTTTAAATTGCCTCGCACAAGATTTGCTTTAATATCAGTCATCTGAGCGTGAAAGGAACTTAGATGCGGATCATCGCAGCTATATTTTTGGTTATAATGGGCTTCCCTCTGTCTGCGGCGGAAAAGCGGATCGCCTTAGTTGTAGGAAATAGTGAGTACTCTGCAGTTACTCGGCTAGACAACGCGACTAATGACGCTCAACTGTTGGCCAATTCGCTCGAAAACTTGGGCTTTGAAGTCACGCGGGCGTTAAATACGTCCCAAAGTGAGCTTAAGGAGGCTGTTGCGACTTTTGGCAGGTCTTTACGCGCAGGTGGACCGGACGCTGTGGGGTTATTTTACTACGCTGGCCATGGAGTACAGTCTTTTGGAGCGAACTATCTGCTTCCGATAGATGCAAATTTGACGGTTGCCGCCGATCTTGACTTGGTTGGGTTGGAGGCTTCCTCAGTGTTGCGTCAAATGGCATCGGCCCGAAACAGTACAAACATTGTGATCCTTGATGCCTGTAGAAATAACCCGTTTGAAGATATTCCCGATATGAACGACAATGGATTGGCAGAAATGAAGGCGCCAACTGGTACGTTCCTTGCTTACGCGACTGCTCCAGGAGCGGTTGCCTTCGACGGGATGGGAGGCAACAGCCCATTTACCAAAGCTTTGGCAGAAGCGATCCAAACCAAAAACCTACCGATTGAACGAGTTTTTAAGCAAGTGAGGGTGGGTGTGCTGAATGAGACAAATGGGGCGCAGACTCCGTGGGATACGTCGTCGTTAACGCAAGAATTTGTCTTTCGCTCAGGTCCGAAATTGACTGATGAAGAAGTGGAAGAAAACCTTCTTTGGCAATCATTAAAGAACTCCGACGATTCAGTCCAAATGATGCTATTTCTGCGATCTTACCCAGAGGGGCGGCACGCCGAAACTGCCCGTAAAAACCTTGCGAGATTGATGGCTCAAGAGTTTTCAGGTGAAAATTCAGAAGGAGAGTCGGCTGAAGAGATTACGGCGGCTCAACCTAAAATTTCCGCTGCTGCGCCAGCTCCTGATTTAGAGATCGAGTTGATGGAACTGGCGCGCAGTTCGGGCAAGCTTGGGGATTACGAGGCGTATTTAGATGCCTTTCCGACTGGCATTTTTGCAGAATTGGTTAAGATTGAGATTGCAGCTCTTAAAGCTAACGCATCCGAGGACCCTGATGGACCCGCTCCGAAAGCTGAACCGGTTATTGAAGCAGCCGAAAGCAACCAAGAAGAAGAACCGGTTGTAGTTTTGTTCGACGTGCCAATCGCGCAGGGAATTCCTGAGATCGTTGGCAAAACTATCATGCAAGTGACGGAACTCAGCCCAATTTTTCCGCCGATTGAGGGTCTTCCAGAACCGCTGTGGAAAACAGAGAAATGTAGCAGCTGCCATCAATGGACCCGACATGACTTGTGTGAGCAGGCAAAATTCTACTTAACACAGAACACCTCGCGATCTACTTCGCAGAGTCATCCTTTCGGAGGATCTTTTAAGCGAAATTTGAAGCATTGGGCTGGAGGAGGCTGTAAGTAATTGCCCGTTGGGTCACTGGGTCGCTGGCGAAGTAGTTATGAAAAAGTAAACCCACTCGCCCTTGAAGTTTGGGTTACGATCGCGTGCTAGACTGACCTGTCCCTTGAGAAAATCCAAGTAAGGGTTTGCAGGCTCTACAATTGGTCGTGGTTTTTCAAAAAGCGGTTGGGATGCGGCGAAGGCTACCGCGATTTCCTGTCCGTAGGGTGGCCCGATTGTTATCTTCAAACCTGGTTGTCCTGGTTTGTCGTCACCCACACCCACGACAGATTTAGCGACATGTTTCTGCAATGCAATTGTTGAATTTGGGATGAGATGAATCACATCTCCGTCGGCGCTGAAGTAATCGACATACACAAAAGCGTCATAATCTGGAGCAGTTAGGTCGAATTGAAGTCTTTGACCCTCTCTGTAAGAGTATTCGCGTGCGTGCAAGGTCTCCCCCAATAATAAATTATTAGTAAATTGGTCAGTTGATTGAGGTAAACCAATATCTGCAATGCCGCCCAAAGCGTCACACTGGGGTTCGGGCAGGTGCAACAGGTTCCCGACTACTGGAATGCCATCACCTAACTGAGAGCGAAGTGCGTCAATAATTTGATAGCTTTGGGCCAAATCAGGGACATGTCCGTGAAGCTCAACATTGCCGTTGGTTGGATTGAAATTGGCAGACAGGCGCGCACATTTCACACTTTTCAGAACTGAAGTTAAATCGTCGCGAACTTCGCCGGCGTTGGCGGCTGCGTTTTCTAAATCACCTGGAGCCATGAAGGCTTGTATCGTCGCTAGAGCTTGCGGGTCGGTGACCAGCCGATCGCCAAATTGCCACGCAAGCGCTGCTGTGACAGAGGCTGCCTCAATATCTGATTGAACGGTTGGGGTTATTGTTGGCTGTGTAATTGTTGCAGCCTCACTTGTGGCTTCAAGGGATGTAGTGGTTGTACCAAGAGGCATGACTTGAGGAACCGCTTGAAATTTGGGAACTGTTGTTACGACCAACGAAGATATAGGGGTCGGTGAAGGTGTGATTTTGTTTGCAACCCGTACCACGGGTCTAGCGCTATTGCTTTTTATTGCTAGTGATTTCTGTAGACTTACATCCGCCTTAACTGGAATTGTCTTTGACGCGGCTATGGCACTTTCTCCAAGCGCAGTACTAGTTTTGATAGTCTGTGGTTTTTGAAGTGTGGTGACCACTGTCAAAGGGCTTGCTTTCGAAGTGGGGATCGCACCCGCGTCCACCACCGTGCTTTCAGCATTAAGTTCAGTTGCCTCTGTAACCGAATTGTTAGGTAATAACGAACTAATTTCATTGATTTCGGGCGCTAGGAGA
>ENA-UZWZ01002268-UZWZ01002268.1-metagenome-genome-assembly--contig:-Day-4-25m-contig-2268_pt1 | contig 15026 bp, 14 predicted proteins | sample MGYA00260346_ERZ794906 | MGnify/ENA metagenome assembly ERZ794906 | reverse complement strand
GCAGAAACGTCTCTTTCCGTAGCAAGATATGTCAGAAATTTTTCGACCTTGTTTTCTGCTTCGACAAATAAAGATTCACGAGCTTGCAGACAATGAAATTTAACAAACTGCTTTATCCAGTCGCTATAAGCGCGTTCTGTATTTACTGAATAATGTTCTCTTTTCATCAAGTCACTGATTTCAGCTAACAGAGTTTGATTAGCTTGATGTGTTGACATTATTAATTGGAGCTAATATTCTTATCTAAGAGTTGATTTTATTATTAATATTGCTCGATTATCCGGTAATTATCAACTTATCATGGCAAGTTGCCTGATAATAATAAGTTAGCTTTGAAAACAGTTCCTGAAAATAAAATATAATTTAGTTAAAGGAAAAAAGTGCAAAAACTTTCTCAGTCACAAAAAATAGTTAAATTTCTGAAGGACAATCCAGATAAGAAGTTTAATGCTCGCCAGATAGCTTAGCAAATTGTGGCTTCATATCCTGAAGAATATGCAGAGAAAAAATCTAATCCTCGTTTTGAAACTGAAAAGTCATTTATTTCTCAAGTAATTGCTGAAATTGGTTCACAAAAAGAGCAAATCATTAAAAATGATATTCATATATTTTGGCAAGATAAACCAAGACCACGCATTTATTGGTATAGCACGGAAAATACTCAAGAAATAAAAGAAAAACAGGAGTTAAAAGAAGAAACAGACGCAGCGGAAATGGATGTTGCTTTCTCACAAAGTACACTATCTGAGCACGACTTATATCCAATTCTAATTACCTATATAAAATATGAATTAAAGTTATATTGTCAGCGTATAGATGAAAAACGCTCAAAAAATTCTAGAGGAAATGGTGGCAATCAGTGGTTACACCCAGATATTGTGGCTATGCAAACAGTTGATAAAGAGTGGAATGAACTTATAAGAAACTGTGTTCAACAAGGAACTGGGCAAAGTGTACGCCTTTGGTCATTTGAGGTTAAAAAAGAATTAAATAGTTCAAATGTTAGAAAAAGTTTCTTTCAAACAGTTAGTAATTCTAGTTGGGCAAATGAAAGTTATTTAGTTGCAACCGCTATATCAGATGCTAATGTTGAGCAAGAACTGAGAATGCTTTCTGCGTTGCATGGCGTAGGTATTATTTTACTTAATGTGGAAAATCCAACAGAAAGTGAAATGATGCTTCCCTCAAAGGCAAGAGCAGAAATTGATTGGCAGTCGGCTAATCGTATTTTAGTTGAAAACCCTGATTTTAAAGACTATATAGAGCTTGTTTCTACCTATTATCAAACTGGTAGAGTTAGAGATAAAGATTGGAATAAATTGTAAAAAATAAAGCTAACAATCAAATCCACTTGACGTAAAAAGCCCCGCCACTTTTTACGTCAAGTGATTTGGGCGTTGGGCATCAATAATAAGAGCAAAGAATGAATGAGCATGAGAAAATAAATTACATAGAATTACCTTCAAAAAATATTGAAGCGACAAAAGCATTTTTCACCAAAGTATTCGGTTGGTCTTTTACAGATTACGGTCCTGAATATACAGCTTTTTCAAATGAAGGTATAGACGGCGGTTTTTTCAAATCCGATTTAACTGTTTCTACTGAAAATGGTAGTGCTCTTATAGTTTTCTATAGTAAGGAATTAGAACAGACTCAATTAAAAATAGTAAATGCTGGCGGTTCAATCATAAAACAGATTTTTTCATTTCCCGGTGGTCATCGTTTTCACTTTGGGGATCCTAGTGGTAACGAATATGCAATTTGGTCAGATATAGAGGAAAAAAAATGACTATAAAAGGTGCATGTTTTTGTGGTGCTGTGACTTACAAAATTGAAGGGAGATTACGAGACGCACGTTCATGCCATTGTTCGAGGTGTCGAAAAGCATTTAGTGCACAAGCTTCTTCATATGCGCTCGTGGAACCCACCGATTTCTCATGGGTTTCTGGCAAAAATCTACTAATCAGTTATGACTCTAAGAACAGTGCAGGTTTACAGTTCTGCAGCATATGCGGTTCAACACTTTGCGGCACCTATAAAGGTAAGATAAATGGAGTCACTTTAGGGTGTATAGATGGCGACCCGGAAATAGAGATTGGAATGCATATTTTTGTAGGCTCTAAAGCATCTTGGGAAACCATTCCTGATGGAGTTTCGCAATATGAAGAGGGGCCATAAAAAATGCACAACAAATTTACATCCGCTCCTCTTCTGAAAATCCTGAGCTACTTTTTAAGGAACGAAGAAAACTAAGGATATTTAGCTATTTTGCAACCCACCTTCCAGTCTTACTAAGAACAAATGCCCCCGCCTAATTCAATAATAATTTTGAGAGGATGCTCAATTTGTTGGTGCTATTTCAGCATCAAATTGAGAATAAATAATATTTTCTGCAAAAAAATATAATTAAATATAAACAGTCTCTTAACTTTGTTTTTATAACGATCAAACAAATAATTAATCACAGATTTTGTTTTCAGGACACAATTTTGCTACATGAAGTATAAGCCCGTAAAATAAATCAAGGGCATCAGTGACAAATTCGAAAATCCAAATTAGAGCATAACTGCTAATAAAATATTAACAAACAGAGTTTGCGAGAAAAAACATGAGCAAGGTTTTCTACCCTTTTATTGATCGCTCAAAGACAGAGCAAATGCCAAAGAGTGAAGACTGGCAAATAGAGGAAAACTATTTGAATCTCTGGGGATATTTGAGAAGAAGGTATCCCAATGTCGATTTGGGAGAAAAAAAATTTTTGGATTTGATCAATCTAAAAAACTCTCTCGAAGGTCCGCATCAACTCAGAGAATGGAACGAAGATATAGCTTCTGTACGTAAGCATTGATCACTGTTGGAGAATCACACCCTTCAGGGGTAATTATTCATGAAGTCTTTAGACAGCATCGACAAATCTTTTGAGGAGCGTTTTGATCCTAAACTGCGTTCGATCGGAGCAACCCAACTCCAAGATTATGACAGTCAAAAAGAGCACATACCGCCTTCAAAATTTTTCCGCATAGAATTTTCAACATCAATTTCTGAAGAGACTAAAATTTTTTTGAAGGGAAAACTTCCAAGTATCCTGGATTTTTCGGAAAAATTTGGCCTGCAAATCCCTCATGCCAACCATGTGCTGCGTTTCATCGATCAGCAAACATACGAGGGCGAAATTGGCACAGCACTACCGAAAACGGTCACGCTTCCCGCATCACGTTTGAAAATCATCAATACTGCACGTTCATACGAAGTGACGATCATTCTGCCTAGAGAATTGAATACCGCGGAGCTGATTGTAAACATTACACGTAATTTGTTTTCAAAGTTATGCGGAAATATTTTCTTCAATGAGCAAATACTGCCTCTCGAATTTTACCAACATAGTGCCCAAGGGCAAAAACAAGTCAGTGCCGCAATTCCGGAAATACTGTTGCTGGTTGAAGAACTTAACGTTCCCTCAAAAAGTTTGCAGGCATTTTGCGAAAGTGTGGCTAAGTCATACCGTCTGGACCTGAAAAAAGAAGGTGCCAAAATCCGCAAACAATTAATTTCTGAGTGGCGGGAAAAGTGGACATCTCAGTCTCTGTCGACTGAGGAACAGCACACTCTGGATGCTATTTTTAGCGAAATCAAACAGACTTTCCGCACAAATCCAGAAAAGTTTAATCAGTCACTGGTTGAACGGATCGAGCAACTCAACACACAACTGCATTTCATTTTACCGCATGAACGGCGAGCTTATGAAAAGTTCAAACAAAAACGCTTCCCCCATTACATCCGCTCAGTAAAAAACAAACTGGAAGAAATATCCGCGCTTTCGGGGTTTATTGAGGAACTGCATGAGCTTTTAAATCAATCTCAGGAGACCGCTGATATGGAAGGCGTCGGCGTTCAAATAAGAACCTGTATGCAGGAACTTCGCAAGGATAAGAAAGTCATTCAGTTTTATGTGCCGGATATGCCGCAAAACCCGCAATTGAAGCGTATCCGGCAAAGATTTCCGCTGAGCCTGATAAAAATGCTGCCCTCCGGAACTCCACTCAAAGAGTGGTCAAAAGAAATAAAACGGCTGGAAAAAAATTATGCTGAATCGATTTATTCAAAACTTTATGCCGCTCTTCACAGTTTGAGTGAATGGACACTTGCACTTCAAGAAAAAAAAACTGATCCTTTCAAAGAAAGTGCGGATGGTCAGCGCTTAAAAAAACTGCTGCCGGTTTTGAAATATCGAGCTCCCGCGCTTGAAGGCTTGCAAAGCACGCTTGGCGTGATGCTCGATCTCAGTGAGCAATCACTTCCGAAAACCAGGGACAATGAGACACCTCGGCAGTTGGTTCCTCTAGATGAATTTAGCAAAGCCTGGAGCTATTTTATCTCTTCCATTTTGACTATGCAGTATTATCAGCAGTCTTCAGCATCAGCAACTCTCCCACAAGGTTTCAGGACTGAGAATTACCTGAAGTCAATTTTGAAATTTGTTGACCAGCAATGTTCCCGTGGAATAAACCATTTCCACATCGTCAAGCTGCTCTGGCTTGTTTATAAGGAAAAAGGCACAGATGCTCTACCGTTTTTGCTATACTGCCTTCAAAAGCCGCAGGACATTCTGCGCTACACCTTACATCTCACGATGCGCCCGCAAACAGAAAATAGCCGTCTTGAAAAACGTCTTGAGAAGTTGCCTCAATATCGGGATGCCTGGATTGCTGCCTATCAAAACCGCTTAAATGAGAGTGGAAATTAAAATACTGAAATGTTTGCCGATCGTTTTTTTCGGCAGGAATATAATTAGTGGGAAATTTGAATCAGATTTGAGGCGGAGAGCAGCATAAAAAACAACTCTATCACAGTAATCACTACAAGAGGTTTGGCGCCTCTCTGCAGGAATTGAAAAAACAAAACCAGGTAACAAACAAGTGGTATTGAAGCTAAAACAGCAACCCCTATAAGTGGTGCCACATCACCGTAGCCCAGTTCTGAAATCCACTGCCATCCAGTAAGCGCACCTGTTTTTTCTATATATTGCTCCAAAGGGAGAGACCAGTATTGAGGGAGATCTTCCAGCGGTACATGAGGTGTTAGCATTCCCGTCAAATACAAAGCAAAACCAGCGACAAGCGCAAACAAACCAAGATGGTTCATATGGTAAACTATTTTTGCGTACAATTGCTGTTCTGATGCGTTTTCAAAGGATGAAAAATTTTCCATTAAAGATCTCAGTTTCAGTTCAAATTCCAAATGCTTTCATTAAGGAACGGACACCCGCAAAGAAGAGGACACCGATTACCATGTTACGTATCACTGAAGGCTTAACTTTCGGCAGCAGCTTTGAACCAATGTTTGCACCCAGCATTATGCCTATCATTGAAGGTACAGTAAGTATCGGCAAAACTGCACCTTTGTTCATGTAAATCCAGGCTGCGGTACTGTCTGTAATGGAGAGTGCAAAACTGCTCGTTGCGACTGCGACCTTCACTGGTGCACCCATGACGAGGTTTAAAATAGCCACATTCGCCCAGCCTGCTCCTAAACCAAAAATGCCGGCCAACAATCCCACAATTACAAAACCCAACATACCTTTTGTGGTATTGTGCACAGTCCAGCGAATTTCTTTCCCGGTAGTTTCTTCAGTATAAATCCCGTTTATCTGCAGGAGTTGCGTTAAATAATTACCGTGAGTAACTGAAGGATTTTCCGAGTTTTTCGCAAAGAGCATGATAAAGACGATGCCGATAATCGTAACCCCTAAACTGCCCTGAATATAAGCCGGATTTAACGCAGAAAGCCAGAGTCCAAGAAAGGCTCCGATAATCGCAAAGGTAGAAGCAACCAAAGCGGAAGGCATGGCGAGTTTTAAACTGGCCAGGTTTTTTTCGAGCAGGTGAGGAGCTGCCGCTAAAGAACTACCGAGTGCAATGAAAAGCCCGGTACCACGGACAAAATCAATGTGAAAAGGGAAAAAACTGGCGGCTAAGGGCACGAATAAAACTCCACCACCGATGCCCGCCATTACACCAAAAACGCCGATTAAAAAAGTTGTGAAAAACAAGATTGTAGGCCAGCCCCACCATGGCATGCTGAACTCAGCTTGATTTCCGCCCCACAGGATTGACGGCAGCAAAAAGATTGTTAACGAAAAAATGAATTTTAACAATATGTTCTGCTTCATTGAACTATCTTCACTGTTCCACCGGAAAAGCAGCCTGATGCCAGTCAGCCATACCTGAACTGTTTATACAAACCAGATTTTCTAATCCTTGCATACTGAGCATAGTGTATACTGTTTGCGCCCTGCGTCCGGAATGACAGTGTAAAAACACTCTGTCATAACCGCGGATTTCGTCAATAAACGCCTGCTCATTTCCCATGGGAATATTCAAACTCCCCGGCACATGTCCCTGATTGTACTCATTGGGCTTTCTCACATCAATAACCCTCTCCGTGGGATTAAGTTTGTCCAGCAACTGATGCAGATCATGCATAGTGAAATTATCTTCGTTGACATGACCGAGTTCTAGTGAGAAACCGCATTTTAAATTCATCGGAATAGCTTCATCAATTCTTTTGGGTTTAGGTAAATTAAGATTGTTCATAATCTGGACAAATTTTTCCAGCGTTTGTCCACTGTGGATTCTGGGGTTAAAAGATTTTTCTTCTATGATACAGGAAGCGGTTCGGCCAAGATAATCATGTCCCGGATAGACGAGAGTACTGTCTGGATACGTATATAATTTCTGGGTAATACTATAAAACAGTTCCTCCGGATCACCCTGTTGAAAATCGGTTCTACCACATCCGCGAATCAACAAAGAATCTCCGGTGAACAGCCTACCTTCTGTATAGAAACTTGTGCAGGCGTCGGTGTGTCCTGGGGTTGAAATTGCTTTGAGTTTAAAGCGGCCAAATTCTAACTCATCTCCATCGCTGAGTAGAATATCAGCGCCCCATACCGCGGATTTTTCTCCAAAAGTGCTTTTTGCTCCTGTAGCATCACGCAACATACGGGAAGATGTTACATGGTCCGCGTGGACGTGGGTGTCGATGGCATACTTGAGTTCAATACCAAGTTCTTCGATGAACTGTAAACTTCGGTCAAACTGCTCCTTGACCGGATCAATGATCAATCCCTCCAAAGTGTCAGAATCAAACATCAGGTAGGTGAAAGTTCCTGTATCTTTATCAAACAATTGCCGAAATACGAAATGCGACTCGTCGTTATTATTCATATATATTTTGCTATCACACTATTGTCTAATTCTTCATTATAACAACCATTCCCATTTTATGAGGTCAAACAATTCGATTATTTTTTTATTGGAAATCCGATAAAAAGAATATGTTGCCTCACGACGTGAGACCAACACTCCGCGGCTTTTCAGTAAAGACAAGTGTTGAGAAAGTGTTGTTTGCCTGATACCTGTGAAATATTCCAAATTCTGCACAGTTTGTTCACCACTCCGCAACGCGCACAAAATTCGTAAACGGGCCGGATGAGACAAAACTTTTAGACTCTGGGCTGCTATCTCAAAATTTTCTTCTTGATCACAGAATAACTGTTCAAGTTCATCTTTTAATACTTCATTTTTTCCAACTTTATTCCCCATAATTAGCTCCTATATCTTAATATTTTCTGCCGTTCACCAAATAACAGCACGAGTTCACATTTTAACGCCTCGTTTTTGCTAACTTAATCCTCATAATTACCTCCTATAATTAACATTTATCTTAATATACAAATATAAAGAAAGCCAGCAAGAATGGGGATTAATTTGCTGAAATCGCAAAAAACGTATATCCGAACTATTTTGAATGAAGCAAATTATTTTGCAAAAGCGACCGTATTAATATCATTTATTTCCCTCACACACTCTCAACATTCCGACTGTGCCTGAAAAAGCGCTCGGCATATATTTTCCATTTCAGGGTTGCTGATATAGTCAAGGAGTAGATTACTGTTTTATTTTGCTAACTGTCACTAATTATTCTCTTGAAGCATTTAAATCAGGAGTTAAACACGCAATTTTAGAGCACATAGATCTTCTAAGCTATCTAGCTAATTTAATTAGCTTTATTGTGATTAAAAACGAGTGTCGAAGTTGGTGTACATTTTAGCGCAATTAAGTCGCACAATGATTTAGAAATAAGAGGCTAGTTGGCATATTTTTCGCAGAGATATGTCTATAAATACAAAACTTTCCCTGCATAGGCTTTTTGGAGAAGAGGTAACATGAAATGGTTTAAATTCGAACCTCAAGAAGAGGAAATAACAGAAGCTGAAACATCACCTGCTTTAGTTTACTTAAGTCCAGAAGCACTAAAACACGCTGTTATTGTAGATGATTTTGGTTCATTCCAGGACAGTCCTGAGTGCATTCCAGGTGGCCGACTTTTTGAAGTCAACCGTCAATACAGTTACCGTTTGCGTCAAGTAGCGGATCTCGTTGAGGAGCCTCTTGAGGATCATAATTTTCAGATGAAAGCACAGTCCAAACGTAATTTCCAAGCGGAAATCCGGCCCGATAAACGCTTGAATAGTACTGAAGACAGCATGTCTGCTGGTAGCCAAAATGCTACTTACCCGGAGTCTTCACTCATAGACATAGCAAAAAATTCCGGAGGAGTAACACAACCGCTTCAAAAGGTACGGCCTGAACAGGTTCCGTTTAAAGATCTGGAGTCTCTCTTCGTCAAATAAGCATGCTCGGGTCAGGCTTTAGAATCTGAAGTTTGCAAAGATTCAGCCTTTGAACATATCATTTTTTCAAAAGCTGAATTTTTCCTCTACGCAGAGTCAGAAGCTGCAGTTCCCGCTGAACCTCCCCTTTTTCATCAAAGCGTAAATTGCCGGTAACACCTGGAAAAATCTGCATATTTGCCAGCGCATTCCGCAGTTCCCAGTGACTTTGGTTTCTTTCTTCTTTAAGCAACTTCATCAAGATCATCAAGGTATCATAAGCATAAGCAGTATAAGGAGTTGGCCCCAAATAATTTTGATGTCTATATAGTATTCTTTCGTGCAGTCTCAACAACTGCTGCATGGCCGGTGTTTTAGCCTGCGGGAAGAAGCTATCCACAAAAACCGGTTTTTTAACCCCTCGGATTCCAGGAGCAAAAGGTAGCGCGGCATCATTCCAACCACTATCTCCCAGAAAAGCCGCTTTTTCCATTTTGTAAACTGCGCTATAAGGGAAAATGAGTCTCAAATTTTTAACCCCACCGGAACCTACTGCAACGAACACTGCGTCAAAGTTGAGGATTGGAACTTCCTTTTCTTTGAGTTCCTTTAAAATACTGTTTTCTTCTGCGCTAATACGCTGAATTTTACCGGTGAAAGTATCAAACTCATTCACCAGGCTTTTTTGACCTTCATTTTTAAAACCTTCAACCGCGACTACTTCACAACCTTTAAGCACAGCGGCATCCCAAAAAAGGCGCATCTTTGTTCGTCCCTCTCTAGTTTTTGCGTAAAGAATAAGGAAGCGGCACGCTTGAAGTTCACTCACTGCATAATCCAGCAATTCCTGAACCTCCTGTTTCCAGCTTTGATTATTACGAAAAATGTAGTCTCCCAATTCCGGAATACCGGCTGTGAGTGATAGGGAAATTAACGGCACACGCAACCTCTCAGCTTCTTCTGCTGCCGCTTCCGATGTTCTCCGGGCAAGAGGTCCGATGACGGCAATCACACGTTCTTTTTCAACCAGTTCGCGGACGGCGCTTTTTGTTTTCTCCGGATCCAAATGTGAGTCTCGGACCACAAGTTCCCAAGGGACTGCCGTTTTCTTTAGTTGAGGGTTAGTTATTTCATTGTCAGTCAGCAGTAGATCACCACTTATTTCATTTTTTGGGGAAGTTGTATTATCGCTGATATTTTCGTTCAGAGCATTTTTTCCATTGGCACGCAGAGCCAGCCACAAACCGTTCAGCGTCTCCTGGGCCAGTCCTGCTACTTTTGCACTTGAACTGCTCAAAGGCAGAATTACACCAATTCGGTGGGCATTAAGATTCAGGGCCGTGGTAAAGTTTCTCTGCATTTGCTCAAGTAATTCAATCTGCTCCAAGTCGGCGCTTACGCGAGCCAAGTCGAGTCGCTGATCCACAAGTTCCAGACCTTCTCGGTAACGTTTTTGTTTGACCAACAGTTTAAGTTTCAGCGATAGTATTTGCTCCTGCAGCCAGGTTAAATTTGGGAAATTTATTGATATATTATGTAGTTCTTCAACCAACTGAACTTCTTTCAGCAACCGGAGCAGTTGTTCCGTATCAGCCATTTTTGCGGTTTCCACATTACTCAGTTCATCAAGTCGATATTGAATTGCGGTTAAAAGATCACCCTGAAGCAACGCTTCATCACTGAGCATATGCAAATAATCACTGCGCAGGTTTGGTTCCAGAGTTTTAGCAGTAAGTTCCCGCAAAACCAGATTTTGACTGAGTGCTTTATTTTGAGACTGGAGAGCCTTGTTCAAATAATAAAAAATTAAAGGCGCATGCGGACTTTGCTGTCGTTCACTCAAAAACGCTTCCGCCAGTAGTTCTGCAGATGACCACTCATTCAGTTGGTAAAGCAATTGAATTTTGAGGCGTGTACGTTCCTCAACTTCCAACTGGTATTCAATTTCCAGATACCTTTCCCTGGCTGCATCCGGATTTGAAATGAGCAGCCTTTCAATTTCCGCTACCAGCATGAAAACTCCAGAGAATTCCGTGTCCGCCCATTCCGTTTGTGTATCAAAAGTTTCCTTTTCCCCAGCAGCGTTATTGGCGGAATTATTAGAAGACTTTTGATCATTTGCGGAAAACCAAGGAAATAGTTTGCTGAAAAATGAGCCGGATAATGTTGTGTCATCTTCTTCCGCTTTTATCGAAGGAAGAGTAGGGTTTGGAGTCGTTAAAGAAGGTGTTGAGACGTTTAGGAAACTACTTTCAGTTTGAGCAGATTCCGTTTCAATGAGTGTTGTAGGTGCAGACAACAAGTCTGAAGGCAGCAGTGGAGTTTTTTGTCCGGCCGGTTCTCTCTTAACAGAAATTCCGGTTGCTGTTTCATCCGTAACCTCAATATTTTGCTCTAACCACGCAAGGTCACTCAGCAAACTTTGGGCAAACGCATTTCCGGATAAAGGCTGTAAACTAGAGAGAATCAGGAGCATACAGAAGATAAGAGGGAAAGTTGCTACTCGATGTACAATCACTTTTTTATCCAATTTTTCTGTTATTCGTTGGAAGCTAAAATTGAACCAGGAACACGGTGATTATCTTCCCGAATCGTGAGGTGTTGACTGTCAAAATACTCTAGCAAATCAATAGCATGTTTGCGAGAAATGTTTAATAATTCTTTGAATTGGATCACAGTAATACTTTGATTATCCTGCAAATATTTCCTCAGACTAATTAAAATTTCCTTTGTTTGTTCCGGAGCATAATACAGGTCATCTGCGACACGCACAAGCCGTTTGGAATGCACCGCTGATTTGAGCATTGCCACACCTTCTTGTTCGTTCATTTCAAGTTCTTCCAACAAACGTGTACGGCGGTAAGGCTGAAATCCGCCTGCCTTTATCAACTCAAAACAGTGCGCCAAGCCAGCTTCCTGTGCTTGAGAAACTTGCGGTTGATGTTCTGCAAGAGAGAAGTACTGTCCGTTTTGTACAAACTTACCCAGCTTAATCATGTATTTTAACAGAATTTCAACCTCTTTTTCTGTAAAAATCAAAGAGAGCTTCCCCCCAAGTTCGGAACGTGTCATACCTTCGCGATCCGCAAATTTTTTGTGGTGGATAGTTAAGACTTTGCTCAAAAATTCACCAATACGCTCAACATGTTGAACATGCAGATAACGTTTCGAAAAAGGATCGACACAAAGCACCTGCTGCTGACTTTGCAGAAGTTGCAGAATTTTAGCAGATTGTTTAGCAGAAAGACCGGAACGTACCGAAAATTCTGCTTCAATCACACCCTTCACAGACTGCAGATAGATCACTTCCGCAGAACGTACATTTTCGTCACCGTCATGCAGACGCCGGAGACGTCCCGAAAGTTCGTGCAGAACTCTTCTTGATTTGCTGGGAGAAGGATCAATCACCATTCCTCCACCTAAAGTAAACATCGGAGAATAACTCCTGACAATAAAACGGTCACCGTGTCTCGTACAGACGAGGCTTTCCAGCCGGAACTGAACCAGCGTTGTTTTTCCCGGTGACAAAGTTTCACCCTCTAACAGAACAATCCTGCCAAAAACTTCCTGACTGCCTAAATGAAGTCTGATGCGTGTTCTGTTTTTCAACGCTGCAGAGACATCCTCAAGCAGGGTCAGAGAGGCATTCAGCATATAACTGGTGAGTAATGACCCCTCCTTTGCCAGTTGATCACCACGCTGAATTTCTTCTTTGGTAATCCCCGCTAAATTAAGAGCAGCCCGCTGTCCGGCAAAAACTTCACTGACAGTCTGACTATGAGCCTGCAGTCCGCGAATCCGAACACTGCGCTGTTGAGGAAATTGCTGTACTTCTTCATCTTGCCTGAGTGATCCACTGAGCACTGTACCTGTAACGACTGTGCCAAATCCCTTGAGCGTGAAGGAACGGTCAACACTCAAACGGAATGGCTTTTCAATTTCTGCTGCGGGAATTTGTTTGCCCAGTTTTGATAATGCTTGCCGAAGTTCAGTTAATCCTTCTCCGCTTGTAGTGGAAACTGGAATCACCGGCTTGCCCTCGAGAAAAGTACCTTCCAGTAACTCTGCTACCTCGTCTTGACAAAGTTCTACCATATCAGAGTCTTCCACCAAATCAATCCGTGTAATTGCCACCAGTCCGGTTTTAATTTTCAGCAGATTACAGATATTCAGATGTTCCCGTGTTTGAGGCATCACCCCCTCATCAGCAGCCACAACAAGCAATACTGCATCCATTCCTGCCACGCCGGCGAGCATATTATGAATAAACTTTTCGTGTCCTGGTACATCCACAAATGCCAGCTGATTCCCTTGTTCGTCCTCATAATGAGCAAATCCAAGGTCAATTGTAATCCCGCGTTTTTTTTCTTCTGCCCAACGGTCTGTGTCCACACCTGTGAGAGCTTTGACCAAAGTTGTTTTCCCATGATCAATGTGTCCGCTTGTACCAATCACAAATGGCCTGGAAGCTGGTTTTACAGTTTTACTGGTAGACATTTTTAAACTTGAGTAAGAGCATTTTATTTAAATCAGACGACTTTTGGAGCAGTCAGGACAACCTCTAAACATTTATTCTAGTATCAAGCGACAAAGGACTCAAGTTGCTCAATCACTATTTCACTGACTTCAGTATAATAGTTTGCTATAATTGTTCGAATAGCAAAAAGTCTAAAAGCCATTCCGCAGTTGAAGCAGCAATCCGGAAATGATGAAGATCCAGAGGCTGTTCGAATACGGGTTTGTTTCAATTAAAATGACCCGAATTCAGGATTTTTTTACACCAACAATAAAATGTTTTGAAAAATGTTGACTTGCATACTTAACCGCATAGATGAGAAAGAGTTGAGACTGCCAAAAAAGAACATACAGCAACTTAAAGCAAATATGTTCTTTGTTTTCACAGGGCTACTTTTACTCTTGCTGCCTCAAGGAGTTACCGCAGTAGAAACATTCTCCCGAGATTCCGAACACAGGGGAATAGTAGACCTTTCCCCATACCAGATCTATCCTGAGAATAGGTTGGGTAACGGAATTTACCTCGACAAGAAGCTTTTAGATTCTCAGCCTAAACGGATGATTCTTAATATTACCAGCATAAAAAATACTAAAAGTTATGTTTATCTCTTCCGCGATCAAAATGGAGCCTTGGGGCTGGACATCGTTAAAAATGATGCAGACGGAGATGCGCGTTTTTGGAGGATTGATCCAGAATTCTACCAGTATTCAAACAGCGATTTTGGGATTCAAAGAGTTTTCAGAATATTTCAAAATAAAGTGGTCCCACTGCTTGCACATCTCCGTACCGGTGCCGGTGTAGCGACTTCCACGAATCACGCAATTTTTTATCACATTACGGGTTCAAAAGATATTACACGCACCAATTCAAGCGGACTGGAATTTACTCAAAAAGTTTACACTTTCAGGCTACATCTCATCAACCGTAACTTTAAAAAAATTCAAAGTCTCTCGAATCTCCAGGTTCAGGACATTAGTTACCGTTTAAAACTGAAGTGGGTAAATGAATTCTCTATAAGTTACAAACTGAGTAACGGTAAAAAAGAAACCGTGGATTTGCGAAAATACGCACCCACGTATTTTTAAAACTTCCTTAGCTTTCTTGCTGTAACAGCGTTATTTTGAACCTCTTGAAAAACTAACCTAAGCCTGAACAATGACGCCTGGAATTTCCTGTATAATCTATGATATGGACGGCCTTCTCCTTGATACAGAAGGTATTTACACTGAAGTCACTCAAGAAATAGTTGCAGAATATGGAAAGGTTTTTGACTGGTCGATCAAAAAAAAAATTATTGGGCGCAGATCAATTCAGGCAGCACAGATTATAGTTGAAAGTCTGGATTTGCCTATTACACCGCAGGATTATCTGGATTCAAGGAAAGACGTTTTGCTGGAGCGATTCAAGGATACGCAGGCTTTGCCTGGAGCAAAAGCTCTGACCACACATTTTTTTCAAAGAGGAATTCCACAAGCACTCGCTACCAGTTCGTCATCTCCAATGTTTGAAGCAAAATACGAAAAACACAAAAAGTGGTTTTCACAATTCAAGCAGATTGTCCGCGGAGATGATCCTGAATTAAAAGAGGGAAAGCCTGCACCGGACATTTTCCTACTGGCGGCAAAACGTGTCGGAGTTGAACCAGCGCAGTGTCTTGTATTTGAGGATGCACCCTCCGGCACCGAAGCAGCATTATCTGCTGGGATGTCGGTGGTCGTAGTGCCTGATCCTAATATGGATCATAGTTACTACAAAAATGCTTCTCAAATAATTCCTTCTCTAAAAGACTTTGACCCGGAATGTTGGGGCCTTCCCAAATACACTAGCGCTATTTAG
>ENA-UZWZ01016831-UZWZ01016831.1-metagenome-genome-assembly--contig:-Day-4-25m-contig-16831_pt1 | contig 15388 bp, 12 predicted proteins | sample MGYA00260346_ERZ794906 | MGnify/ENA metagenome assembly ERZ794906 | reverse complement strand
GGCCTATTGTGGTAAAAAATAATAAAGCAGCAATCGGACGGCCTATTGAAAACGTACTTAAAATACTTTAAAAGCAATTTGATCAATAAAAAGAGGCTGTATATATCTATATACAGCCTCTTTTTATTTAAGTAATTTTATTTTACTAATTATTTTTTTTCTTNNGCATCGCGCTTCATTTTCCATTTTTCTAGAAGTGCGCCACCTATCCAATAAGGTAAGATAGAGACTAAAAAAATCATTAACCAAAAACCAATTGTTACAATGGTTAAAAATGCTAAGAAACCTAGATACTGATCAAATTGAAACATAATATTGCTAAAATAAATTTAATAAAGAGCAAAGATACTATGCTTTTCTCAATATTTATAATAAATATTTTATTTTGTTAACAGGAAATAAACATTAAANNCGTAACTTTGTATTCTTTAAATAAACTAAATTATGGACTACAGGATTGAAAAAGATACGTTGGGCGAGGTTAAAGTTCCTGCCGACAAACTATGGGGTGCGCAAACAGAACGTTCTCGAAACAATTTTAAAATTGGTACTCCAGCTTCAATGCCACTGGAAATAGTTTATGGTTTTGCGTATTTAAAAAAATCTGCTGCCTATAGCAATTGTGAATTGGGCNNGTTTGTGACGAAATACTTTCTGGGAATCATGATGATCAATTTCCATTAGTTATTTGGCAAACAGGTAGTGGTACCCAAAGCAATATGAACTTAAATGAGGTTATTGCAAACAGGGCACATCAACTCGCTGGAAAAGTTATTGGTGTTGGTGAAAAAACATTACTTCCCAATGATGATGTAAATAAATCGCAATCCTCTAATGACACCTTTCCAACGGGAATGCATATTGCTGCCTATAAAAAAATAATAGAGGTTACGATTCCAGGAGTTAAAAAATTACATTCGACTTTAGTACAGAAATCAAATGATTTTAATGACGTTGTAAAAATTGGCAGGACCCATTTAATGGATGCTACTCCCCTTACACTTGGGCAAGAATTTAGTGGTTATGCCTCACAGCTTTCACACGGAATAAAAGCATTGGAGCATACTCTAGCACATTTATCAGAATTAGCCCTTGGTGGTACTGCAGTCGGTACCGGAATTAATACCCCAAAAGGCTATGCAGAAAATGTTGCTTCGTACATATCAAAATTCACCAATTTACCCTTTGTTAGTGCNNCCATTTCAATAAATAAAATTGCAAATGATATTCGGTTGTTAGCTAGTGGGCCAAGGTCTGGTATAGGCGAAATTAATATACCTGCTAATGAACCAGGATCTTCTATTATGCCAGGTAAAGTAAACCCTACTCAAGCAGAAGCAATAACGATGGTTTGTGCTCAAGTGATAGGAAATGATATGGCTATTGCTGTTGGTGGAATGCAAGGGCATTTTGAATTAAATGTCTTTAAACCGCTAATGGCTGCTAATTTTTTATCTTCAGCACAGCTATTAGGTGACGCCTGTATATCTTTTGAAAAACACTGTGTCGCAGGAATTGAACCAAATTACCAAACGATTGAAAAACAATTGAAGAATTCATTAATGTTGGTTACTTCACTTAATACTAAAATTGGGTATTATAAAGCAGCAGAAATTGCGAATACAGCGCATAAAAATGGAACTACCTTAAAAGAAGCAGCTATTGGTCTTGGATATGTGACCGAGGCAGAATTTGATTTGTGGGTACGACCAGAAGATATGATTGGCAATTAATTTATTTACTGTGTTTTTTGTTTCTCCAGTAAGCTACTATACTTAATAAGAATACAAATGCTGTAAAATACCAAACAAAACTTGGAGTAACAGGAACGTCTCCACTTGCATAAGAATGCAAACCTGTTAAGTAAAAATTAACGCCAAAATAGGTCATCATAATAGAGGCATAAGCCAAAACGGCCGCAAAATTAAAAGTCCACTTACCTCTTAAACCTGGGATAAGTCTCATGTGAAGTACAAATGCATAGATCATTATACTAATCAATGCCCAGGTCTCCTTAGGATCCCAACCCCAATAACGACCCCAGCTTTCATTGGCCCACTGTCCTCCTAAAAAATTACCAATGGTTAAAAGAATCAAACCAACCGTAAGCGCCATTTCATTAATAATGGTCAGTTCTTTAATATTTAATTTCATTTTTTTTAGGTTTTTTTTGGTACTTAAAACCATCAATAAAAGTGACGTTAGCCCTAATATCATACCCAGTGTTAGTGGACCATAACTTGCAACAATTACAGCTACATGAATCATTAACCAATAACTATCGAGTACGGGTTGTAAATTAGATATAGTGGGATCTATCCAATTTTCATGTGCTACCCACAAAATAATTGCCGCAACAAAAGCCGTAGAAGCAACTGTTAAATAACTTTTTTTACCCAATGCTAGCCCAAAAAATACAGTCGCCCAGGCTACATATATTATTGATTCATAGGCATCGCTCCAAGGTGCGTGACCACTTATGTACCATCGAGCAATTAGACCTAAGGTTAATAAAATAAATAATATCCAAATGATGTATTTAAAGAATTTAACTATAAGATGGATACCATTATTTTCTTTAAATATTTGAACGATGATAAAAACAAACATTAATATCCCAAAAACAGCAAAGTATTTATACAATCTATTGAAAATATCTATTTTGTTGTACCATACCTCTGCAGTAATTTTATTTTGTGATGGTATCACGTCACTACCATACTGATTTTGAAATTTTACAAGCCCTGATAATATAACATCCGCATTTGTATAATCTCCTGTTTTTCTTGCTTCTCGTAGTGTTTCAAAATAATAAGGTAGGATTGTTCTGACTACAACCGAATCTTGTTTGTTATAGTTTACGTTATCAAGTTCTGGATAAGATACCCATCTATTGTTTTCATCCTCGGGTATTGGAAATATTTTAAGAATACTACCTCCTAATGCTTCATTCAGCAAATAAAAGTTTTCATAAGCCTTCATAAAATCTTTTTGAAATTGATTTTTATTGATGGTTTTAGAAGCTTCCTCTATATAGGGACCTAGTTTGTTATTTCCATTATTATCAATGAGGTCCATAAGTGAAAAATGTTTTGCATCTTTTACTTCTAATATTTCTCTAATACTATCATTTTGCCATTTTAAAGACATAATAGGCGCTTCTAGCCAAAGACTCGGGAATTCAGTCATCGATAAAAATACTTGATTGGCGTCGAGTCCCGCATAGCTGTTTTTTCTGCTTATTTTTCGTAATAATTCACTAGCGAATGTGTTAATGGGTTTCATTCGTCCGTTATCTTGGACAACCAAAGTGGCAAAATTTGCAGCATGATCTTTGTTAACAGCATTAGCTACAATGATAGAGTCTATTTTTTCCTTTGAAATTTTAACTTTATGGGTATCGGTATTTTGCGAAAAACTAGAAAAGGAAATAAATAAAATTAAAATTGTTGCGATAGTACCTTTCTTTATTTTAATTTTCTGAAGCATTTTTCTTAAGGAAGCAAATCGGGTGTTTTTGTCAAATAAAATTGCAAGCATCGCTAAGTAAAGAAGTGTATATCCAATATAGGTAATCCATGTACCCCAAAAATCGTGATTTACAGATAAAATAGTTCCTTTTTCATCGCCATCAAAGGAGGATTGAAAAAAGCGATACCCCTGCTCATCTAAAATATGGTTCATAAATATTTCATAGTCGTAAAAGTCGGAGTTACTTTTATTGACGGTAACTTTACTTTTAAAGGCAGAATAATTTTTTTCTGTTCCAGGATATTTATCGGCAATAAAATCGTTCAGAGTTATACTAAATGGCAATTGGTATTCTTTAGAGCCATAGGTGATAAAAACCTTTAGACCTGCTAGCTCAACGGAAACTGGACTTCTGGAATTTCCTTTACCACCTAAAATAGTTATCGTTTTTGAATCTTGATTTGAACTAACCTCTAAAATTACGGCATTCATGTTGGTGGGTTCAGATTTTGGAGCTTTTACAACTCCGTATTCTCCAGACATTACCATTTCTGGTATAACAAAAGCTAAGTTTGCAACTTGATAAAGAGATCTTAAATTTAAGGATTGAATAGAATCTGTTACCAATTCTCCCTGTTCCCTATCTGCCATTCGCATCCATTTACCTTCAAAGGACGAAGAAATTGAGTAGGTTCCATCTTTATGAAACAAATTAATTGCCCCATCTGTCGGATTGTTAAATGAAATTAAGACATTGTGGATGTTTAACACCTCTCCGTCTCCAATCCAATGATCGTGGCGTTCTCCTCCACTTGCTTCAACAATTTTTAAAAAATCGATTCCATCTTCTGACGGAATCACTCCTTCTTTCGCATTGTTAAGAAATTTTTTTAATTTAATGCTTACTTCCTGACCATTGTAATCAGTATTTAATTCAAAAGTATTATTAAGTTTTTCAGAAAACCTTACTCTTTTGGGAGAAATAGTTCTTCGTTGTGGGACGCCATTAATTTCGAAATCACCATCAATAAAGGTGGTGATATATGCTTCAGAAGATAACATCGTATTTTCTGTTTCACCTTCACGTATATGCATAACTCCTTCAAAACTTACATATCGCGTGACAAAAGCTCCAATAATAATCAAAATAAAAGCTAAATGAAACGTCAGGGTTGCCCACTTTTCTTTTCTTAAGAGCCGGTATTTTTGAATATTTCCAATGAAGTTAATCATCAATAATCCCATGATAGCTTCAAACCACCAGGCATTATAGATTAATTCTCTGGTGTATGGTGTTGGTGAGGTTTCTGCAGAGGCATCGAGGAACGTTCCTGCAGCCATAGCTGCGGCAAATGCAATAAATAAAACTGCCGTTAAACGAGTTGAAAAAAGAACTGAAGATATTTTCTTAAGCATGAAAACAATTTTTTGCAAATTTAAGTAATTACATTCAGTATTATCTTCAAAAAATGTTAATCATTCTACTTCTTTCATTGATTATTTTTATAATTATAAAAACCTTTAAAGTTTATGACTTTCTGAATTCGTAAAAAATATTAAAATGTAAAAATGACTATATTCGTAGTATGATATCTATTGTTTTATTTGGTGCGGGAAATGTTGCGTTACATTTGTGTAAGGCTATCAACAATTCCAAAAAATTTCAAGTGATTCAGGTATATAGTAAAACTAAAAAAACATTGGATAATTTTAATTTAAATATCGATAAGACTAACGATTTGGGTACAATTAAACAGGCATCCCTTTACATTATCGCCATATCTGACGATTCCATTATTGAATTTTCTAAAAAAATACCTTTCAAAAACAGATTGGTTGTTCATACTTCAGGATCTGTAGGGATGGAAAAACTTTCGAGCAACAATAGAAGAGGTGTATTTTATCCATTGCAAACATTTACTTCAAACGCAAAGATTAATTTTTCAGAAATTCCCATGTGTATAGAAGCTGACAATCAAGAAGATTTAAAAGTATTGGAAAAACTGGGAAGATCAATTTCAACTAATGTACAAGTAGTCACATCAACCCAGAGAGAACATATTCACTTAAGTGCAGTCATTGTAAATAACTTTGTAAATCATTTATATCATATGGGTCAAGATTTACTCCACCATCAATCGTTAACTTTTGATATTTTAAAACCCCTAATTATTGAAACAGCAAGTAAAATAAAAACATTAAGGCCCTTTGAAACTCAAACAGGGCCCGCAAGACGAAATGATTTAAAAACAATAGAAAAACAACTACATTTGTTAAAAGATAGCCCTTACCAAGAAATTTATAAAAATATTACGAATTCAATTTTAGAAAAATATAAAAACTAACTTATGAGTTATAAAGAATACCTCAGCAACATAACAACCTTAATTTTTGACGTGGACGGTGTGTTAACCGACGGAACCATTTTGGTGACTTCTAATGGAGATATGTATAGAAAAATGCATACAAAAGATGGTTATGTGCTCAAACATGCTATAGATTGTGGATTTCATATTTGTATTATTTCGGGTGGAAATAATGAGGGGGTTCGAAAAAGATTAAATGGTTTGGGTATTAAAGATGTTTTTTTAGGAGTACATCATAAAATGGAAACCTTAGAAACTTATTTACAAAAAAAGGGAGTAAAAATGGAATCGGTGTTATATATGGGAGATGACATCCCAGATTTACAAGTTATGCAGAAGGTAGGATTGGCTTGTTGTCCGCAAGACGCCGTTCAAGAAATAAAAAAAATATCTCATTATGTGTCCCATAAAAAGGGAGGAAAAGGTTGTGTGCGAGACGTCATAGAGCAAGTTTTAAAAGTTCAAAACAAATGGCTTAACAATGATACGATAAGTGCTAAATACGATTAATATTCTTCTTTTGAGTTTTTTAAACTTAGTTCATTACAAAAAGTTATTATTAATCGCTTCTACTCAGTTTTTGTTGCGTTTTGCCCTTTGTATGCCTCTAGGAGCAGATTTAATGCTCAGTAATTTTTATTTTAGTTGTTTGGTGTTTTCAACAGTTTGTATTGCAGCAAGCGGTTTTATTATGAATGGTAGCTCCGTAATTTCAAATAACAATAGTAACAATTCTGAAAAACCCCTTCTTGACGAAATATTAAAAAAAAGAACGTATTATATATTCCTAATTTTAAATTTGTTGGGAGTTGGTATTGGTTTTATTATTTCTAACCACATTCATAAACCAGACTTTTTTGGGTTTTTTATTGTATTTTCTGCATTCCTTTATCTCTATGCTTCATTCATAAATAAAATACCGATAATTAGTACTATTTTAATTTCAATAGTAGCCACTTTTCCATTACTAATAATTGCTTTTATTGATCTAATTCCTGCTATCAACCCGACCAATCAATCCCATCAAACCTTCATATTTAGTATTATTTTAAATTATTCTTTTATTTTATTTTTTATTTTTTTAATTCGAGATTTGGTAAATGATATTTTGCTGATTGACAGTGATAAAAAGAGAAAAAGGAATACCTTGCCGATATGGATAGGAATAAAAAGAACTTCCCATATTGTTTTTTGTTTAAGTATATTCATGTTATTTGCTGTCGTTTACTACAACTATAAATTTTTTTATATGCATACGGAAGCAGTTTTTTACTCCTTATGCTTTGTGTTGGCTCCACTCCTACTTTTTTCGGTAAAAATATGGGATAGCTCTCATAAAAATAATTTTAGGTTTCCGCTTAAACTAATTGATTTCGTAATTTTTTTTGGTAGCTGTTCTTTACTTTTATTCCCATTATCAACCATTTAATTAAAATCATATGCTCTCAAAAAGACTTTCAAATTATCGAATTATTTTAGCCTCAGGTTCTCCAAGAAGACAACGCTTTTTTAAAGAATTGGATATCGATTTTGAAATTAAAGTAAAGCCAATAAATGAAGTTTATCCCTCTAATTTAAAAGAATCAGAAATTACCGATTATTTATCCAAACTAAAGGCTTCTGCTTTTAAAAATATATCTGAAAAAGAAATTGTTATTACCAGTGATACGATAGTTTGGTTTGAGGGCAAGGCCGTGGAAAAACCTAACAATAAAAAGGAGGCCTTTGAAATGATTCGCTCTTTTAGCGGCGCAATGCATCAAGTGTTTACTTCGGTTACATTTACGGGGAAAAAAAATCAAAAAACTATAAGTGACACCACCAAAGTGTGGTTTAATAAACTGACCGATGAAGAAATTAATTTTTATATCGACACCTATATGCCTTTTGACAAAGCGGGAGCTTACGGAATTCAAGAATGGCTTGGTTTAATTGGAGTTTGCAAGATTGAAGGTTCTTTTTTTAACGTCATGGGCTTACCAACCCATAAAGTTTATCAATCCTTATTGGAGTTGGTAAAGGATCAATAGCTGTTAAAATATCTTAAAAGATTTTTGCTCATTTCTCTTTTAGGTATATTTGAACATAACCAAATTACGATCATGAAATTAATTATATCTATAGTTTTCTTTTTTTTGTTAAGTACTAGTTTTGTTAAAGCGCAACAACCTGAAAAGCCAAGTTCTTCTCAATTGTATCACCAACTTCAAAAATTAAATTTTTTGGGATCTGCCCTATACGTAGCTGCGCATCCAGATGATGAAAATACCAGATTGATCTCTTATTTATCTAATGGGGTTCATGCAAGAACCGCTTACCTTTCTCTAACAAGAGGTGATGGTGGTCAAAATTTAGTTGGTTCAGAGTTAAGAGAATTATTAGGAGTTATAAGAACACAAGAATTAATCGCAGCTCGAAATACAGACGGCGGTCAACAGCTTTTTACAAGAGCGAATGATTTTGGGTATTCTAAACACCCCGATGAAACACTCAAAATTTGGAATAAAAATGAAATTTTAAAGGATGTTGTTTTAAATATTAGACGTTTTAAACCCGATATAATCATTAATCGTTTTAATCATAGAAATCCAGGTAGCACTCATGGCCACCATACATCATCTGCTATGTTAAGTCTTGAAGCTTTTGATTTGGTCGGAAAAGCTGAACATTATTCAAATTCAGCAAAAGAATATGGGGTTTGGCAACCAAAAAGATTGTTTTTTAATACTTCTTGGTGGTTTTACGGATCTAAAGAAAATTTTGAAAAAGCGAATAAAACAAACCTAGTCGAAGTAGAAACTGGTAACTATTATCCAACATTAGGATTGTCCAATGGAGAAATTGCTGCATTAAGTCGAAGTATGCATAAATCTCAAGGGTTCGGAAATACAGGTGTTAGAGGTAAACAAACCGAATATTTAGAATTTTTGAAGGGTGAATTTCCACAAAATAAATTGAATTTATTTGATGGAATTAATACCAGTTGGTCAAGAATAGAAGGAGGTCAAAAAATTGGGGATATTCTTTATCCATTGGAAGATAATTTTAATTTTACTGACCCATCCATGATGATACCTGAATTGTTAAAAGCATATCAGAAACTTTCAGAATTACCAAAAAATCATTGGAAAACAATAAAATTAAAAGAATTAAAAAATTTAATAGCCGATTGCGCGGGACTTTACCTGGAGGCGATATCCAATCAACAAAATGTTGTGCCTAATGGCGATGTTACGATTAGTATAGAAGCCATAAACCGATCGGATATCCAAATAGATATCAACCATATTTCTTCACCGATTATTATTTTTCCAGCATCTTTAAAAAAGTACTCTTTAAAAAGAAATGAAAAATACAATTTGGAGAGTACTGCTGGTACTTTTTCAGCTAGCGATTATAGTACTCCCTACTGGTTAAAAGAAAAAGGTACAATTGGAATGTATCAGGTTGAAGATAAAAGTAGTATTGGATATCCTGAAAAATTAATGAAATTTCCTGTTGTATTTCATTTATTAATTGATAATGTAGCTATAAGTTTTGAAAGAAACATTGTTTACAAATATAATGATCCTGTGGAAGGTGAAGTTTACCAACCATTTTCGGTATTACCTGAGGTCACCTCAAGCATAAAAGAAAAAGTAATTGTTTTTTCTGATCAGAAAAGTAAAAAAATACCTGTACACATTCTTGCAGGTAAAAACGATGTGAAAGGGACTGTTTCTCTAGATTCTCCAGAGGGTTGGAAAATAACACCTCCATCTCAGCTGTTTTCAATAGCAAAAAAAGGAGATCAAGCGACGGTACATTTTGAAGTTACTCCTCCAGAAGTAACCAGCGAGGGCATACTTAAACCCCTTATTCAAATTGGAGAACATACCTATAAAAAAGAACTACATACGCTGAATTACCAGTACATTCCTCTTCAGCAAGTGCTGTTAGATTCTGAGTCAAAAGTTGTTCATATGGTATTACAAAAAAAAGGAGAAAATATTGGTTATGTTGAAGGTGCTGGTGATTTGATTCCAGAAAGTTTACAACAAATTGGATATCGAGTAACACGAATTAAACCCACAGAAATTTCTTTTGATAAATTAATTCAATTTGATGCTATAGTGATGGGTATTAGAGCATACAATACCATTCCTGAATTAAAATTCAAACAAATTGAATTAAATAAATATGTCGAAAATGGAGGGAATTTAATTCTCCAATACAATACCAGTCATCGGTTGGTAACAAAAAACATTGCTCCATTTGAACTCCAACTTTCACGAGAACGGGTAACAGACGAGTTTTCAGAGGTTACTTTTTTAGCGCCAGCTCATCCTGTCTTAAATTATCCGAATACCATCACCGCTTCTGATTTTGATAATTGGATTCAAGAACGGGGTCTTTATTTTCCAGACAAGTGGGCTGATCAGTTTACCCCAATCTTAGGAATGAATGATAAGAATAATAAACTTACGAAAGGTGCTTTATTAGTTGCACCTTATGGAAAAGGATATTACATTTATACGGGTATAAGTTTCTTTAGAGAGTTACCCGCTGGTGTCTCTGGAGCTTATCGTTTATTTGCTAATTTATTATCGATTGGGAAGTAATAATCTAAAACCTCTTTTATTGTACCGTGAAGCAAGAAAAAATTAAATTTAGTTGGAAAAAAAGTTATACATGGGTCATTGTGTTAAACACTTTTTATATTTTACTTTTTTACCTTTTAATGATAATTTTTTAATCGTATGCAATTAATTGATTGGATAGTTTTAGGGGGAACGCTAGCTTTTATTGTATTGTATGGTACTTACAAAACACGCCATAATAAAAATGTAACTGATTACCTAAAGGGCGGTAATTCATCCAATTGGTGGACCATTGGGTTAAGTGTTATGGCTACTCAAGCCAGTGCGATCACATTTCTTTCAACTCCAGGGCAAGCATTCCATGATGGTATGGGCTTTGTTCAATTTTACTTCGGACTCCCCATAGCAATGATAATTATTAGTATGGTTTTTATACCACTCTATCATAAATTGAAAGTATTTACGGCGTATGAATTTTTAGAGACTAGATTTGATTTAAAAACAAGAACGCTAACTGCGGTATTATTTTTAATTCAAAGAGGTTTAGCTGCAGGCATCACAATTTTTGCTCCAGCAATAATATTATCTGCTGTTTTAGGTTGGGATTTAATTACCTTAAATATTATCATAGGCGTATTGGTTATTATATATACGGTTAGTGGTGGCACCAAGGCTGTAAGCATAACTCAGAAACAACAAATGGCCGTTATTTTTGCTGGAATGTTTTTAACTTTTTTACTTATTTTAAATTATTTACCCTTAGATATTTCTTTTAAGAATGCTATTGAACTTGCAGGAGTCAATGGAAAATTAGATGTTTTAGACTTTTCTTTTGATTTTGATAACCGCTATACTTTTTGGAGTGGGATAATTGGAGGTACTTTTTTAGCTCTTTCCTACTTCGGGACAGACCAAAGCCAGGTTCAACGTTATTTGAGTGGAAAATCGGTTCGTGAAAGTCAAATGGGTTTAATTATGAATGGATTGTTAAAAGTACCCATGCAATTCTTTATTTTATTGGTTGGCGTCATGGTATTTGTTTTCTATCAATTTAACGAATCGCCACTAAATTTTAACCCTTCAGCTATTGAAGATGTAAGAAATTCTAAATTTTCATCTGAATTAAATGCCTTAGAGATAGAGAAAAAGGTGTTGGATCAATCGATTAAAGAGCAGCAAATACTTTATGTTCATTCCGAAAATAACGAACAACGAAAAGTTATATCGGATGATATGGTCTATTTAAATGATTTAAAAAGTGATTTAAGAGCAGACACTAAGAAGCTAATTTTAAAAGCAAATCCCGATGCTGAAACCAATGATAAAGACTATGTTTTTATCTATTTTATTTTAAATAATTTACCTCGTGGTTTAATAGGTCTTTTATTGGCAGTTATTCTGAGCGCAGCCATGTCGAGTACAGCTTCTGAATTAAACGCCTTAGCCTCTACTACCGCCATCGATTTATACAAAAGGAATGTCAAAGCAAAAAGTGATAGTCATTATGTAAAAATGTCTAAATGGTTTACTTTATGTTGGGGAATTATTGCTATTTCCATAGCTTGCGTAGCAAATCTTTTTGATAATTTGATTCAATTAGTAAACATAATTGGTTCTATTTTTTATGGCAATGTTTTAGGAATATTTTTGTTGGCATTTTTTATTAATTATGTAAAAAGCACCTCTGTATTTATTGCAGCTTTAATAACACAAATCTTTATTATTTATTTTTGGTACATTGACCTAATGCCCTATTTATGGTTAAATTTGGTTGGTTGCGTACTAGTTATAGTTACTGCTCTTTTAATACAATTTAGTAGTAACAACAAGATTAAAATTTATTCATAACATATCCCTATCGGTTGTAGTTTGAATCTTGCACATCCTAATGTAAATGATAATTTATTACCTTTGGTAGGTAATTGTTAAGATATGTTTGTAAATATAATTATTGGGGTATTAGTCATTGGGCTGACCATACTTATTCATGGATATGGGACCATCTATTGGATAAAATTTATTAGAAAAAAATATAAAAAAAGTTTAAAGAATTCATTAACGAAAAAAATTGTTTGGAATCTTATATACACGGCTATATTTTTACTTTCTTTAAATTTTTTAGAAGCAATTATTTGGGGTTTCACTTACTATCTATTACCTGGAATAACTGAATTTGAGTCTATCGAAAAAGCTATTTACTTTTCATTAGTAACATTTACCACTTTAGGTTATGGGGATATTACTATAAATTCTGCAAACCGAATGTTGGCAGGTTTTGAAGCAATGAACGGAGTTCTTTTGTTGGGTTGGACTACAGCGATGATGTTTTCATTGCTACAATTTGCAGTAAAAGATTTATTAAAAGAAATAAAAAAAAGCGAAGTTAATTCTTGATCGAAATAATTGACTTAGTTCTTTTTAAATAAAAAAAATCAAGAACAAGAGCTTATTTTCAAGTTATCCTTTTGCTTTGATTAAACATTCTTCATAAATCTTCTCATAGAGAGGAACAATTAATTTCGTTTCAAATCGGTGTGCATTTTCTTTAGCTTTTCTTTTAAATTCTTGATGTATTTTGTCATTTTCAAGAATCTTTATAGCGTTTTTAGCCATTTCATCAGTGTCCCCTACTGCACTTAAATAACCGCTTTCTCCGTGTATGTTAACTTCTGGAAGACCACCAGCATTACTGGATATAACAGGAATTCCGCAAGCCATCGCTTCCAAGGCTACTAAGCCAAAACTTTCATGCTCTGAAGGTAGGATAAACAAATCACTAAAACATAAAATTTTATCTACTTCGTGACTGTTGCCCACAAATAAAACATTATCGCGTATTCCTTTTTTCTCACATAAAATTTCTAAAGATTTTTTTTCTGGCCCATCCCCTACGATGACTAGTTTTGCTGGCATTTCGTTTTGAATCCGTTCAAATATTTCGATGACATTATCGACTCTTTTTACTTTTCTAATATTACTAATATGAGTAATTATTTTTTCATCGTCAGCGGCGATTAATTCTCTTTCGCAGTCTGAATAGAGATTTTCATATTTTTGTATATCGATAAAATTTGGAACTACGTTGATTTCTTTTTTAATATTAAAAAGTCTTAAAGTATCCTCTTTTAAGCTTTGAGACACGGAGGTCACAGCATCACTATTATTAATACTGAATGTTACCGCAGGTTTGTAGAAAGGATGACTGCCAACTAATGTAATATCGGTACCGTGTAACGTTGTTACCATAGGTATAGTAATACCTTCTTCTGCTAACATTTGCTTTGCCATATAACCCGCATAAGCATGTGGAATCGCATAATGAACATGAACTATTTCTATTTCATACAATTTAGCCATGTCAACCAATTTACTAGACAATGCTAATTCATAGGGCTGATAATGAAATAGAGGGTAACTGGGAACAGATACTTCGTGATAGTGAACATTATGATGTAAAAGTTGTAATCGAACAGGTTGTTTGTAGGTGATAAAATGAATTTCATGACCATGCTCCGCTAAAGCTATACCTAATTCGGTTGCCACAACTCCACTTCCACCAAATGTTGGATAACAAACTATTGCAATTTTCATAGACTATTTTTGTTTAGCAAAATTAATAAAATTTTAGTCTTCAATTGATTGATAAATAATGCCTTGAATATCACTGCGTAAATTATTATCAATGATACTTTTATTATCAGCTGTTGGATAGGTTCTGTTCGACAAAAATATATAAATTATTTCCTCGTCTGGATCTGCCCAAGCGAAAGTACCTGTAAAACCACTATGCCCAAAACTATTCATGGAAACACAACCACAAGTAGGTCCAACATCGTCTAATTGTGGCTTATCAAAACCAACACCACGTCGTACGTCTGACTCACAAAAATAACAGGTGTTAAATAGACGTAAAGTTTTTGGTTTTATATATTGGTAGCTTCCATAACTACCATTCCATAAAAACATCTGCATAATTTTAGCAATATCGTTTGCATTACTAAACAATCCAGCATGACCACTAACTCCTCCTAAAAGGGCCGCTCCTTGATCGTGGACAAAGCCATGGATTTTTTGCATTCTAAAGTAGTGATCAATTTCCGTTGGTGGGATTTTATCTAATGAAAACTTTTCCAGGGGTAAAAATGTAGTGTGATATGCTCCTATGGGTTTGTATAATTTATTTTGAACCAAGGTTTGTAGCGGTTCTTTGTAGTAACGCTCTAAATATTCTTTAAGAATATAATACGGTAAATCACTGTACTTATATTTTAAGTTGGAGTACAAGTCACTTTCTCTAATTTTTAAATAAATAGAATCCTTCATGTCATTTCTAACATACAAATCTTGAGCGACCTGAGTTTCAAAGCCTGAAGTTTTACTTTTTGAATAATATTTTTGATCGGGTAAATTTAACGAATCTAAAGTCTCTAAATAAAAAGGAATCCAAGATTGAATCTTTGCGTAATGCGAAAGCATCTCTTTGATAGTTATAGTTTCTTTATTGGACGCAAGATATTCGGGAAGTAATTCTACAATTTTAGTATCTAAATTAATAGTACTATTATCTACTAGTTCCATTACTAAGGGTAAGGTTGCTAGAATTTTAGTTAAAGAAGCTACGTCATAAATATCATTTTCAGAAACTTCCTTTTTTTTTTCTTGCGTATGATAACCAAAAGCTTTGTTATAAATTACTTTTCCTTTTCGTGCAACTAAAATTTGTGCACCGGGCATCATATTTTCTTTTAACCCATGATTAACTAATGAATCAATTTTTTTTAATTTAATAGAATTAACGCCGACACTTTCGGGAGTTCCATATTGTAATCTATTTTGCAATCTAGTAAAGTTTGTAGTACTTACCGGAAATTGAGTTCCTATTGATACGGGTAAAGATCCTTTAGCAGTTATAGAACCAAAAATAAGTTGTGCAGATAATTCTTGTGAAATTTTACTATTTTGATAGGACAA
>ENA-UZWZ01005413-UZWZ01005413.1-metagenome-genome-assembly--contig:-Day-4-25m-contig-5413_pt2 | contig 15628 bp, 18 predicted proteins | sample MGYA00260346_ERZ794906 | MGnify/ENA metagenome assembly ERZ794906 | reverse complement strand
GGGACACCGAACTCATCTACTTTGTCAGGATCAATTTCACAATAATTACTCTCCATAGCAATTGATTCTCCTCTTCCATCCATTCCTAAAACGGTTCCGTAGTATTTTCTCATATCAGTTCTTAGCATATCTCCATAACCACCAACTTTAATTCCAAAAAATTTATTTAAATCATTTACATTAAATCCTGATCCATATGAGGGAGCTCCCATACCTCCCCAAACTTCAATGTGATATCCTCTTGGAAAATTCAAATTTTTATTGTCGAGCCACCAAGGAGAATAAACATGCATTCCTCCAACTCCATCTTCATTATAAATTTTTCTATCTACAAGTTCAGGTAAAAAAGCCATCCTACCTCCCCCTGTTGAATCATGTAAATATTTACCAACAACATCGCTACTATTACCTAGTCCGTTTGGATGTTGTTTACTCTTAGAATTTAACAAAATTCGAGCGCTACTACAAGCTGATGCAGCTAATACAACTACTTTGGCTTTTAATTTATATTCAGTTCTATCTTCTTTATTAATAAATGAAACTCCTGTTGCTTTACCCTCTTCATTAGTTGTAACTGTTCTAACCATTGAATTAACATATAAGTCTATTTGACCTCCATTGTCTTGAGCTGGAAAAATTAAACATGAACCAGCTGAAAAATCTGCATAAACTGAACAGCTTCTTGCACACTGTCTACAATAAAAACAAACACCTCTTTCATTGTTTATTCTTTTAGTTAGAATAGAAAGTCGTGAAGGCATTACTTTTACGCTACTTTTTCTTGCTCCTTTAATATAGAACAGTTCGTGAAGTCTTGGTTTTGGAGGAGGAAGAAAAAATCCGTCTGGATCATTATATAAATTTTCTTTACTTCCAAAAACTCCAATTAGTTTATCCACTTTATCGTAATAAGGCTTAATATCATCATAACCTATAGGCCAATCTTCACCTAATCCATCAATTGATTTCTTTTTAAAATCTTCAGGACCAAATCTTAATGAAATTCTTCCCCAATGATTTGTTCTTCCACCCAACATTCTGGATCTAAACCATCTAAATTCAGTATCACCCTTTTGAGAATAAGGCTCTCCTTCAATATCCCATCCGCCATAAGCTTGATCAAAATCACCAAAAGGTCTAGTTGTGCCCGCACCTCTTCTTGGCGAATCATAAGCCCACTTCATTTGTGTCATTTGATCTGGATTTGCCGGATCATAAAATGGACCAGCTTCAACTACTGCTATTTTCAATCCTGCTTCGGATAAAATTTTTGAAGCCATTCCACCTCCTGCACCTGACCCAACTATAATTACATCGTATTCTTTTGAATTTTCTTTGATTTGCATATTATCTATTAAAGTTCTAAAATTTTTATATTTCTAAATGAGATTACACCTGGATGATCTTGTATACTTATACTTCCTGTTTTAAATTTTCCAAAATCACAATTTTGCCAGGGCTTTTGATCGCAATTATTAAACTTAGTTGGCTCTACCATAGCATCCCATTCATCTCCACTTAAAGGAAATTCAACAATTTTTGTGCCATTATGAACAACTGTTCCTTTATTAATATTATGATTGATTGTAATATCATAAGTATTCCATTCTCCCGCAGGGTTTGTAACCCATTCTGAAGGAGCTATCATCCCATATAATGCACCTGCTTGAGTTAGAGGTCCATCTGGATTTTTAGGGTCTAGGATCTGAATTTCAGGGCCTGTAACAAATGGAAACTCATACTTTTCATCCTCTTTTACTCCCCAAAAAAATCCACTATTTGAACCAGGGCTTACTTTCCATTCTAAATGAATTTTAAAGCTAGTATACTCTTTGTCACTAACTAAACTTTTATCACCCTTGCCTTTAGCATTTGCTGAAGTGAAAGTTAAAACACCGTCTTTAATGTCCCAACCTGTTTTTTTTCCATTATCTTGAAAATAATGCCATCCATCCATTGTATTTTGCTGAATCAAAGAGACCCATTCACCATCCATATTTGACTTGTTAATTTTAGTCATTGGAATAGAATCAATCGACTTTTTGTTCTGTTTACTATTGTTGCAAGATAAAATCAAAATCGATGTTAATAATAATAGTATTTTTTTCATAATTTTTATTGTTTTAAAATTTATAATTCCCAACCTTTTCTTCTTATTCTACCGACAAATTGATTGGCTGGTTCAAAATTTGTAATCCGTGTATTTTCACCATCCCAAAGTAACTTTTTCCTGCCAATAAATTTATTTCCTTTCTTTAACATATAACTTCTCAAGGCTAAATTACCCATCAAAACAGTTTCTGTAAATGGTCCTGAATACTCAATTGGTGATGTTAGTTTTTTATACTCTTCACTGCCATAACCTCCCTTGCAAGCATTAATCCATTCCTCGTGATGAATATGATCAAGGCCCTCTTTTTGAACTGAGTCAGTGTCAAAATGTAATGTTTTTTCACCTTTTCTATAAAGTTTTGGATTCAACCCATAAACACCACATGAAATTACTCCTTTATCACCGATCATTAGAACTCCATTTGTATTCCCTTCTTCTCCTAAATAATCTTCAGCAGGGATTATTTCTGGTCTAGGGGGAACTATTCCACCATCCATCCATATCAACTCTACATTAGAATCTGTTTTACTCGTCTTATCGAAATGCAGAGTAATCAATGACGCTGCAGGTGGGCCCTCTGGATAGTAATTAGCACTCCACATTTTTTCATAAATATTTGCCACACTACATTCGACATCTTTTGGATAACCTAGCTCTAATGCCTTATATGGTGCATCTAGAATATGACAACCCATGTCACCTAAAGCTCCTGTTCCATAATCCCACCATCCTCTCCAATTAAAAGGGTGAAATTCAGGCCTGTATCCTCTGTATTGAGCTGGTCCTAACCATAAATCCCAATTTAAATTATCTGGTTTTAATGTTGTTGGCTTAGGCATTTCAAATCCTTGAGGCCAAACAGGTCTATTTGTCCAGGAATAAACTTTGCTAATTTTACCTATGGCTTTAGTATCAACCCATTCTTTTATTTTATTAATTCCTAAACTTGATCCACCTTGGTTACCCATCTGAGTAACAACCTTATTTTTTTTGGCAGTTTTAGTTAAAATTCTAGCTTCCTCAATATTATGTGTTAAAGGTTTTTGAATGTAGACATGTAATCCTCTGTTCATGGCGTTATTTCCAATAATCCCATGTGTATGGTCGGGTGTGCTAATGGTTACAGCATCTAAATCTTTTTCTTTGTCTAACAGTTCCCTAAAGTCAAGATAAAAATTAGCATTTGGATATTTTTTTCTAGATTTTATTACTCCGTGAGAACCATCGGGATGAACATCACACAAGGCAACTACTCTTTCTTTACTAGCCCATCTATCTCTAATATCTCCTCCCTTTCCACCAGAACCAATTGCAGCTATTAGCATTTGGTCACTTGGTGAGATATATCCATTACCACCTAATACGTTTCTTGGAACTATAAAGAATCCTGATCCTATTATAGCAGATTTTTTTATAAACTTTCTTCTTGAACTTTTATTCATGAGCGATTTTAATTTTAAAATTTGTAATTAAATATTCATTATTATAAAATATAATGGTGCATTATCATTAAATATGATTTAATTTTAACTTAACTGAAATTATGAAGAATTTTTTTATTTGTTTAACTATTGTTTTTATTTTTTCACAACAATTAGCTCAATCCCAAGAAATAAAAGATAAAAACGTTTTAATTGTCTGGGGAGGCTGGGAAGGACACAATCCTAAGCTTTTTTCAGATATTGTTGAAACATGGTTAATTGAAAATAATGCTAAAGTTACCGTTAGTAATAGTCTAAATGCGTATTCAGATAGTGAATATCTTTTGAAATTTGATCTTATTATTCAGTCTGTAACTATGGGGGAAATTACAACTCAACAAGAAAAGAATCTTACAAGTGCTGTTAAAAAAGGAGTCGGATTTGCTGGAGCTCACGGTGGAATTATTGATTCTTTTAGGAATAGCACAAATTATCAATTTATGACCGGAGCACAATGGGTAGAACATCCAGGCGGCATGGTAAGTTTTAAAGTAAAAATTTTAAAGGATAAAATTACTGAAGGAATAAAAGATTTTGAAATATTTACAGAACAGTATTACCTTCACTTGGACCCTAATATTGAAGTGCTTGCTATAACAAAATTTGATGGTAAAAATTATCCTTGGATAAAAGATGTCGAAATGCCTGTAGTTTGGAGAAAGAAATTTGGGGAAGGAAAAGTTTTTTGCATTTCTCTAGGACATAATCCAAATGAATTCAAAACCCATGAAGAAGCATGGGAATTACTAACAAGAGGATTTATTTGGGCTAGTTCAAATTAAAAAGAATTTAAATTTATAAGTTCTTGTTTTTTTAATAACCTCCACTTTCCTCTTGGCAAGTCCTTTTTAGAGAGTCCAGCAAGCATAACTCTATCAATAGAAACAACTTTATGACCATATTTCTCAAATAAATTTAAAATACTAGATAGTTTGGCAGAACTAACTTCAAGACCCAATTCATTTTTTAATCCATCAGTAACAAAATCAATAGAAATTATTTCAATATTATTACTGTCTGATGAATTTTTGATAGAATTTAAATCCTCAATTGAAATGACATTCTTTAACTTAATATGAAATAGCTGTTTAAATGAGTTAAATCTTTTAGAAATATCATTATTAAATTGATTGTCATTTGAAATTAATACTAAACCTGAAAATTGCTTGACAGTAGTTTGAATAGGCCTTAAGTTTACAGCATTTAAAGATGACAGTAGATTTAAAACATTTTTTTTTCCTGAGATATTAAAATCAAAATCTAATGGCTTATTTAAAAGCAAATAATGAAAATTATAAGGTAAAATTAAATTTCCATCAACTTTAACTTCATCGTTTAAAGAAATTTTCAAACCAAGTTTTTTAACTAATTCATTGTTCACAAAAACTCGACCACTTTGAATGTAATCATCTGCTTCTCTCCTAGTACATAAACCTGAATTAGAAATGTATTTGTTTAATCTTACAAGTTGACTTTCCATATTATTTTTATATTCCATGCAATATTATACTAAATAATGCCAATACGATTAAAAGTTTTAATGAATTATGTAGAAATTGAAATTTTTCTTTTGAATGACTCTTCCAAAGAAAGTAGTTGAATATAGTAAAGAAAAAATAACTGAATAAGTAAAAATATTTCATGTAAGACAGCTCGTAAGAAATTAATATTAAATAAGAAATAATAAATACTAAAACTGAACAAAAAGTGATATAAAACTTAGAAACTTTTTCTCCATATTTTACAGGAATTGTGAAATAATTTAATGTGAAATCTCCAACAAAATTTTCAAGATCTTTAATTACTTCTCTTATTAAAACTATAAAAAATAAAAATAATGCGTGTGAAAAAATTTCGTTAGAATAATTTTTATAATATAGAACAATTGCAAAAAAAGGAGTAATTGATAAAAGAACAGAAAAAATATTTCCTACAAATGGATACTTACTAATTTTAACGGAATAAATAATAATACTAAAAATATAAATACCGAAAAAAATCAGAGCTTTTAAGGAAACTAAAAAAGCCAGAATTAATGTAACGACATTCAAAAAAACATAAACTGTAAGTTTTGTTCTTCCAGAAATTTCCTTCTCAAGAGTAGTTTTTAAAGGCCTATTAATTAAATCTTTTTCGGAATCAAAAACATTATTTATAATATAACCAGCTGAAATTGAAAAAGCAGAAGAAAAAATAATTAGCCATATATTAATATCAAAAACAACTTCACAAAAATTATTATTTTCAGAAAGAATGTAAATTGAAGAAATAAATTGAGCAATTATAATAAATAGAACATTATAACCTCTAACAACAGAAAACAAACTTAAAAATTTAAATAAAAATCTTTTATTTAAATTAACAAAGGACATTAGAAATTGTAAACTACTTCCAATTTATAATTAGAAAGAGATTCTTTAGCTTTTTGGAAATCCTTTGAAAAGCCTAGTATATATCCACCTCCACCTGATCCACATAATTTTAAAAAATAGTCATCAGACTCAATTCCTTTTTTCCAAAGTTTATGAAGATCTTTAGGGATCATTGGTTTAAAATTCTCTAAAACAACCTTAGACAAAATTTTCATGTTCGTAAACAATGAATTAAAATTGCCATTTAAAAAATCATCTACACAATCATCAGTGGTTTTAATAAAATTTTCTTTTATTATTTTATTATAATTTTTATTTTTCATTGATTTGAAGAATAAATCTACCATTGGGGCAGTCTCACTTGAAGTTCCACTATCTAACAAAAATACAGCGCCTTTTCCATTTGAAGTCTGAGATGGAATTCCTGTTGTTTCGACTTCATTTTTAGAATGAATTAAAATTGGCAAACTCAAATAACTATTTAACGGATCTAATCCTGAGGATTTTCCATGAAAAAAAGATTCCATTTTTGAAAAAATATTCTTCAGGATTAAAATTTTAGGCTTGGTTAAATTTTCTAAAACTGTAATTTTATTTAATGCATATCTATCATAAAGAGCGGCAACTAAAGCGCCACTACTTCCAACCCCATATCCTTGAGGAATCGAGCTGTCAAAAAACATACCGTTTTTAAGATCCTTGTTAAGTTTAATAAAATCAAATTCAACAACAGAACTTTTAATTGTTTTTAAATAATTTTTAAAATCTACAAGATTTTTATTTGATTCTTTTTCAGTGCCATTTTCAAAATTTCCAATCTTTAAACCACCTTTAAAAAAATTATAAGGAATTGATAAGCCTTTAGAATTTTTAATTATTCCATATTCACCAAACAATAGTATTTTTGAATAAAATAAAGGAGCTTTCATTTTGTAAAATTATAATTTATTTGGTCCATTACCAACATGGTCATTTATAAACTCACCATTTTGACAATACTGAGATAGGTTTTCATTAATGAATTTTTGAATCTTTGTGAAATTTTTCTTTGGATATAACATATGAATGTTTGCTCCTGCATCAAGAGTAAAACATAACTCAGAATTTGTATTTTTTCTGTAATTCCAAATTTCGTTAATAATATTTAAAGTATTTGGCTTTATTAATAGATAATATGGGTTAGATGTCATCATCATAGCATGTAATGTAAGTGCTTCTAACTCAACAATATTAGTGAAAGTATCAAAATCGCCAGAGATTAAAACTTTGTTTAAACGTTTTAAATTTTTATCAACCTGTTTAAGTCGATCACCAGAAAAAGAATGATCGTTCATTAATCCATGCCCCACAGTACTTGAAATATGTTTTTTTCCTTTATCAACTAACAAAATAGTGTCTTGAATATTTTTAAAGTTATTATGTATTTTCTTTAAATACTTAACAGCATATAAATCTGAACTATTTTTAAAAAGATCGTTTTTCCCCCATATTACTAGTGGACCTAAAACACTTCTTGAAGCACTTCCAGAGCCTAATCTTGACAAAAAAGAGGCCTTATTAAAAAAATACTCAGAACTAATCTTTGGGTTTATTTTTTTTTCAATATCCATTATACATAATGAAAGTGCGCTGTAAGCAGAAGCAGAAGAAGCAATTCCACTACTGTGTGGGAACGAATTTTTAGTTTCAATAATTAATTTTAAACCCAATAAAAATGGACAATAATCAACTATTCTTTTGAAAAATAAATTCAATTTCTGCTCAAACGAAATCTCTCTTTTTCCCTCAAAAAGTAATTTAAAATCACAATTAATTACTGATTTTTTTAATGGCTTATACTTAACAACACATTCAGTGTGACAGTTAGACAAAGTGAAACTTAAGGATGTGTTTAAAGGAATTTGAATCTCTTTTTTTCCCCAATATTTTATAAGCGCAATATTACTTGGAGATTTCCATCCTGANNTCCAGAAACTGTTGTGTATTTAAGAATATTTTTTTTATTTGGATTTATAATTTTTAATGCTGATTGACACATTAATGTAGCTTCATGAAAACCACATAAAATTAATTTTAATTTACCAGGATAAGAGTTTATATCACCTATTGCAAAAACACCCGGGATATTGGTTTGATAATCTAAGCTATTATTAACAACAATTGAGTTTTTATTTAACTCTAAACCCCAATTTGATAAACTTCCTAATTTTGGAATCAAACCAAACAACGGAATAAAATAGTCTGTTTTAATATTCTTTTCATTACCTAAATGTTTTATTACGATACTTTCAAGTTTTTCGCTTCCATTTAATTTAATTACCTCACTTGGTGTAATTACATCAATAGCAGATTGATTTTTTAATTTCTGAACCTTTTCAACCGAATCAATAGCTCCTCTAAATTCGTTTCTTCTGTGCACCAACGTAACTCTTTTAGCAATTTTTGATAATTCTATAGTCCAATCTAAAGCTGAATCTCCTCCTCCAGAAATAACAATATTTTTGCCTTTAAATATTTCAGGATTTTTTACCATGTACTCAACCCCCTTATTCTCAAAATTAGAAATGTTTTTTATTGGAGGCTTTCTAGGTTCAAAACTACCTAATCCACCAGCAATCGCAACAACTTTTGCATTATGTATTTTTCCTGNNATTTGTAATTACGTCAAATGAATCATCTTCGTTTTTAATTAATTTTTCAGCTCGCTCACCTAAACTATAGCCCGGACTAAAGGGTTTAATTTGTTCTAATAAATTATCAATAAGATCACCAGCTAAAACTTCAGGCATTCCAGGAATATCATAGATAGGTTTTTTGGGATATAATTCAACACATTGTCCTCCTGGTTTAGCCAAAGCATCAATAATATGACATTTTAGTCCGAGCAAACCGGCTTCAAATACAGTAAATAACCCAACTGGACCAGCTCCAATTATTAAAATATCCGTTTCAATTTTATTCATTAATCAATATTAATAACCTCCTCAATTTGAGGAGCGAATTTTTTAATTGTTAATTCAACTCCATTTTTGAGCGTCATTTGATTAACAGAACAGCTAACGCAATTTCCTAATAATTTTACTTTGACAACGTTTTTATCAATTGAAATTAGTTCAATATTCCCACCATCAGATTCTAAAAATGGTCTAATTTCATTTAAACCTTGTTCAACTTTTTCTATTAATAAATCTTTTTTCATATGATTTTATTTTTGACTAACACAACCAGACATTGTTGTAATTTTAACTATTTCCGTTTCGGGCAATTCCTTATTTCTAATCAATAATTGTGATAACATGTTTTTTGAAACATTCTTGAATATGTCCTCAGAAATAGTACTTTCTTGCATTGCGGCTGGTCTTCCAAAATCTGCAGCCTCTCTTACACTTTGAATAATAGGAATTTCTCCTAAAAATGGAATTCTTAAATCTAAAGATAAATTTTTGGCTCCCTCTTTTCCAAATAAATAATATTTATTTTCAGGAAATTCTTCAGGTGTAAAATAAGCCATGTTCTCTATTATGCCCAAAACTGGAACATTTATATTTTCTTTTTTAAACATTGAAACTCCTTTTCGAGCATCATTTAAAGCTATTTTTTGAGGAGTACTTATAACTACTGCTCCAGAAATTGGCAAAGATTGCATTATGCTTAAATGAATATCTCCCGTTCCTGGCGGAAGATCTACTAAAAGAAAATCTAAAACTCCCCAATCAGCATCAAATATCATCTGGTTTAAAGCTTTTGAAGCCATTGGACCCCTCCATATTACGGCTTGATCAATTTTAGTAAAAAAACCAATAGATAATATTTTTACACCATAATTTTCAATCGGTTTCATTTTTGATTTACCATCAACATCAACAGCGAGTGGTTTTTGCTCAGAAACATCAAACATTTCTGGAATTGATGGGCCATAAATATCGGCATCTAAAATCCCTACTTTAAATCCCATTTTAGATAATGAAACGGCCAGATTAGCGGTTACTGTAGATTTTCCAACCCCACCTTTACCAGAGGATATTGCAATAATATTAGAAATATTTTTAATTTCTTTTGTTGAATTATATATAGTAGGTTCTTTTTCTGAAATTAATATAAAATTAATTTTAACATCAATATTAAAATCTAGATTATCATTAAGAGAATCTACAATTTTTCTTTTAATAGTGTTTTTGGATTGTAGAGTTGGTTTTAAAATCTCCAAATCAATAATAATTTCTTTATCAAAAACTACTATATTTTTGACTGATCCATTACTTATAATATCCTTTTTATTACTATCAAAGTAAACATTACTTAATATTTCAGAAATTTTATTTTTTGTTAACATTAATATTTAAAATGATTCTAAATTGCAAATATACTATTCTAATTCTTTATTTGGATCCCAAAAAAATAATTTAAAATCATGTATTTGATCATTTTTAATTATTAAACCTTCACTTTCTAAAAGCTGCTTCATAAGGTTTATTCCAAAAAAGTGTTTTTTTCCTGTTAACAATCCTATTCTGTTAACAACTCTGTGTGCAGGAATATCTTTATTTATATGCGAAGCNNGAACCTAAATATTTAGCAATAGCTCCATATGTAGTAACCTTTCCAAATGGAATTTTTTTAACTACAGCATAAACATTTTCAAAAAAATCTGATTTATTTTTTTTAATCATTGAAGCTGAAACTTAAATAGGTGATTTTTTTATCGACTTTTAAATAAATACTTTCATAATGAGTCTGAATATTAACTACTTCATTAGGTGCATTTTTATTTTTATATACATCATGATTAGAAAATAATGGCTTGATTGACATGCCTTCTAAAAGTCCAAGTGTGTAACCGTGAAGGAATTCACTATCTGTCTTTAAATGCATTATTCCGCCAGGCTTAAGAACATTCTTGTATAAAGAAAGAAAATTTGGATTAGTTAATCTATGCTTTTGTCTTTGAAATTTTATCTGTGGGTCTGGAAATGTTAACCAAATTTGATCTATTTCATTTGTCTTAAAAATATAATTTAAAAGTTCTATTTGAGTCCTAATAAAAAATACATTACATAATTTCGATTCAATTGCAGTTTTAGCTCCTCTCCAAAATCTAGCTCCTTTAATGTCGATTCCAATAAAATTTTTATCGGGATTTAACTTAGCTAAATTAGTTGTGTATTCACCTTTCCCACACCCAAGCTCAACTATAATTGGATTTGCATTTTTAAAAATTAACTCATTCCATTTTCCAATTAATTTAAATTTTTTTGATATTAATTCATCTCTAGTTGGTTGAATAACATTTTGAAAACTCTCATTTTCAATAAATCTTTTAAGCTTGTTTTTACTTCCCAAAATCTGTTATTTAATTATTAATTAGATTTTTCTAGTGAAAAAGAAAATTCAGAACCAATCCCAAAATCACTCTCAACATATATTTTTTCTTTATGTGCATCAATTATGTGTTTGACAATGGCTAACCCTAAACCGGAACCACCTGTTGTTCTGTTTCCGGAGTTGTCTACTCTGTAAAATCTCTCAAATAATCTTTCAAAATGTTCTTTTTTTATTCCATTACCGTTATCGGTAATTCTAATAATTAATTTATTTTCAATAATATTTTCAATAGAAACCTCAGTAGTACCATCTTCCCTACCATATTTAATAGAATTTTCAATTAAATTAGTTAATACCTGATGTATTTTTTCTTGATCTGCAAAAACATTAATTTTTTTAGCTTTATTGTCTAAAATCAAACTTATGTTTTTTTTAGAAGCCTGAATTTCTAGCATTTCAAAAACATTATAAATAATAGAAACAATATTGAAATCTGCAGGATTTATTTTCAAATCATTCGATTCCAACTTGGTAATTAAATCTAAATCTTTAACTATAAATATTAATCTTTCTATAGCTTTTTCAGCAATTTTCAAATATTTTAAATTAACGTTTTCATCTTTTAAAGCGCCATCAATTAAAGTCAATAAATAACTTTGGGAGGTAAACAACGGTGTTTTCAACTCATGTGCAAGATTTCCAATAAAATTTCTTCTGAAATTTTCTTTTTCTTGCATTGATTTAATTTCTGTTTGGCTTTCTTTAGAGTAATTTTTTAATTGCTCAACTAACTCTTCCATATTAGTAGAGATTAATTTTTGCTCACTAATTTCTTTTTCAGGAATTAATTGGCCTAATATGTCCTTTACTTTTTGTGATACAAAAAGCTTAATATAGAGATTAGTCAACACACTAGAAACTAAGAGCAATAAGGAAAAGAGGAGAAAATTTTTATAAAAATTTAAAATATTTTCACCGTCAAAATAGAAAAATAAATTAACAATTACAGTAACTGTTAAACTCAATATTATTGAGAATAAAAAAGATCTAAATTTTATTTTATTAAATGATGACATAATCTATTGAACAAACTTATATCCAACACCTTTTACAGTTTTAAAATACAAATCTCCTATTTTTTCTCTTAACTTTCTAATATGTACATCAATTGTTCTGTCTCCAACAATTACTTCAGATCCCCAAACTTTATTCATTATATCATCTCTTGTAAAAACACTTCCTGGTTTTGATGCCAAAAGAAAAAGTAATTCAAATTCTTTTCTAGGGAGATTTATTTCTATCTTATTCTTGATAATTAAAAATTTATTTCTGTCAATTACAAAATCCTCAAAAATTAAAATGTGTTGATTATCCTCATTTAAATTAATTCTTTTAATTATGGAAGCTATTTTTTTTAATAAAATTTTTGGCTTAACAGGCTTTGAAATATAGTCGTCAGCACCTGCATCAAAGGCGGATAGTTGAGTATAATCTTCACTTCTAGCACTTAAAAAAATAACTCTCGTGTTATTTAGTGAAGGAATTTCTTTTAATATTGAACAAGCTTCAATACCTCCCATTACAGGCATCATCACATCAAGCAAAATAATTTCCGGTAGAAATAATTTTGCTTTTTTAACACACTCCTTACCGTTTGAAGCACTTTTAACTTGGTATCCTGCCATAGACAAATTGTACCTTAAAATCTCTACAATATCAGGATCATCATCAACTATTAAAATTTTTGGAATTTTTGACATTATTATTTTAAAACAAATTTAAATGTTTAGAGTATTATATTTTCTTTTATTAACAATAACTTAATATTACTGCAATTGTTTTTTGATTTAATTAAATTTGAAAAAAAATTGTTCAAGTCAAGTTCAACATATAATTTTAATCAAAAGGCAATTGAAATTTTTAAGTTTCAATATAACAATAATAGTGTCTATTCTCAATATTGCGATTTAATTAATGTTGATGTCAAATCGATTAGAGACATAAAAGATATTCCGTTTTTACCGATTCAATTTTTTAAAAATTATACTGTTTCCTCATTCAATAAACACTCACATTCATTTAAAAGTAGTGGAACTGGAGGTAAAAGAAGTGTACATTATATAAAAGACATAAATATTTATATTCAAAGCTTTACTCAATGTTTTGAAGAAAATTTTGGCTCAATTAATAATACTGTATTCTTAGGCCTTCTTCCATCTTACATTGAACAAGGAAATTCTTCCTTGATTTATATGGTAGATTATTTGATACAAAAATCAAACAGAAAAGAAAGTGGATTTTATTTAAATGACTATAAAAAATTATATGATTTAATACTGAAACTTGAAAAATCAGAAAAAAAAATAATTCTTATTGGTGTTAGTTATGCTCTGCTAGATTTTATAGAAAATTTTTCATTGAAGACTGAAAATCTAGTTATAATTGAAACTGGAGGAATGAAAGGAAGAAGAAAAGAAATTACAAGAGAAGAACTTCACGATAAACTTAAAAAAGGGTTTAACTCTAATAATATTAAATCTGAATATGGTATGACTGAACTTCTTTCTCAAGCCTATTCAAATAGAAATGGAATTTTTAGAAGTCCTTCATGGTTAAAAGTCTTAGTAAGAGACATAAATAATCCATTATCTGTCAATTTACAAGGAAAAGGCGCCTTAAACTTTATTGATTTAGCTAATATAAACTCTTGTTCTTTTATAGCTAGTGATGATATAGGTGAAGTTTATCAAGATTCATCGTTCAAAGTTTTAGGAAGATTAAGTAATTCTGAAATTAGAGGATGTAATTTAATGTTTAATTAAAAGAAATTAAATAATAATTTTTCTTTCCTCTTTGTGCTAAAATATACTTATTACAAATTAAATTTTCTTTTGAAATACTGTAAGATGCATCTACTTTTTCCTTATTGATTGAAATAGAATTTTGTTTCAAAGCCCTTAAAATTTCAGATTTTGAGGACAAAAATTTTGCCTTGTAAAGAAATTCTTGAACGGTAGACGGCTGTCTTATTTCATCAAATGAAATAATTGTGCTTGGAACACCTTCAAAAATATCTAAAAATGTTTTTTCATCAAGATCGCTCAGGTCTTTAGACGTAGATTTTCCAAATAAAATATTCGATGCTTTTATTGATTTGTCTAAATCCTCTTCACTATGAACTAATTTTGTAAGATAGTTTGCTATAGTTTTTTGAAGAAATCTTTGATGAGGTGCTTCATCGTGTGTCTTTATATATTCTTCTATTTCATTTTCACTATAAAAAGTAAAAATTTTAATATATTTTTTTGCATCAGTGTCAGAAACATTAAGCCAATATTGGTAAAATTTGTAGGGTGATGTCTTATTTCTGTCTAACCAAACATTTCCGTCTTCTGTTTTACCAAATTTAGTTCCATCTGCTTTAGTAATTAAAGGACAAGTTAAAGCATAAGCTTTTTNNTCCACTTTTTTTTCTTATTAACTCGACTCCACTTGTTATATTTCCCCATTGATCACTTCCACCCATTTGAACTTTACAATTCTTTTCAGAGAACAGGTGGTAAAAATCATAAGCTTGAATTAACTGATAAGAAAATTCAGTNNAAAGACATACCTACTGTAGAATCCTTACTTAATCTTTTTTTAACTGATTCTTTTGCAATCATGTAATTTACAGTAATATACTTTCCAGTTTCGCGAATAAAATCAATTAGATTAATATCTTTAAACCAATCATTATTGTTGCATAAAACAGCAGAATTTTTTTTATCAGAATCGAAATTTAAAAATTTAGACAACTGCTTATGAATGCCATTTATATTTTTATCTAAATCATCTTGACTTAATAAGTTTCTCTCGTTTGATTTTCCAGAGGGATCACCGATCATACCTGTTGCTCCACCAACCAGAACTATAGGTTTGTGACCACATTTTTGAAAATGCATTAAAATTAAAATTTGAACCAAACTACCAATGTGAAGAGAATCAGCAGTAGGATCAAACCCAATATATCCACTGCAGGAATTTTCTAGTAACTGATCCTCACAACCAGGAATGGAATCTTGAAGCATTCCTCTCCATTCTAATTCTTTAATAAAGTTTTTTGACACAGCTTAAATTTTAACAAATATATACCTCTTGTCTTTAAGAAAAAAGTAAACCAAAAAATAGTATTTTTACATAATGATATTAGTAACTGGAGGAACTGGACTTGTAGGTTGTCATTTACTCTATTCTCTTGTAAAAGAAAATAAAAAAGTAAGAGCCTTACATAGAAAAAATAGTAAAACTGAAAGTGTAAGAAAAGTTTTTTCTTATTACTCAAAAGATTATAAAAAATT
>ENA-UZWZ01000175-UZWZ01000175.1-metagenome-genome-assembly--contig:-Day-4-25m-contig-175_pt2 | contig 15664 bp, 17 predicted proteins | sample MGYA00260346_ERZ794906 | MGnify/ENA metagenome assembly ERZ794906 | reverse complement strand
GTTACATCAGCGGAGTTTCCATTACCTGTCTGCCATGCATAAAGACTATTGGAATCTCCACGCGTCTGAGCAACAGTCTGCTCGTTCTCATCACCAGTTTGATCACTGTCTAAATAATTAGACAACCCAGCATCCTGTGTTAATGTGGCGCTGTTATCGATTCCTGCTTGTTGCAAACTATCCAGCTCATTATTCTCACCAGATTGAGTCGCAGTGGTGGTACTCTCATCACCCGTTTGAACTACCTCGACGCTTGATCCTTCTGTTGCGGCTGCCTGACCTACAGTTGCAGTCAAGCTATTACCGTTTTGGTCAATCGATGCACTGGCAGTTGCTGAATCGGTTTGGGAGATTGTTGCACTGTTCCCGTCAAGGATGCTTATTACCGTTGCGGTTGCCTCTAAAGAGTTTGTCTGGGTTACTGCAGCTTCGTTACTATTACCTGATTGATCAACCGATGCTTCAGTTAGATCAGCAGCATCAGTGGCAGCAAACGCTTGCGTAATATTGGCGACGTTATCATCACCGTCTTGATTAACACTAGCAGTTCTATTACCGCCGTCACCTGTTTGTTCAATGCCTGCGTTGTTTCTGTCACCTATTTGGGTGATGGTCGCGCTGTATGCTTTATCGCCCGAACCTGCTCCCTGAGTGGCAGTGGCAGAATTGCCTCCTCCCGTTTGATCAATTGTTGCTTCAGCCTCGGCTGCACTAACTCCTTGTGCGGTACTAATGGCCAGTAAAATAGCCGCTGATAGCGGCAAAAGTTTGGTTTTCATACTAACTTCCTCGTGTGGTTGTTGTTACTTAAGTGGATACTTCTTTAACTAAGTGGGTCTAAATAGTCTTGCTTGATAATTTTTTTACTTCTACCAGGTCTTAAAGGTCGCAACCGAAATAAACTGGTTGCTGGCGTTTTGAACAACACTGTTTGTTAAATCATCACCAATCTGCTCAATTCTTGCAGAATTGTTACTTCCATTTTGCTCAACGCTTGCTGTGTTTCTGTCGCCCTCTTGAATGACGAAGGCATCATTGTCACTCCCTACTTGGGACACAGAAATATAGTTCTCCCAACCTTTCTGTCTATTGACCGAATTATTAAAGGTTCCGGCCTGAGTGACGATAGACTTATTATTGGAACCGATTTGAGTGATGCTTGCTGTATTGTTGAAGTCAGGCAGAGAGATCGATGATGACTCTAAGTCAAAATTTGATACTAAATCGCTGGCCGACACGGCGTTTATAGAAAGGAATAAAAAGAGCATCATAAACCGAGCGCAGGCGACCCCACACTGCCGGTTTATGATGCCAAGGCTTCCTGCTGTTGCTTGCTGCGCTTTAAAGGCTGGTTTCTTGAACTTCCGATCCATCGGTCGCACGTCCTTGTCTTGATTATTCGAGATTGCATATTTTTAAGCACGCAAGACTAGAAAGCTATAAGCTAAAAGACTGAATTTTCTTGGTAACTCTCTATTTTATCTAATACTAAAGTATGAATTTTTAAGTATTTATCTCCTGAATATAGGGCTTTGATCACAGTTTTAATTATGCGTATATTAATAATTTGATTAATGGGTTAGAGTCCGAGCTTGGGTGATCTACTCTGATAGGAATTTCGGAAACCGATCAATATTTAGCTTTTTATTACACAAAGGATGTGTTGATGGAAGAAAGCAAAGCAAACCTTGGGCCTAACTTTACTGTTTATAAATTGCCCGAGTCAAACACTGCAGTAACCCAAACTGATATCGATGAATGCCAGAGGCGCGTCATCATATTTGCCGCTAAATCCGAAAAAACTTCAATTTTGGGTGAGCTGTTAGTTAAACAGCTCAAGATCACCTGCTTGGCTTTTGAACCCCATCAAATGGAACCTTGCAGTGAACTGGTAACAGAGCATGACTTAGTTTTGTTTGACCATAATGATGTGCACGCAGACGATATTGTGGCCTTTATAGGCCCCTTAACAAAGGCACGAAAACTAACCAATTTTGCTTTGTTAAGTACCGCCACGAATAGTGAAGTCGAAGAAATTCTAAAATGGCCCACGTTAAAGGGGATGTTCCATCCTAACGATAGTCTTTCGCATATTCTGAAAGGTATTGAAGAGATGTTCAATGCAGGCTATTGGTTACCAAGGGATGCCTTGCATAAAATGATCGAGTTATATCGGCGAGAGCCATTAGTAAGTGAAACAGCTATAAAACTTACAAAGCGCGAAAAGCAAATCTTAGCAAAACTAAATGAGGGCATCTCCAACCTAGGAATTGCGGAACTCTTGCACCTGAGCAACCACACTGTCAAAAGTCATCTTTATAATATTTTTAAAAAGACAGGCACAAAAAACCGTATACAAGCGAGCAACTGGGCGAAAGAAAACCTTTCTGAAGAGCATTATCGTGAAAAAGCACTTTAAAAAATATCGCGTTTTGCTCTGCGCTCTCACTCTGGCGGTGCTTAACAGTACTGCCGCTGAGTTAAAATGGGCTGTTGAACGTTTTGGGCCGACAACGAGCACTGACTCTTTGCAAAGGATAGCAACTATTATCGGGCCAGCAGGTTTATCGACCGAACAGACAATAGTTGCGTTGTTTAATGCTAATCCAACAGCGTTTGATAACGAAAACATGTTCACGATCAAGGCAGGCAGCTTCATAACACCACCCTCAAATGAGCAACTGACGGTGGTGACTCAAAATGAAGCCATGGAAATTATTGCAACTCATAAAGCAGACTTTAACGCGGCTGAGCTAATGGCTGCCCTTATTGCTCAGCAAAAAGATTCAGGCGCCAGTAAAGAGCCCAAAGCTACGTCAAGTTTAGAGGANNTGGTCATCCACGAGAGGCCGTCAGCTCGATGGGGCAATCTAATTTGGATAACCTCTGACTACAACACCATCTTTAGGCAATTTATCTGGCCCAATAGCAACAATCTAAAAACCAAGGCAGAGCAGATTGCAAAGTTCACCCACGAGAATATGGCCCAAATCGAATTGCAGCGATCCTTCGCAGACACGTTTGACATGGGCGAAAGCGATCTATAACCAAAGGAAATTAATATTATGAAGTATATTAGCCCGTTTTTAGTAGCCCTGCTGTTTAGCCATGCTGCACAGGCATCCGAACTGATTTACATTCCCAAAAATCCTAATTTTGGGGGCAACCCACTTAATGCAAGTGGACTGCTGGCGAACGCGCAAGCTCAAAATAAGCTGAAGGACCCTTCATCAAGTAGCGCTAGACCAAGGACTGCCCTTGAAAGGTTTGCGGAATCCATCCAGTCAAGAGCATTCTCAACGCTTTTTAGCAATGCCTTCAACGACGGAGCGAACGGCGTACTTACAACTGATGACTTCACGGTAATTTTAGATAATGTTGATGGTGTTTTAACCGTGACCATCACCGATCTAAATACCGGCGAAGTCACCGAAATTGTCATTGGTGGCGCTGCAGGCGGCGGCTAATCGTCACTCTCAAAACGTCCAATCGTAAAACTCAAACTAATCATGTAAAGGGATATTAATATGGGGCTCCAATTTATTACAGTTAAGAGAGTGTTTTTGCTAAGCGCAGTGCTCTTGTTATCTGCCTGCTCAGTGGCTAATCGGTCCGTTGACAGCTTAGTACTAGACAACCCGCAATCCGCTACGCTTACTCCTAGAGCAAGCACCTATCAAGATCTGCTGGCACTGCCATCACCAAAGGGAAAGATCGTGGCTGCAATTTATAACTTTAGAGACCAAACTGGGCAATATAAACCTGCACCATCGAGCTCTTTTTCAACTTCAGTGACTCAGGGTGCTACGTCAATGCTGATGAGTGCAATGACTGATTCCGGTTGGTTTATTCCACTGGAAAGAGAGGGGTTACAAAATCTTCTCACTGAAAGAAAAATCATCCGGGCAGCACAAAACAAACCAGATGTACCAGCTAACAACCAGAATACGCTGCCTTCTCTCTTGTCGGCTAATATCATTTTAGAGGGCGGTATCATTGCTTATGAGAGTAATATTAGGACAGGAGGCGAAGGACTTCGGTATTTTGGAGTCGGTGGGTCAGAGCAATACCGAGAAGACCAGGTCACGGTCAACCTCAGAGCTATCGATGTCAGAACAGGGAGAGTAGCTCATAGTGTTATGACCACTAAGAAAATTCTTTCTCAAGAGATCACCTCGGGGGTATATCGATTTATCGAGTTTAAAGAGCTTCTTGAAATGGAGGCTGGTACAACTATTAACGAACCATCGCAGCTTTGTGTTTTATCAGCAATCGAATTAGCGTTAATCCACTTAATCGCCGACGGTATAGAGCAAGGTTCTTGGGCACTAGATAAGCCAAATGACTTAAACGATTCAACGCTGACTAAATATTTAGGTGTAGAACCTAAAACTGGGGCTTGATTGCTGAGCAGTAGTCACAAGCCATTAGATAACTTTTTAGATAGAGCGTAAACTTTAAGGAATAAAATGAAAGAAATTACCAGATTAAATCATATAGGCATTAGAGTTTCTGACCTCGATAAGTCAAGAGAATTTTATGAGAAAATCGGATTCGAATTTATAGTTGGTCCTATCGGGCCTGAGCCGGTAGCAATAATGGAACATCCATCTGGTATCAATATAAATTTCATTCTTAATGCCAACAAAGAAAGCGTAGAGAATGTTTTAATGGATATACCATTAAAACATACCGGTTACACTCATATGGCTCTGGAAATAACTAATCTAGAGTCTGTCAAGTCACAACTAGAAAGTAAAAATATACCCATCACTGGAGGCCCAGTTACGTTACCTGATGGGGCAACATTTATCTTTGTTAGAGACCCTGACAGCAATGTTATTGAGTTTCATAAACCAGCATAAAGTTAACAAGTTTAGGCAAAGGACTAGTAAACCTGTCACTTAAATTGCTTACGCAATTACGTGCCAGCTCTGCTAGCCCATGCTAAAGGCGATATGGTTGGCCTGATTTTTTAGCTAAACATAGCTTTCTAGCCCAAAACTTACAAATTAATGCGTGTGGCCAATTACTAATAAAACCTCCCAATATTGGGAGGTTTTTTTTGGCTATTTAGCGGTTTCTCCGGACAGGATCATCTAACTGAGTTAATAACCAGTATATAATCTGAATATAAATCACTTAATCGCACTCGGCTTCTTACTTTCAGAGATCATCTCACCATGAACGACACTGCTAAATTCGTCCAAGGCAAGCTTTTGCGTCACATCGTTGTGATGTCGACCACTAGCGCTGTGGGACTTATGTCGATCTTTTTTGTGGATCTGCTGGATATGTTTTTTATTAGCCTGCTTGGGGACCCTGATCTAGTGGCAGGGATTGGCATTGCGGGCACTTTGACCTTTTTGGTGACGTCTATTTCAATTGGCACGTCAATTGCCGCGGGGGCCTTAGTATCTAAGTCTGTGGGCGCTAAGCAGGTGCAGAAGGCAAGAGAATACGCGGTAAATGTGTTGTTAATTGCAGCGCTTATCAGCATCGGCTCAATCGCTGTGGTGATGCTTTATCTAGACCAACTCATCGCGTTAATGGGCGCAAAGGGCAACGTAGCAGCATCGGCTCGAGAGTATTTAATCTTGGTAGTGCCCTCTTCGGTGTTCTTGGCGCTTGGGCTGGGAGCTAGCGCGGTGTTAAGGGCGGTTGGTGATGCTAGGGGCTCGATGATGTCTACGTTGACGGGAGCGGTTGTGAACGCTGTGCTTGACCCGATTTTTATCTTTGCCCTAGATTTAGGCGTTACTGGAGCCGCCATTGCATCAGTATTTGCACGGGTAACAATATTTATCTATGCCATGAACCGTGTACATAGTAAACATAAACTCTTTACACGGCCCAACTGGCTTAATTTTAGGCAAGATACTGGCCCCATATTAAACATCGCATTGCCAGCAATGCTTACTAACGCCGCCACACCCCTTGCCAATGCCTACGTAATGGCATCGTTAGCGGTATTTGGAAGTGGTTATGTGGCTGGTTACGCGGTGATTGGCCGATTGATACCTGTGTGCTTTGCCTTTGTTTTCTCTCTTTCTGGCTCTGTTGGCCCTATTTTGGGTCAGAATTTTGGTGCTGGCAGTTGGGCACGGGTTCAACGGGCCTTGAGCGATGCTCACCTTATAAATATAGCCTTCTGTGTAGCCATGAGCGTCTTACTTCTGATAGGTCAGAATATAATTATAAATCTATTTAAGTTTGACGGACAAGCTGCTGATCTTATTATATTATTTTGTAATTTCATCGCCATCAGTTTTGTTTTTAACGGCATGCTTTTTGTTTCAAATGCGGCTCTTAATAATCTTGGGTCACCACGCATTTCAAGTGCATTAAACGTGGGTAAAGCATCCATTGGTACAGTACCTTTTGTTTTGGTTGGCGCTCATTTCTGGCAAGCAGGAGGCGTATTAATTGGTCAGGCCATCGGCTCAGTATTATTTGGCGTTTTGGGCTATGCAATGGTGAAGGTAAAAGTCGCACGAATGCGCAAAGAACATGAGACTGCGCAGCTAACCTAGAAACGACCTAGATACCTGAGAAAGTAATACCCACAAAAAACCCGGCACAATGGCCGGGTTTCTCGTAAAACGCTGGACCAATTACATATTTTCGATCATTGCATCGCCAAATTCAGAGCAAGACATCAATATGGCGTCGTCCATGAGACGCTCAAAGTCATAGGTTACTTTCTTTTCGGTTATAGCACCCTCAATACCCTTAATCACTAAGTCTGCCGCTTCTCCCCACCCGAGGTGGCGCAACATCATCTCAGCTGAGAGTATCAATGATCCAGGATTTACCTTGTCTTGGCCCGCATACTTGGGCGCGGTGCCGTGAGTCGCTTCAAAGATAGCTACATCGTCAGAGAGGTTGGCGCCTGGTGCAATACCAATACCGCCCACTTGAGCTGCTAATGCGTCTGAAATGTAGTCACCATTTAGGTTTAGAGTTGCAATAACACTGTACTCGTCTGGACGCAGGATGATTTGCTGAAGCATAGCATCTGCAATAACGTCTTTAATGACGATATCTTCGCCGGTGTTTGGGTTTTTTACTGTATGCCATGGCCCACCATCAAGAGGCTCGCCACCAAAACTGTCGCGGGCAACTTCATAACCCCAATCGCAGAACGCGCCTTCAGTAAACTTCATAATGTTGCCCTTGTGCACTATTGTCACTGAGGGCTTATTTTGGTCAATTGCGTACTGAATAGCTTTTGCAACAAGACGTTTGGTACCCTGCTCTGACACTGGCTTAACGCCAATACCGCAGTTTGTATCAAAACGAATCTTGCTAACGCTCATCTCTTCTTTGAGAAACTTTATAACCTTGTTCGCTTCGTCTGTACCTGCTCTCCACTCGATACCAGCATAAATGTCTTCTGAGTTCTCACGGAAGATACACATATCAACCTTGTTTGGCTCTTTTACTGGTGATGGAACACCTGAGAACCAGCGCACTGGACGCTGGCAAACAAACAAATCTAGCTCTTGACGCAAGGCAACGTTCAATGAGCGGAAACCACCGCCTACAGGTGTGGTCAAAGGCCCTTTAATCGATACGCTATAGTCTTTTACTGCTTCTAAGGTCTCAGCTGGGAACCAGTCACCCTCATATAGCTCAGCTGCTTTCTCACCACAGTAAACTTCCATCCAAGAAATTTTCTTTGCGCCGTCGTAGGCTTTTGCCACAGCAGCATCAATAACTTTAACCATGACGGGAGTGATATCCACGCCAATGCCATCGCCTTCGATGAATGGTATTACAGGATTGTTTGGAACATTGAGAGAGAAGTCAGAATTAACAGTGATTTTTTCACCGGTTTGAGGAACTTGTATATGCTTGTATCCCATTATTGTCTCCATGGATCAAATGTGATGTTAGTTGGGTGAGATTCGGTCTTGTAAAAAATTTACCTAATGACGTTATATTAACATAATTTATGTCCTATTTTGTAGATATGTTTCATTTATAATGTGTATACATGGAGGCTGATGTGGCCAAATTAATTGTTTTTAACAAACCTTTCCAAGTTCTCAGTCAATTTACAGATGAGGGTGAGCGTAGAACCCTGTCTGATTTCATCGACGTTAAAGCTGTTTACCCCGCAGGACGCCTAGACTATGACTCTGAGGGCTTACTACTGCTGACGGATGACGGTAAGTTACAGTCAAAAATAAGCCATCCTAAGAGCAAACTCACTAAGACCTACTGGGTACAGGTGGAGGGCGAAGCGACCCAAAAGCACTGCAAGGCGCTAATGTCAGGGGTCAGCTTAAAGGACGGTGATGCCCGTGCGGTTTCTTGTAAAATTTTGCCAGAACCGGAGCTCTGGAAACGAAGCCCTCCAATTAGAGTGCGTAAAACGGTTCCGGATAGTTGGATCGAACTGGTTATCAACGAGGGTCGCAATCGTCAAGTTCGACGAATGACCGCGGCAATTAACCTCCCGACACTGCGCCTAGTGCGAGTAGCCATCGGTGAATGGGCCCTTGGCGGTCTGCAGCCCGGAGAGTATCGCGAGCAAACCATTAATTAATCTCAGTAAAAAAGGATATCATCGTGCCTAACTCTATACATTTGACCGTAGCCACTGTCGTTGAACGGGACAGTACGTTTTTAATGGTCCGCGAAACTATTGATGGTGAGCAGGTTATCAATCAGCCCGCGGGTCATGTGGAGCCTGGAGAGGATGTTATGGCTGCGGCTCTCCGTGAAACCATGGAAGAAACGGGCTGGGAGGTAGCAATTACCGGTTTTTTAGGGTTTTCTAATGCGATGTCCCCCACTACTGGTATTACTTATTATCGCTTGGTGTTTGTCGCCGAAGCGTTGAATTTCAACGCAGATGCTGAAATTGATAATGATATTGATTGCGCCGAGTGGATGACTTTGGACGAAATCAAAGATCCCGCCAACAAACCGCGCAGTGAAATGGTACATCAGGCCATTGATGACTTTATTTCTGGGCGTGTTTTCTCTTTGGAAATGTTCCGTAACCGCTTATAGTAGCGCCCTCCTTCACCAATTTAAGAGTTGCCTTCGACTATTATGAGTACAACCCAAAAAGTTATTGTCGGCATGTCTGGGGGCGTTGATTCCTCGGTTGCTGCTCTATTGCTGATTGAACAGGGTTATCAGGTTGAAGGCCTGTTTATGAAAAACTGGGATGAAGACGATGGATCTGAGTATTGCACAGCCATAGCTGATCTCGCTGATGCCCAGCAAGTTTGTGACAAGTTGGGAATTACCCTACACACAGCCAATTTTGCCGCAGATTATTGGGACAATGTCTTTGAGCACTTTCTAGAAGAATATCGCGCAGGACGAACTCCTAACCCAGATATTCTGTGTAACCGTGAGATCAAATTTAAGGTCTTCTTGGATTATGCTCAGATTTTAGGGGCTGATTACATTGCCACCGGACACTACACGCGAGTTGATAAGGCTACTGGCCACGCTCGGTTGCTTAAAGGTTTAGACAACAATAAAGATCAAAGTTACTTCTTACATGCGGTTGAGGAGCGAGCATTTGCTAAGTCTCTTTTCCCTGTGGGAGAGCTGGACAAACCCGAGGTCCGAGCAATTGCTGATAAACATGGATTTGTCACCTCCGACAAAAAAGACAGCACTGGTATTTGCTTTATCGGTGAGCGTCGGTTTAAAGACTTCCTTGAGCAGTATATTCCCGCTCAACCTGGCGTAATGGAGACTCCAGAGGGTGTGACAATGGGTGAGCACCAAGGGTTAATGTTTTACACCATCGGACAGCGCCAAGGTTTGGGCATTGGTGGAGTCAAAGACAGTGGCGATGCTCCCTGGTATACCTTGGATAAAGACCTAGATCGAAATGTATTAATTGTGGGCCAGGGGTCAGAACATCCGCTTTTGTTTACTGATCATCTGGCAGCATCTGGTGTCAATTGGATCAATGGCCAGCCATCTTCGTCTGAACCTTTGCATTGCATGGCTAAGACACGCTATCGCCAACCTGATCAAGGTTGCAGCGTCCAGGTTGATACCCAAGGCGGTTGCGTGGTGAGTTTTAATGAGCCACAAAGAGCAGTGACACCAGGCCAGTCGGTGGTTTTTTACCAAGATGATTACTGTTTAGGCGGTGGAGTTATTGAACGGACATGGAATCAATCTGAGTGATCTTTAACCGCCCTACCCCTGATCAAGCTTTGGCTCTGGCTGGTGTATTTCAATCTGCTGAGTTGGTTGACCATCTGGCTCGATATGGGGATATAACAGATGCCCAGCTCTCTGGCGCTATGACGACGCTACTGAATCAAAATCCAGCATCTGTTCTGGACCTTTATGACTCAACGGATAACCTTGAGTTAGGCATTAACTCCCTGCGCACAATGCTGACTGATCGAACCAAAGGCTCTGCTGATGTCATGCGCTACGTCATTGGCATTATGTATCTTTCAAGACGTCTGATTAACAACTCAGAGAAAATATCTCAGGTCGCTAGTGGTATTACTCAAGCTCAACAACAAGCAGAGCACTTCTCACCCTCTCACGACAATGTCATTGCCAATGTTGCAGGACTTTACACTGAAACGGTTAGTACCATGCAAGGTAGAATCCAAGTGTCTGGAGATCCGCTGTATCTAACTCAGGCTGCCATCGCGCAGCGGGTGCGCTGCTTGCTTTTCTCAGGAATACGCAGTGCTTTCTTGTGGCACCAAGTTGGGGGGAAACGAAGTCATCTGCTTCTTCAGCGCAAGGGATTACTGGCCGTTTTACCAAAATAGGCGACCACATCTAGAGATATAAACAAGCTAATTGAAACCTGAAATAACCGCATAATTCGGGTATAATCGCGACCTATTAAATTCTTACACCTAGGATTCGCAATGGCAACACTCTCACTATCCCCTCTCACAGCAGTTTCTCCCATCGACGGGCGCTATGGCGGCAAGACCGACATGTTGAGAACGGTATTTAGTGAATATGGCCTAATTCGCTATCGAGTGCTAGTGGAGGTTCGTTGGCTACAGCAGTTATCTGCGCACCCAGACATCAGCGAGGTCCCTGCTTTTTCCGAAAAAGCTAATTCTGTATTGAACGGGCTAGTGGATGGTTTTACTACTGATCATGCTGAGCGGGTCAAGGAAATTGAAAGAACCACCAATCACGATGTAAAAGCTGTTGAATATCTCATAAAAGAGACTATTGCTGATAATGCCGAACTTCAGGCTGTGAGTGAGTTTGTGCACTTTGCCTGTACATCTGAGGACATTAACAACCTCTCCCATGCTCTGATGCTTAAAGATGGTCGCGATGGGATTGTTATACCTGCACTGCAAGATATCCAGAGCCAACTAGCTGGTATGGGCAAAGAATTTGCAGCTGTACCAATGTTAGCTAGAACCCATGGCCAGACTGCATCTCCTACAACTGTTGGTAAAGAGATGGCTAATGTTGCCTATCGATTGCAACGACAGATTGAGTCTATTAACGCAGTTCCTCTTATGGGTAAGATAAATGGCGCCGTAGGAAACTATAATGCCCATCTTTCTGCCTACCCAGGCATCGATTGGCCCGATTTTGCCGAAAAGTTTATTACCAGCCTTGGGTTAACCTTTAATCCCTATACCACCCAAATAGAACCCCATGACTATATGGCCGAACTGTTTGACGGTATGTCACGAGCAAACACTATTTTGATCGATTACGCCCGTGACATTTGGGGCTATATTTCCCTGGGTTACTTCAAACAAAAAACCATTGCTGGAGAAGTCGGCTCTTCGACGATGCCACACAAGGTTAATCCTATCGATTTTGAAAATGCTGAAGGTAATATGGGCATAGCCAATGCACTATTTGGCCATTTAGCAGCTAAACTCCCCATCTCCCGCTGGCAACGTGATTTAACTGACTCCACGGTGTTGCGCAATATGGGTGTGGGACTTGGGTATTCTATGATTGCGTTTGCCTCGCTGAACAAAGGCATGAGTAAATTACAGCTCAATGAAGAGCGTTTAGCAGATGATCTGAACTCAAGCTGGGAAGTTTTAGCAGAACCTATTCAGACCGTTATGCGCCGTTACGGTATTGAGGAGCCCTATGAGAAGCTAAAAGCTCTCACTCGCGGCAATGTGATGGATCAAAGCACTATTCAGGCATTTATTGATACCTTAGAGATCCCCGAGCAGGCCAAGACTGAATTAAAATCGATGACGCCATCCAGCTATATTGGTAATGCGACGCAACAAGCTAACGATATTTGAGCTAGTAGGTAATGAAAAGCAATCACCCTATTCTTGGCGATCTTACAGCTGATCAGTTTTTAGCAGAATACTGGCAGAAAAAACCCCTACTTATTCGCAATGCCATCCCTAATTTTGAACCACCGATTAATGGTGATGATCTCGCAGGCTTGTCCTTGGAGGCTGAGGTGGAATCACGCTTGGTCATTGGCGACGACTGGGCTTTAGAGCATGGGCCCTTTGAGGAATCACGCTTTGCTAGCTTACCTGAGCACAACTGGAGTTTGCTCGTACAAGGGGTTGATCTCTGGGTACCCGAGGTTGCAGGTTTACTCTCATCATTCGATTTTCTCCCATCTTGGCGTGTTGACGACATTATGGTCAGTTATGCAGAAGATGGCGGCAATGTAGGCCCTCATTTTGATTATTATGATGTTTTCCTCATTCAGGGTGAAGGCCAGCGTCATTGGCAGATTGGGCAGCATTGTTCTGAGGCCGATCTGCACACCGATTCGACTGCGCTAAAAATACTTAAAAACCTTGAGGTGTCGGATGAATGGACTCTTAACCCGGGAGACATGCTGTATTTGCCACCCAAAATCGCACATCATGGTGTTGCAATTGGCCAGTGTACGACCTTTTCTGTGGGTTTTAGGGCTCCTGCAGCTACCGAGATGCTTGACGATTTAGCAACGGAGCTACTTAGCCGAGACATCACCCCAAACCACCTGCAAGACCCGCCACTTAACGCTGCCATGGCAAATGAGCCCATTTCAGGGGCCTATATTCAGCAGGTTAAAGAGTTACTCCAGCAAACCTTGGATGATGAACAAATGTTGGGAGAATGGTTTGCTCAGTTTATGACTGAACCTAAATACCCCTCACTAGTGGGTATGACCGAGGAACTGCGCTCCGCAAGTCTTGAAAATCGTCCAGTTGAGGGCTCTGATACCTCTTACAATCACTACTTGAACGGTCAGAAGCAAGACTAATCCGGAGTCATGGTTACTATGAGAGCTATCACAATTACCCGAGCCACTTGGCAAACGGACGAACAAACCATTAAATCTATACGTATGCCTGTGTTTGTTGAAGAACAAAATGTGCCTTTTGATATAGACTTTGATCTTAACGATGCATCAGCAATTCATTGGCTTGCGCGCAATGAGCAAGGCCGGGCCATTGGCACGGCACGAATGTTGTCAGACGGTCACTTTGGGCGCATGGCGGTGCTTAAAGAAAGCCGCAACAAGGGTATTGGACGTCAAATTATGCAGGCAGCCTTGGAATACGCCATGCATGCGGGGATGGAAAAGGTTTATTTGAATGCCCAATTACACGCAAGGGCATTTTATGAGCGCCTAGGTTTTTCACCCTATGGTGATGTGTTTTTAGAAGCCAATATAGAACATATTGGGATGGCCCGACGGCCCTAGTGTCAGGCTAAGCTCTTTTTAGAGGTAATAATTCCGTTGTTATCTGCATAAATATAGTCTCCGGGGGTAAATGTAACCCCGCCAAAACTAACAACCACATTCTGCTCGCCAATTCCTTTCTTGTCTGTCTTCATGGGATGCACACCCAATGCTTGGACACCTATGTCGGTCGCCATGATTTGATCCACATCACGAATACAACCAAACATGATAATACCGGACCACCCATTGGCTGAGGCTTGCTCAGCTAACATGTCTCCAAGACAGGCCCTGCGCATACTTCCTCCAGCATCGACTACCATCACCCTGCTGTTGCCTTTAGTGCCAACAAGCTGTTTAACCACGCTGTTATCTTCAAAGCATTTGACCGTTACTATTTGACCTGAAAAACACTCACGACCACCAAAATTGCTAAAGATAGGTTCGACAACACTTACTAGCTCGGGGTATTCATCACATAAGTCTGGCGTCGATTTCATCGCTTTTGATCCTTTTTAACCTTTAACCTTTAACTTTCTGGCGATATGCATGGAGCAGAGGCTCAGTGTAGCCGCTAGGCTGCTCAAGACCTTTAAATACGAGGTCACAAGCCGCACTGAAAGCAACACTACTAGCAAAATCTGGACTCATGGCTACGTAATCAGGATCTCCAGTATTTTGCCCATCTACGACAACGGCCATACGTTTTAGGGTTTCCATCACTTGCTCAGAGGAACACATGCCGTGATGAAGCCAATTTGCAATGTGCTGACTTGATATTCTGAGGGTTGCGCGATCTTCCATCAGACCCACATTATTAATGTCTGGGACCTTAGAACAGCCGACACCCTGCTCCACCCAGCGCACAACGTATCCAAGCAAGCCCTGCACGTTGTTATCAAGCTCTAATTGTATCTCTTGAGCTGTAAGGATTTGATCCCCCAGTAAAGGTATTGTGAGAATATCGTCCACGTTTGCTGCGGTGCGGCTTATTAGCTCGTCTTGTAGGGTTGGGACATCTACTTCGTGATAGTGCATTGCATGGAGCGTAGCGGCCGTAGGTGAAGGTACCCAGGCACAATTCGCACCAGATTTTGGATGTCCTATCTTAGTTTTCATCATATCGGCCATATTATCTGGAGTCGCCCACATGCCCTTTCCAATTTGAGCCTTACCCTTGAGACCGCAAGCTAAGCCAACATCAACGTTCTGATCTTCATAGGCTTTTATCCAAGGTAGTGTCTTAAGATCAGCTTTAAGGGCAAAGGGGCCGGCAAGCATGCTGGTATGAATTTCATCGCCGGTTCGATCAAGAAACCCTGTGTTAATAAAGACGACACGCCCTTGAGCTGCACGGATACACTCTTTAAGGTTGACGGATGTTCTGCGCTCTTCGTCCATGATGCCAACCTTTATGGTGTGGCGATCCAGCCCCAGCATGTCCTCAACGGCATCAAACAGATCGTTGGTAAAGGCCGCCTCGTCTGGCCCATGCATCTTGGGCTTAACAATATAAATACTACCTGCAGTAGAGTTAGATAGGCCACTCTGGCGTTTGATGTCATGAAGGGATATGAGGCTGGTAATCACCCCATCCATAATGCCTTCAGGAATCTCACTACCATCGGGGCACAAAATTGCCGGATTGGTCATTAAGTGGCCTACGTTACGGATGAACATCAGGCTTCGACCATTTAGGCTCATCTGAGAGCCATCAGCGGCTTTGTATTGACGGTCAGCATTCATTTTTCTAACAAAACTGCTGCCGCCACGTGTAATGGTCTCTTCCAAGTCGCCTTTGATTAACCCCAACCAATTTGAGTAAGCCAGAGCCTTATCTTCTGCATCCACTGCGGCGACAGAGTCTTCACAATCCATGATCGTTGTTAAGGCCGCTTCAAGGACTATATCTTTTACGCCAGCCTTATCTGAGGACCCTACATTATGGCTATAATCTACCTGAATTTCAAAATGTAAGCCATTGTTTTTTAACAGTATTGATGTTGGACTGTT
>ENA-UZWZ01000746-UZWZ01000746.1-metagenome-genome-assembly--contig:-Day-4-25m-contig-746_pt2 | contig 16086 bp, 17 predicted proteins | sample MGYA00260346_ERZ794906 | MGnify/ENA metagenome assembly ERZ794906 | reverse complement strand
ATAGATGATCAAGTACATTTTAGAGAACCTGGATTAACTTATAAGGCAGATATTGAAACGGAGTCAAAAGCAGCTATTGCTGGGGGTATAACATCTTTTATAGAAATGCCAAATACCAACCCGCAAACTACTACTATTGAAAAATTAGAAGAAAAGTTTGAAATAGCAGCTCAAACATCATCTGCAAACTATTCGTTTATGTTTGGAGGAACTAATGATAATTTAGATGAAATTTTAAAACTGGATGTTAATCAGGTTGCAGGATTAAAATTATTTTTAGGGTCTTCAACAGGAAATATGTTGGTCGATGATCCAAAAGTTTTAGAGAAGATATTTAAAAGCACCAATATGGTTATTTCGGTGCATTGTGAAGATGAAGCTACAATAAAGAAAAATTTAAAGAAGCATATTGACGAATTTGGGGATGATATTCCTATAAAACAGCATCCTATAATAAGAAGTGAAGAGGCTTGTTATTTGTCATCATCTCAAGCTATTGCATTGGCAAAAAAAACAGGAGCGAGGTTGCATGTGTTTCACCTTTCTACAGGAAAAGAAACGAATTTATTCACTAATAAAATCCCTCTAGCAGAAAAGAAAATAACGGCTGAGGTATGTATACATCACTTATGGTTTTCTGATGAGGATTACGATAAGAAAGGTACGCTCATAAAATGGAATCCAGCTGTAAAAACTAAAGAAGATAGAGATCAATTATGGGAGGCTTTATTAGATGATAGAATAGATGTTATAGCTACAGATCACGCCCCACATACTATTGATGAAAAGAAAAACGTTTATACAAGTGCTCCTTCAGGAGGGCCTTTAGTGCAACATGCCTTACCTGCTATGTTAGAAATGTATCATAAAGAAAAAATATCTTTAGAGAAGATAGTAGAAAAAATGTGTCATAATCCTGCTATTTTATTTCAAGTTGAAAGACGAGGTTATATAAAAGAAGGTTATTTTGCTGATTTAGTATTAGTAGATTTAAATAACCCGTGGACGGTAACAAAAGATAATATTTTGTATAAATGCGGATGGTCTCCATTTGAAGGCGCAACTTTTAAATCTAGAATTACGCATACTTTTTTAAATGGTAATTTAGCATACCATAATGCTATGTTTAGTAAAATAAAATCTGCCAAACGATTAACTTTTAATAGATGATTTTAAAACGACTTGTTTTATTTCTTGGAATAATATTTACTGTAATAGCATGTAATAATTTAAGAGGTCCAGAAAAACCAAAGAATCTAATTTCTAAGGATAAAATGGTGGATATTTTAATTGATTCTAAACTTATTACATCTGCAAGTGCAAGAAACAAAATTGTTATGAGAGATAGTGGGCTTAATGTCAATACTTACGTTCTCGAAAAGCACAAAATAGATAGCTTGCAATTCGCTTTAAGCAATAATTATTATGCATTTCATGTTGAAGATTATGAAGATATTTACACAAAATTAGCTGATAGTTTAGAGGAACTTAAAGCAAAATTAAAAGAAAAGGAAGCTTTAGAGTGGAAAGCACAAACTAAAAGGGAAGAAGATTCTTTAGAGCTCGTTTTAAAAGAAAAAGTACGCCTTAAATCACTGACTTATAAAGATTCATTAGGAACCTTAATAAAAAGGGATTCTATGAAAACTAAAGATTTGCGTTTAGAACAAAGTATAGAAGAAATTGAAGATTTAATTGAGCCTATTTCCGATTCAGGAAATGAGCTCCAATAGAGGTAATAGTTTTATCAATAGCTTTGAATTCGTAATTTAAAGCTGTTTTTATTTTATCATTATTGTACTGTGTTTCTGTACTTATAGACTTAGCTACTTGCTTTGTTAGTTGCCTTCTTTTACCTGTAATTTTATAGTTCAACCAATCTAATTTCCAAGCTATACTTAAAAGACTAATGCTAGCTAGCTTTTTTGGAGGTTTTGAATGAACTGCAATGGCTAAAGCTTGAAGAAAATCTTTGTACGTCCAATTTTCAGCAACCAGAACATAGCGTTGGTTTATTAGATTACTATGCATTAATTTAATCATAATTGAAATCACATCATCAACAGAAATCAAGCCCAATGATCCAGATGGGTAATATTTTAAACCTTTTTGTGCTTTTTCAAATAAACTTCCTGTACCGTAACGCCAAATTCCTGCGCCTAAAATAACACCAGGATTTACAATAACGGCGTCAAGTCCTTCTTGAGTGCCTCTCCAAACTTCCATTTCAGCACCGTATTTAGTTATGGCGTAAACACTATTGTCATCTTCGGGATTCCACTCGGTTTCTTCAGAAATAAACTCAGTATTTATAGTACTGCTTAGAGTTGCAATGGAGCTCACATAACAAAGTTTTTCAATGTTGTTTGAGATACAAAGGTTTACAATATTAGCTGTACCTTCAATATTCGTTTTTCGTAAAAGTTGGTATTTATCTGGTTCAAAAGAAACAAAAGCAGCAGAATGATACACTTTCGTAACACCAATAAACGCTTCAGAAAGTGCAGGGATATCTAAAAGGTCAGCTTGTATCCATTCAATCGCATTAAATAACGTGTTGTAATCTTCAGTATAAGAAGAAAACACACGTTTAGTATTAGCAATTTTACGCTCGTTTCTATAAATGGCTTTTACTTTTTTATTATCAGAAACAAGTCTGTAAAGTAAATGCGCTCCAACCAATCCTGTCCCTCCTGTTACTAAAATCATGCAACTAAATTAAAGAATTATTCAGAATCTATGAGTAATTATACCTGTATTTTTATCTTTGCATAGTTTTGAAAAAATTTAATAAGCATGATAAAGAATTTTGTTGAAGAATTAACTTGGAGAGGCATGATACATACGGTTATGCCAGGAGCTGAAGAACATTTAATGAAAAGCATGCGAAGTGCTTACGTAGGATTTGATCCTACAGCAGATTCTTTACATATTGGTAATTTGGTTCCTATTATGCTTTTAGCCCATTATCAACGTTGCGGCCATAGGCCCGTAGCTTTAGTTGGTGGTGCAACAGGAATGATTGGTGACCCTTCTGGGAAATCTAACGAGCGTAATTTGTTGGATGAAAAAACACTTCGACATAATCAAGACGCTATAAAAGGGCAGTTAGCTCATTTTTTAGATTTTGAAAGTAATGAAGCTAATGCAGCAGAACTCGTGAATAATTACGACTGGATGAAAGACTTTTCATTTCTTGAATTTATTCGTGATGTTGGTAAACATATTACTGTAAACTACATGATGGCTAAGGATTCTGTTAAAAATAGAATTTCATCTGATTCATCAGAAGGCATGAGTTTTACAGAATTTACATATCAAATGGTGCAGGGTTACGATTTTCTTCATTTGTATAAAGAAAACGATTGTTCCATTCAAATGGGAGGAAGCGACCAATGGGGCAACATTACAACAGGTACTGAATTAATTAGACGGGTTGCTGGCGGAAAAGGTTTTGCGATAACATGTCCATTAATTACAAAATCTGATGGTTCGAAGTTTGGTAAATCTGAAGGCGGAAACATTTGGTTGGATGCTAATAGAACATCACCATATAAATTCTATCAATATTGGTTAAATTCAAGCGATGAAGATACAGAAAAGTATATCAAGATTTTTACTTTTTTAAATGAAGAAGACATAAATGCTTTAATATCGGAGCATAAAGAAGCACCGCATTTAAGAGTGTTACAGAAGCGTCTAGCGGAGGAAATCACAATTATGGTGCATTCTAAGGATGATTTAAATAATGCTATAACAGCGAGTAACATTCTATTTGGAAAATCTACAAGTGAAGATTTAAAAGCTTTGGATGAAAAAACGTTTTTAGATGTTTTTGATGGTGTGCCGCAAACTCAAATAGCAAAATCTGAAATTGAGAGTGGGTTAGATATAATTGCTGCATTAGCTGAAAAAGGCGGCTTTTTAAAATCAAACGGAGAAGCTAGACGAGCGCTCAAAGAAAACTCTATTTCTGTAAATAAAGAAAAAGTTGCAGCCGATTATAGCATCACTTCAAAAGATCTTATCAATAATAAGTTTGTCTTATTACAAAGAGGTAAAAAGAATTACTTTGTATTACAAATTGTTTAAAATTAGTAAAGCCTGAGGTTTCACTCAGGCTTTACATTTAACTAACCAACTAAAAATTAATTTTTCTTTATTCTTAGCTGATGATGTAGTCGTATTTATTTTCAATTACTTACTAAAATTTATCATTATTCTTTAATTTTTTTATCAGGGCAGTTTTATAATAAGTCTAAAAACGAACAAGACCCAATAGTTTACAGCACCATAAGATTGCATCCACGAATATCAGAATTATCAAAACGGCCAATCACTTCAAAAGAACCATCATGATGTGTTCTGCCTAAATCTTGGGTTGCAATAAAGGAACAAGAATTCACATTGGCCAAATCAATAATATTTAGACCACCAGTTTTTCCTGGTTCTTGAATGGTTAATGGGTCTTCAGTATCACGAGTTAAAACGGTCATCCAGGGTGGGCAATTAAAAACACCGTTGCCTTTGGAGTAGGCTTGACTCAAAAGTTCAGTCATACCATATTCGCTATGTATATGCGCAACACCAAATCCTTTTTTTAAAGTATCATGCAGCTCTGTTCTAATCAGCTCTTTTCGCCTGCCTTTCATACCTCCCGTTTCCATCACTATGGTGTTTTTTAAGTTGAATTGATAGGTTTCAACTAAATCTAATAAAGCAAAAGAAACGCCTATAAGTAATACTTTTTTACCTTCGGAATCTAATGTTGTTAATGTCTCTTGCAATTCCGAAAGGTTATTCAAATAGAAACCACTTTCTGGATGCTTAGATGTTTTAATCATGCTATCTACCATATATATTAAAGAAGATCCCTCGCGTTCTAAATAGGACGGTAACAAGCCTAAAATGGCGTAATCTTCGATAGCTCCATAAAATTTCTCAAAACCCTTTGTGAAACTTTGTTGGTAAATATTTAAATCGGTAACATGATGCTTGCTAGTTTCGCTTCCAGAAGTCCCAGAACTGGTAAATGTTGTTTTTATTGGTGCTTTAGAACTTAATATGTCTCGCGTTTTAAAAAACTGAATTGGTATAAAAGGAATGTCTTTTAAAGTGTTTACCTCACTCGGGTGTTTGTATAGCAAATCGCAAAACGACCTATAAACCCTATTGTTTTCAAATTGATATTTGAAAATATTTAGAGCTAAATCTTCAAATTCAGTTTTATTTTTTATGTTAAAAATGGAATGTGTGTCTATCATACTTTTATACATAAGCAAAAGTATAGAAAATAAAAAAGCGTTGCTAGAAGCAACGCTTTTTTATATATAAATTGAAGTAATTTATTGAATCACTAATTTTTTTGTAATTGTGGCATTGTCTTGAGATACTTTCATAATGTAAATACCAGTATTTAAGCTAGAAACATAAAGTTTATTATCATTCACTTTTTCGTTTAACACTTGTTTACCTAAAACATCAAACACTCTTACACTCATATTAGCCTTGTTCTTGCTTGAAAGCATCACATAACCTAAAGATGTTGGGTTAGGATACATGCTAAAGCCTTCTATTTCAAAAGACTTTGAATCTAATGTAAAGTCAGCTAAACTTCTAGCATAGATTTGACCAGTAGTATTAAATCTACCTGCTATTGCTACTAGACTTGGTAACTCTGTCTGTGGTATAATACCTCCAATATAATCTGCACCAAAATAGTCTGTACGCATAACTACATTATTAACTCCTGCATCTGGTGTAACATTATAGTTTGTTCCTGTGCTAAATGTTGCTACGCCATCACCGTCAACAAAAGTAACATCTTCAAGCTCTACCAATTCAGATTCATAATCAGCATAATTAGTATTGAAATCTGTAGCAGTTACAGTTTGAGGAGTAACAGCGTTTCCAGAAGAAGCAACAACTCCAGAGCCTGTTGTTGGTAAAAACCTTAAAAGGCCATTACTCTCATCAGTACCTCCTTTTAGACCGGTAACATTATCACCGACACTATAGGTTACTATATCTGCATCTGCTCCTTCTTCAGTTATTAAGATTCCAGAAATATTGGTGTCTTGCACCCATTGTCTATCATTAAAACCATCAGTATGAGTTACAAGTACGCCTCCAGTTATTTCATAATATTTACCAACACCATTTGTTGTTACATCAGCCCTTAATGCTGCAATATCAGCTACTACAGTGTAAGTTGGTATTATTACAGTTAAAGTATATTGTACGGCAGGGCTAATAGCTACACCAGCGTTATCTACTAATTCAGCAAATAAAGTATAAGTATTGCCTGCAGCTAAACCTGTTACAGGTGTTTCTGTACCATCAGTAGTAAAAATATCTCCACTATCTATAGTAACATCTCCAACGTCTTTAACATTCCATTTAATATATCCATCACCACCTGAAGGTGTAGCAACTGTAAAGTTTGTTGTTACAAAATCTATAGTAGCTGAAGCCGCATCTTCAGGAGTTGCATTTAAAGTACCACCACTTGCTGGAGCATCAGTTAAAGCTAAAGTTGGAGTAGCAACATAACCATCAACTATTCTAATATTGTCTAGAGCAATATCCTCATCTCCTGAGTCTAAATTATTAAATGTAATCCTCACATCTGCAGAAGTCCCAGTTCCAATAGAGGCAGTAAATTCTTGAAAAGTAGAACTTAAAGCCGTTCCATCTGCTGTTCCATCAAAATTAGTATCTAAACCAGGTTCAGTATTAGTAGCTCCACCACCAGAAAATTGAAGCACATTTGTGTAACCTCCACCATCTATATTAATCTCAATTAGCACATTAGTATTTGCATCCCAATCTTCTTTGCCGTCAGAAGAATCATCTTCAGCAACCAAAATAGCAAAAGTCATATTTGTGTAAGTAGATATATCTATGCTAGAAAATGTTAAAGTTTCTACAGCAGAAGTACATGGAGACCCATCTGTATCTTGCGCTGCAAAATAAAAGGAACCATCAGATGCCGAAACTGTATAATTTGAAACATCAGAACCGTCTGTTCTAGTGAAAAAATCACCGCCATTATCGTTACAAACTTCAGAAGGAGTTCCTGAGTTTCCAGTTTCAAAAGATTCTTGAAAAACTGTCGTCTGTCCAAAAGAGGTAGCAGCAATTAAAAGTGTAAAAAGTAAAAAGTAAAGTTTTTTCATAATTGGTTAATTAATTGTTAAGCTTATAATTTATGAATAATTAATGAATAATTAAAATTGATTAAAACAAAAACCCATAAAGAGTTATTAAATCGGATTAAAAACCATTTTACAAAAAAAAAAGCGTTACCATTTCTGGCAACGCTTTTTAAGCATATTAATTTTTTAATCTATTTTATTACAAGTTTTCTTGATTCGCTGATGTTATTTTCGGTAATTCTTAAAATATATACGCCTTTTCTTAAATTAGAAATATTTAATTCTTTACCGGATAAAACGGCAGCAGAAACACGTTTTCCTAAAACATCAAAAACTTCAATATTCTTAATTAAACTTAGTTTAGATGCAATGTTTATAAAGGTTCTTTGATTATTGACAGGGTTTGGGTAAATAGATAACCCTTCAATATTTGCATGTGTAGAGGGGTTTATAACATGGTTTTGCGCATCCATATTATGGGACGTAAAACATGTTAAGGCTACGAATAAAAATAAAAAGTAAACGTTTTTCATACACTATGATTTGGTTACATAAAGGTACTAAATTAGTACAAAAGTGATGCCAAAACAGTGTTAAAGATTAGGGTAATTGGTCGAAAGTTTAAATTAAGGTCAAGGGTTTGTTATCATAATGTTATTAATTTCTAGAATTTAATAAAATCATGTTATTAGCTTATCTTTACTTCAATAAACAAGAATACCATTAATGAAAGAAAAGGATATTAAAATATTATTGGTTGATGATGAGCCAGATATTTTAGAAATAGTGGGTTACAATTTATCTAGTGAAGGTTATCAAGTTATTACCGCTGCGAATGGACAGGAAGGTGTGGAAAAAGCAAAAAAAGAGCTTCCGCATTTAATTATATTAGATCTGATGATGCCCGAAATGGATGGTATTGAAGCTTGTGAAATTATTAGAAAAAATCCCGATTTAAAAAACACAATAATTACATTTTTAACAGCGAGAGGGGAAGACTATTCTCAAGTTGCTGGTTTTGATGCAGGTGCTGACGATTATATTACAAAACCTATTAAACCAAAAGTATTAGTAAGTAAAGTTAAAGCACTTTTAAGACGTTTTAAGGAAGAAGATGTTGAAGACACACTTAAAGTTGGTAGCTTGATTATTAACAGAGATGAATATAAAGTTGTTTCAGAAGGAAAAGAAATTATTTTACCTAGAAAAGAATTTGAATTATTATCTTTACTAGCGTCCAAACCAGGAAAAGTGTTTAAAAGAGATGAAATTCTTGATACTGTTTGGGGTAGCGAAGTTGTTGTTGGTAGCAGAACTATTGATGTTCACATTAGAAAGCTTCGTGAGAAATTAGGAGATAATAGCTTTAAAACCATAAAAGGTGTAGGCTACAAGTTTGTAGATTAATGCAGGCCAAAGTTAAAAAATCATACCGATTTGCTGCTCGTACGGCATTATATATCACGTTATATACAACACTCTTAATGAGTGTTTTTTTGTATTACTTTAGTACTCTGGAATGGTATTACCCATTGGTGTTTTCTGTTTGTATCTTTCTCTTTTCCTCGATTATTATTCAATACAATGTAGAACGATTTATTTACAAACGAGTAAAAAAAATCTATGATGACTTAACACTTCTTGAATCTGTAAATTTGGCTAAAGGCCCAATTACAACAGATATGCAAACCTTAACTCAAGAAATAGATAAGTTTGCCCGAGACAAGAAAATTGAAATTGAAACCCTAAAAGTTAGAGAAGAGTATAGAAAAGAGTTTTTAGGGAATGTATCCCACGAATTAAAGACGCCTCTATTTACTGTTCAAGGTTATATTTTAACATTGCTTGACGGTGCAATGGATGATAAAAATATTCGTGAAAAGTATCTTGAAAGAGCTAGCAAGGGTATTGAAAGGTTGGGTTATATTATTAAAGATTTAGACATGATTACCAAACTAGAAGTTGGAGATTTAAGTTTAAATATGGAAGTTTTTAATATTGTGGAGTTGGTCGAAAATGTATTTGATATGTTAGAAATTAAAGCTAGCAGAAAAAAAACATCATTAATTTTTGATAAAGAGTATCCTAATCCAATAATGGTAAACGCCGATAAAGAGCGTATTCAGCAAGTTTTGGCTAATTTAGTAGTAAACTCCATAAAATACGGAAGTGAAAAAGGAACCACAGAAGTGAGCATAGAAAATCTTATAAAAAATAAAGTTATAGTTCGTATTACTGATAATGGCGAAGGCATAGAAAAAATTCATATACCGCGTTTATTTGAGCGTTTTTACCGTGTAGATAAGAGTGGTTCAAGAAAAGAAGGTGGTTCAGGTCTTGGGCTCTCCATTGTAAAACATATTATTGAGGTGCATAGAGAAAAAATCTATGTAGAAAGTGAGTTTGGTGTTGGTAGCGAGTTTTCTTTTACTTTAGAAAAGGCTGAATAAATCGGTATAATCAATTTTAAAATCAAAAGCTTTCAAACCCTCATAAGCGTTAACTTCATCTAACTTTTTTAAATTAAAATCCTTTTGTTTACAGCTAGGGACTAAATCCATTTCAGTAAAACGTTTTGCTAAGTATTCTTGTTCAAACTGTCCTGGTGTAGGGATAAAAAAAGCCTTTTTATTAAGTTTGGCTAAATCCATAACCGTTGTGTAACCCGATCTTGAAATCACTAAAGCACTTTCGTTAATACTTTTTTCCAATAATCTAGAAGTCATAAAGTTATAAATAGTGATATTTCCTAAAGTCTTAATGGTTTGTTCTTTCTCCATAATGCCTCTAACAAATAGCACTTTTCCGGAGTAACCTTTTAATTCGTGCAGTAACTTTTCTTCAAGCATAGTACGCTGAGGTTCTGGGCCAGAAATTAAAACCATTAAATCATGTTTAATTTCAATACGAGTATTTGTAAACCTGCTTAAAGGACCAATATATGTAGTAGGAACATTAATTTTTTTCAAATGACCTAATTTCCCGCTTAAGTTAATCTCCCCTTGGGTATCAGGAATCCAACAAGCATCAAATTTTTCTATAATTTTTTGATGAATTTTAGTACTGAACCAAGTGGTGTTACCGCTTAAAACGTTCAATTGGTGTGTCATAAAAACAGAAGGTACTTTTTTATTTCTAACCCCAAATCTATTATCAGAAATAATTCCAGAAATAGTGTGATGCTCTAAAATAGATGCTATGGCTTTTTTTTCTGCTTTAATCGCCTTTAAAAGTTTTGGCAAATCCTTAAGAAGTTTCAATTTAAAAAGCTTCCCGTTTTTGGTGTAAGTAATATTGTAGGATGGTAATTCTAGAGTAGAAAGATCTGGAAATTCTTTACGCAACAAGGTTAAAACAGCTCCGTCACTAGCAATAACGGGCACAAAATCCTCAGCAATTAAAGCGTTTATTAGAGGTATACAACGCGTAGCATGCCCAAGACCCCAATTTAAGGGCGCAACTAAAATTTTTTTTTTCATTAATACGTATTATGGCGTGCCCACACGGGTCGGGCTTTCCGCTATATCTTTCTGCGAAGCAGTCCCGAATTTGTTTCGGGATTTATAAAATTAGTTACTTACTCAAAAGTTTAAAATCCATCTTTAATTGCTTCACATAAAGGATGCCGCTTCAATCCCTCACGCGCTTTTTTGCTAAATTCAAAGATAAGATAATAAGGCTCTCGTATATTTCCTTAATTTTACCAAAATAAAGTAATAATTAATAGTTAATAAACTTTGGGAAGCAAAAATAAACTCAGAAGATTCAACGAAAACGAAACATTTTCCAATGTCGTTCAACCCACAAGGGATGAGTTGGTTAGTTCAAATTTTAAACTAAAAGGAAATTGGAGGGAAGAAATTTTTAAAAACAATAATCCTTTAGTTTTAGAATTAGGGTGCGGTAAAGGTGAGTATTCGGTGGCATTGGCTCAAAAATATCCAGACAAAAATTTTATTGGTATCGATATTAAAGGGGCACGTTTTTGGAGAGGTGCAAAAACTGCTATTGAAGAAAATATTCCAAACGTAGCCTTTCTTCGCACACAAATAGAACTAATTGACCATGCATTTGCAGAAAATGAAGTAGATGAAATTTGGATTACTTTCCCAGATCCACAAATAAAATATAAGCGCACCAAGCACCGCATGACTAACGCAACATTTTTAGAGCGTTACAAGCAAATATTAAAACCAGAAGGTGTTGTAAACTTAAAAACCGACAGCGAATTTATGCATGGTTATACTTTAGGTCTCTTGCACGGAGCAGGACATGATGTGCTTTATGCCAACCATAATGTGTATAAACAAGAAGGTAGTCCCGAAGAAGTAACTAGTATCCAAACTTTTTATGAATCGCAATATTTAGAGCAAGACAAACCAATTACCTATATTAGATTCAAAATTAAATAATAGTGAACATAACCATTATCTTCTTTTTGGGTTTATTTTTTGCAATGATTGGAGTCATTCCTCCAGGGTTGTTGAATATGACAGCAGCCAAAATAAGCTTAAAAGAAGGCCATATAAGAGGGATGGTGTTTTCTGCTGGTGTTTGTGTAATCGTTTTGATACAGACTTATTTAGCCAGTATATTTGCGCGTTATTTAAGCATGCATCCAGAAGTTATTGGCGTTTTAAGAAGTGTCGCTCTGGTGATTTTTATCTTGATAACTATTTATTTTTTGTTTGTAGCTAAGTCAACACCTAAACAACAAATAGATCCTAAAATAAAGAGTAAGCATAGTCGATTTTTTCAAGGCATTTTTTTATCGATAATAAATGTGTTTCCAATACCATATCAAGCTTATATGACCATTACTTTGGCTTCATTTGGTTGGATGACGTTCGAAAAATCAAGCATCATGGCTTATGTAATTGGAGCCGCTACAGGAACATTTGTAACGCTCTACATGTATATTTTTTTCTTTGATAAAGTAAAAGGGAAAACATTCACCTCGCAAAAAAACATGAACCGAATTATTGGAGGAATTACAGGTGTTATTTCTATAGTTACATTGATTAACATCATTCAAGACTTATAAATTGAAACTGGAAACCCTAAATTTTTTTGATAAAGTTTACGAAGTTGCAAAACGTATCCCATATGGCAGAGTAACTAGTTATGGGGCAATTGCAACGTATTTAGGAGCAGCAAGAAGCGCGAGGATGGTAGGTTATGCTATGAACGGTTCACATGGTAAAGATGTGCCCGCGCATCGTGTTGTAAATAGAAAAGGGTTGCTAACAGGAAAGCATCATTTTGATGGCACAAATTTGATGCAACAGTTATTAGAAAGTGAAGGTGTTCAGGTTACTGAAAATCAAATTCAGGATTTACAAAAGGTGTATTGGGATCCTTCTAAGGAATTGGACTAATCTCCTAATTTTTCAAAATTTTCAGATCTAAATTCAATAATAAATCCAAATAACTATATCGTCAAAACTTCTAACTATAGGCTTCCATTTTCTACCTTTATTGTCTATCTTTGCCTTTAGAATGATTCTTAATAGAAGCAATGAAGTTAAATAAACAAGATATTTTAAAAGCGCTTGAAAGTATTACTGTTCCTGGAGAAGGGCAAAATATGATAGAGAGCGGAGCGGTTAAAAATGTTATCACTTTTGGCGATGAGGTTATTGTAGATATTACAATACAAAATCCTAGTTTACAAGCAAAGAAGCGAACCGAAGTTGATATTTTAAAAACCATTCATGAGCAGGTTTACGAAAAGGCTAAAATTACAATTAATGTAAAAGTTGAAGCTCCTGAAAACCCAAAAGCTAATGTCATAAAAGGAAAGCCAGTTCAAGGCCTTCGAAATATAATTGCCATAGCGTCGGGTAAAGGTGGTGTTGGTAAATCGACTGTAACCGCAAATATGGCGGTCACTTTGTCGAAAATGGGCTTTAAAGTTGGTGTGTTAGATGCTGATATTTATGGGCCGTCTATTCCAATTATGTTTGATGTAGAGGCTGAAAAACCGTTGGCAGTGAATGTTGATGGTAAATCTAAAATGAAACCGGTAGAAAACTATGGGGTTAAAATATTATCAATCGGGTTTTTTACACAACCTGATCAGGCAGTAGTTTGGCGAGGACCAATGGCAGCAAAAGCATTAAATCAAATGATTTTTGATGCACACTGGGGTGAGTTAGATTTCATGTTAATTGATTTACCTCCTGGAACCGGGGATATTCATTTAAGCATTATGCAGTCGTTACCAATAACGGGTGCCGTTATAGTCAGCACACCTCAAAATGTGGCACTGGCTGATGCTAAAAAAGGGGTAGCCATGTTTCAGCAAGAAAGTATTAATGTGCCTGTATTAGGAATTATTGAAAATATGGCATATTTTACACCTGCTGAATTGCCGGATAATAAATATTTTATCTTTGGAAAAGAAGGTGCCAAAAATTTAGCTGAAGATTTACAAGTACCATTTCTAGGAGAATTACCACTAGTACAAAGTATTAGAGAGGCAGGAGATGTTGGTAGACCAGCGGCTTTACAAACGGGAACACCATTAGAGAAAGCTTTTGAGAAAATAACTCAGAATGTAGTGGAGGAAGTTGTAAAAAGACATGACGATTTACCACCAACCGAAGCTATTAAAATTACAACTATGGCAGGTTGTTCATCAGTAAAAAAATAATAAATTCATTTTCCCTTTCCTTAAGAGAGACGGGCAGGGTGAGGAAAAAGAATAGATGACTTCAGAAGAACTTAGATTAAATGTAGAAAAAGCGTTAGACGAAATTCGTCCGTTTTTACAAAGTGATGGTGGCGATATTTCATTATTGTCTATTGAAAATGACAATCTAGTTAAGGTGCAACTTCAAGGTGCCTGTGTAGGTTGTAGTGTTAATCAAATGACATTAAAATCTGGAGTAGAAATGACTATTAAAAAGTATGCGCCACAAATAGAACAGGTTATCAATATTGATGGATAAACAATAAGTTCAAAATATTTTAACCAAAGAAATCTTATTGGTTAAAAAAGAAGTAACCAATTAAATGATACTCGTTTTAAGGTTTCATTTAATCTATAGAAGTTTTGGATTAAATAATTTTCTCCCTTTTAAGAAATGTGTCTAAGTTATCTGCTGCATCAAAACAGGTGTTAACTTTTGAAACATTATCACAATATTTTGTTTCTAAATAACGAGAAGATTTACAATTAAAGTCTGACAAATCTAAGTTCTCAAAATTTTTGTTTATTTTTTTATAGTGCTCATGAAGACTATCAATAGTCTCATCTTTCATTAGGTTTGATGCCTTCTTTAAAAAGATAGCCTTTTAAATAATTTTCAACGGCATACTGTGAATTCTTGAAAACTAAATAAGTTGCAATATCTTCTTCTGGTTTGAACAACTCTTTGTTAGCTTGATTCAATTTTTGAGCAGCATTTACAAAGAATTTGGTGGCTTCATTTTCTATAGTAAGTTAATTAATATTATTTATTCTCCATGCTATAAATACAGCATGGAGAATGATTTTTATATTTGAATATAGCCTAAAAGAATATTTACATATCTCTATAAAGCTCTAAACGTTCCCATTTAGAATTAACCTCAGATTGAGCTTGCTCGAGAAGCTTAGCTCCAAGTTCAGCATCGTCTTTAACGACTCTAGAAAAGCGCGTTTCGTTATACATAAAGTCTTTAAGAGGAATTGAAGGTGCTTTAGAATCTAATTTAAACTTCTTACCTTTTGGTTTAGAAGGGTTAAATCTAAATAATGGCCAATACCCACTTTCTACCGCTTTTTCTTGCTGTGCGGCCCCATCTGCTAAATCGTAACCGTGTTCTCCACAATGTGAGTAAGCAATTATTATGGATGGTCCCGGATAAGCTTCAGCTTCTTCAATTGCCTTAAGCGTTTGAAGATCTTTTGCTCCTATAGCAATTTGAGCAACATAAACATTTTCGTAAGAAACGGCTTGCAACGCTAAACTCTTTTTACTTGTACGTTTACCAGAAACTGAGAATTTTGCACTTGCGCCTAACGGTGTCGCTTTAGATGTTTGTCCACCTGTGTTAGAATACACTTCGGTATCTAATACCATAATGTTGATGTCTTCTCCAGTTGCTAAAATGTGATCTACACCACCAAACCCAATATCGTAAGCCCAACCGTCTCCACCTAAAATCCACACTGATTTTTTACGCAGATATTCAGTGAGTTGAGACAATTTTTTAGCATTTTTATGATCAATACTAGCTAGCTTGATTTTTAATTTATCTAAATTTTTGAAGTTTTCTGCTTTTTCAGCTTCCGTTTTTTCAGGATTATTTAGAATTGCATCAACCAAGTCTTTTCCAACTTCATTTTCAATCGATTTAAGTAAGTTAACGGAAATTTCTTGTTTCTTACTTAGAGCCAATTTCATCCCTAAACCAAATTCAGCATTATCTTCAAATAAAGAATTGGCCCAAGCAGGACCTCGTCCAAATTCATTCGTTTTATATGGTGTCGTTGGTAAATTACCGCCATAAATTGAAGAACATCCTGTGGCATTTGCAATTAATATACTATCTCCATAAAGTTGTGTTAGTAATTTAATATATGGTGTTTCACCGCAACCAGAACAAGCTCCAGAGAATTCAAATAAAGGTTCAAGGAATTGAGATCCTTTTATATTTGTTATTTGTAACTCCGTTCTATTATAATCAGGTAAATCAATAAAGTAATCCCAATTGACATCTTCAACGGCTTCAACTTTAAGCTTTTTGTGCATGTTAATGGCTTTAAAGTCTGAATCCTCTTTACTTACAGCCGGACAAACAGCAACACATAGGTCACAGCCTGTACAATCTTGAGGAGATACTTGAAGCACATAAGACTCTTCGTCTTTATTAAAAGGTCTCCCTTTTGCTGCAACTGTTTTTAGAGAAGCAGGTTTATTGGCTAATTCGTCATTACTAA
>ENA-UZWZ01001935-UZWZ01001935.1-metagenome-genome-assembly--contig:-Day-4-25m-contig-1935_pt2 | contig 16198 bp, 20 predicted proteins | sample MGYA00260346_ERZ794906 | MGnify/ENA metagenome assembly ERZ794906 | reverse complement strand
TTTAAAAAAGAAATGAAAGAGCTTGGTTATCTTTAAGTTTTTAGAGAATAAATTTCGATAAATCGGTATCTTTAATTAAATTATCTAAATTTTTATCAATATACTCTTTATCAATTTTAATTTTTTCACCAGAGCGATCAGTTGCAGTAAAACTAATTTCATCTAAAATTTTTTCAATAATTGTATGTAATCTTCTAGCACCGATATTTTCAACCGTAGCATTAACCTCTGATGCAATGTTTGCAATAGCGTCAATGCCATCATCTGAAAATTCAAGATCAACATCTTCAGTTTTTAAAAGGGCTATGTATTGCTTTATTAAACTAAAATCGGGCTCTCTTAAAATTCGTTTAAAATCATCACTGGTTAAAGCTTCTAATTCAACTCTTATAGGTAATCTTCCTTGCAATTCAGGAAGTAAATCAGAAGGTTTAGCAAGTTGAAATGCACCAGAAGCAATAAATAAAATATGATCAGTTTTAATTGGACCATGTTTTGTATTTACAGTTGTTCCCTCAATTAACGGTAACAGATCTCTTTGAACTCCTTCTCTTGAAACATCACCACCAACTCTATCAGTCCTTGCAGATATTTTATCAATTTCATCTAAAAATACTATTCCATTGTTTTCTGTTGATAATTTTGCAGCTTTAATAATTTTATCTTGTTCAATTAATTTATCCGACTCATCATTGATTAAAATTTCATGAGACTCTTTTACATTCATTTTTTTCTTTTTTTCTTTATTTCCCATTGATTTACCAATCATCTCACCAATATTTATCATCCCAACATTTGCTCCTGGCATTCCTGGTATTTCAAAAGAAGTGCTGTTTGACCCAGCATCACTCACTGCAATCTCAATTTCATTATCATCTAAGTCACCGTTTCTAAGTCTTTTTCTAAAACTTTCTCTTGTTGCAAGACTTGCTTTTTTACCAACTAATGCATCTAAGACTTTTTCTTCAGCTGATTTTTGAGCTTGGGCATGAACTTCTTTTCTCATTTTTACTTTTTCTAATGAAATTGCAATTTCCATTAAGTCTCTTACGATTTGTTCCACATCTCTTCCAACATAACCAACCTCTGTAAACCTTGTAGCCTCAACTTTAACAAATGGTGCCTCAGCAAGCTTTGAAAGTCTTCTTGAAATTTCTGTTTTTCCAACACCTGTTGGTCCAATCATTAAAATATTCTTTGGTAAAACTTCGTTTTTCATTTCACCTTTAAGTGCTTGTCTTCTCCATCTATTTCTTAAAGCGACTGCAACAGCTTTTTTTGCTTTATTTTGTCCAACAACAAATCTATCTAGTTCAGAAACAATTTCTCTTGGAGAGAGAGAACTAACTAATGAACTTTCTTCTTTTTTGTTTTTATCTTTAGGAACCAATGGAGTTACGTTTGAATTTTCCATTTATATTTTTAAAACCTTAATGTTATCATTTGTGAAAACACAAATTTCTGATGCAACTTTGATAGCTTTTTTTGCAATTTCTTCAGCACTTTTGTCTGTCTCCATTAAAACTTTTCCAGCAGCTAGAGCATAGTTTCCACCTGAACCTATTCCTATAACATCGCCTTCTGGTTCTAAAACATCTCCAGTTCCAGAAATGATATAGCTATGTTCTTTGTCACCAATAGCCATGAGTGCTTCTAATCTTCTAAGATATTTATCAGTTCGCCAATCTTTTGCTAATTCAACAGCAGCTCTTGATAGATTCCCTGCATGTTTTTCAATTTTTGCCTCTAATCTTTCAAACAAAGTTAAAGCATCTGCAGTTGACCCTGCAAAGCCCGCAACTACATCACGTTTTTCAATTCTTCTAATTTTTGAAGCTGTGCTTTTTACGATAGTATTTCCCATACTTACTTGGCCATCTCCAGCAACCACTACTTCATTATTTTTTCTTACCAATACAATCGTTGTCATAATTGATAAATGGTAACTATTTTTTATTCTTCAAGTGTTGATTGCTGATATTGATATAGTTAGATTATGCATGTATACCTCTAAAATATATGGCTAGAAAAGGAAAAGTATCTAGAAAAACTAAAGAAACCAGCATCAGTGTTGAAGTAAATATTGATGGTAAGGGTCAATATAAAATTGATACTGGAATTGGTTTTTTAGATCATATGCTTGAGCAGTTATCAAAGCATTCTCTTATTGATTTAAAAGTAAAAGCAAAGGGAGATACTCACATTGATCTTCACCACACAACAGAAGATACAGGAATTGCAATCGGTGAAGCTTTAAAAAAAGCAGCCAAAAAATTTGTTGGCATTAAACGTTACGCTCACAGAGTTATTCCAATGGATGAAACTTTAACAAGAGTTGCGATTGACGTTTCAAACCGACCTTATTTAATTTGGAAAGTAAAATTAAAAGTAGAAAAACTTGGTGAGATGGATACAGAACTATTTAAAGAATGGTTTCAAGCATTTTCTCAGTCAGCTGGTATTACTATGCATGTTGAAAATATTTATGGAGACAATAGTCACCATATAATTGAGTCTTGTTATAAAGCTTTAGCAAGATCGTTAAGAGAAGCATTAGAGATGGATCCAAGAAGCAAAAAAAGTATTCCATCGACTAAAGGCTCATTATAAGTTTAATGAATGTCACAATTGTTGATTATAATTCAGGCAATATAAGCTCTGTTATTAATTCCTTTAAGGAAGTTGCTAATGATAAAATAAATATCGAGGTAACTTCAGATTTAAATAAAATTAAATCTAGTGATAAAGTGGTATTGCCAGGGCAGGGCTCGTTCAAGAGCTGTGTTGAAGCTTTAAACAGCATAAATGGCTTGGTTGATACTTTAAACGAATTTGCAATTAATTATAAAAAGCCACTGCTAGGAATTTGTGTTGGTTTACAGATGTTTGCAGATATTGGCTACGAAGAAACTGAAACAAAAGGACTTGGTTGGATTTCAGGTAAAGTCTCGAAAATAGATAATCAAAATGGAAAATTTAAACTTCCACACATTGGTTGGAATCAGATTGATATTGTTAAAGATAGTAAAATTTTTAGGGGCATAGAAAATAATTCTCATATGTATTTTGTTCATAGTTATGAGTTTATTCCAGAAGATAAAAATGTAATTTCTGCAACAACAGATTATTCCTCAAATATTGTTTGTTCAGTTGAAAAAGAAAATATTTTTGGAACTCAATTTCACCCAGAAAAAAGTGATAAAATTGGTCTTAAAATGATTGAAAATTTTTTAAGTTAATAAATTGAATAAATTATAAATGAAAATATTTCCCGCCATAGATATTAAAAATAAAAAATGTGTGAGATTAGTCAAAGGAGACTTTGATAATAAAACTGAATATAAAATGTCTCCTGTAGAACAAGCTGGAAAATATAAAGATCATGGTTTTAAAAATTTACACATTGTTGACCTAGATGGAGCTTTAACTGGTGAAACAGTAAATCTTGATATCATCCAGGATATAGTTGGTAAATTTGATTTAAAGGTTGAGATAGGTGGTGGTATTAGAAATACTGATAGTATTCGAAAATATATTGATGCCGGTGTTGAGAAAGTTATTTTAGGAAGTGCTGCTATAAAAGATAAAATTTTTTTAAAAGAAGCATGCGAAAAATTTCCGAACAAAATTGCTTTGGGTTTGGATGCAAAAGATGGATATTTGTCAGTTTCTGGGTGGAAAGAAAACTCCAATCAATTAACTGTAGATTATTTAAGTGAAGTTAATGATTATGGTGTTAGTAGATTAATTTACACTGATATTAATAGAGATGGCATGAAACAAAGCCCAAATTTTGAGGAAACATCAAAAATTGCAGATATATCAAATTGCCCTGCAGTTATATCTGGTGGAGTTTCATCATTAGATGACATTAAAAAAGCTAAAACTCTAAAAAATATTGAAGGTATAATAGTTGGTAAGGCTATTTATGATGGTGATATTAAATTAGATGAGTTAGTTAAAGAAGATGCTTAAAAATAGAATAATACCTTGTTTAGACGTTAAAAACGGACGCGTTGTAAAAGGTATTAACTTTGTAGATTTAAAAGATGCCGGAGACCCTGTTGAACAAGCTAAAATTTATTCTGATGGTGGAGCAGATGAAATATGTTTTTTAGATATTACTGCCTCAAATGAAATCAGAGATACTATTTATGATGTAGTAGAACGAACATCTAAGAAATGTTTTGTTCCGTTGACGGTTGGGGGAGGTGTCAGGAGTGTTGAGGATATTCATAAATTACTTAATTGTGGTGCTGATAAAGTTTCTATAAATACTGCGGCAGTTCAAAATCCTGAAGTTATAATTGAAAGTTCTAAAAAGTTTGGATCACAATGCATTGTTGTTGCAATTGATGTTAAAAAAAATTTAGATAAATGGGAAATTTTTACTCATGGTGGAAGAAGTAATACAAAAATTGATGCAATAGAATTTGCAAAAAAAATGGAAGACAATGGGGCAGGTGAGCTTTTAGTAACATCAATGGATAGAGATGGCACCCAACAAGGTTATGATATTGAATTAATGTCAAAGATATCATTAAAAGTAAATATTCCTGCTATTGCATCGGGTGGAGTTGGTAATCTTGATCATTTAGTTGATGGAATAAAATTAGGAAACGCAAGTGCTGTTTTAGCTGCATCCATATTTCACTATGGAAAGCATTCAGTAAAAGAAGCTAAGGAATATCTGGATTCAAAAGGAATACCTGTTAGAATTTAGTATGCTTAGTACATTAGAAAATTTAATTAAACTCGCACGAGAAAGAAAACTATCACCTGTAGAAGGGTCTTACACAAATAAGTTGCTTAAAGATAAAGCGCTAAGTAAAGCAAAAGTTTTAGAGGAAGTTGATGAATTAATTGAAGCTGTAGAGGAAAATACAAATAAAATACATGAAGCGGCAGATGTATTTTATCATTTATTGATGTACTTAGAGGCTAATGATTTAAAAATTGAAGAAGTCATGCGGGAATTAGAAAAAAGAAAAAAATGAGTTATGATGATAACAATATCTTTGCAAAAATTTTAAGAGGGGAAATACCTTGTAATAAAATTTATGAAGATGACTTTGTTTTATCTTTTCATGATATTAATCCTCAAAAAAAAATTCATGCTTTAGTAATTCCAAAAGGAAAATATGTTGATCTTGATGATTTTAGTTTAAATGCTTCCTCAAAGGAGATGGTTGGATTGCTTAAGGGTATAAATATAGTAGCTAAAAAGCTATGTATTTCAACAGAAACAGGTAAAGGGTATAGAGCTCTTACCAATATAAGTGATGACGGTGGTCAAGAGGTTCCACACTTACACTTTCATTTATTTGGAGGTGAAAAAGTTGGAAAAATGGTTGAGTGACGCAAGAAGTCCAAAGAAATTATTTGGAAATAAGTTCAATTGAAGATCTGAATAAAGTTAATGAACCAACTAAAGATTATTCTTTAAATTTATTAGAGCCAATTAATTTTCAATTAAATAAATTTTTTTATAAAAATATTGGCAAAAAACATAACTGGATTGATCGATTAGTTTGGACAGAAACTCAATGGATAGATTATGTTTCTAGTGAAAAGGTCAAAACATATATATTTAAATTTAAAAATGATTTAGCTGGCTTCTTTGAATTGATATCTCATATTGAAAAAAAAGAAGTAGAAATTGCTTACTTCGGGTTATTGGAAGAATTTCAAAATAAAAAGCTGGGATCATATTTATTATCTCAAGCAATTCAAACATCTTTTAAAGGGAGTATCGATAGAGTTTGGGTTCATACATGCTCTCAAGATCACAAAAATGCTTTAAATAATTATATAGCCAGAGGTATGAAAATATTTAAAACCGAAACTATAAAAATTTAGTTTTGTGAAGGTAGTTTAAATAAATCTTTATCAATTTGTTGATTTACCTGAATTAAGGAAAGATAAGTAATATTAACATTTTGATAAATATCTTTAGTCTGCCAGCCTATTAAATTAAATGTTTTATCATCAAAAAAAACATTTATTTCATTATCATTTTCTACTATTACAAAATTTATTTTAGTTTTATCTAATATTTTTTCTTTTAAATTACTTATTTTTTTTATTAAAAAATTTTTATCCAATATTAGGTTTAGTGGTGTTTTGTTTAAGGGGTATCTATAAAAGCTAGTTCTAGTTTTGATCACTAAGGATTTTCCATTAGAAACCAAGATCTTGTTATTTTTGAAATATTTGCAATAAATTTTCTTCGGATATTGAATTATGCAATTTCCATTTTCTATTCTACCATTAATATTTTGTTCAAACTTGAAATTTAGGTTTTCAGTATTCTTCAAATTTTCTATTATTTTATCTTTATTACTCGCATGAGTGTTAGAAAGTAAAATTATAAAAATAAAAATAAAAAAATATTTAAACATTAGAGAACATCTCTTTTACCAACATGATTTGCCTTACTTACAACTCCATCAGCTTCCATCATATCAATAATTCTTGCCGCTCTATTGTAACCAATTTGAAGTTTTCTTTGTAAAAATGATGTAGAGGCTTTTCCTTCTGATCGAATAATTTCTAATGCCTGTTGATACAATTCATCTTTATCACCCTGACTTTGACTATCGCTAATCTCTTTTTCATCTGCAAAGTTTAATATTTCATCTATATAATCAGGCTCAGCTTGAGATCTTAAAGAATTATTAATTTTTTCAATTTCATTATCTGACACAAATGGAGCATGTATTCTTACAATACGATTAGCAGAGGACATGTAAAGCATATCTCCTTTTCCTAATAATTGCTCAGCTCCCTGTTCGCCAAGAATTGTTCTGCTGTCTATTTTAGAAGTAACTTGAAAAGATATTCTAGTTGGAAAATTAGCTTTAATTGTACCAGTTATTACATCTACACTTGGTCTTTGAGTTGCCATTATGATATGAATTCCGGCTGCTCTCGCCATTTGTGACAGTTTTTGAATATAATTTTCGATTTCTTTACCTGCAACCAGCATCAAATCAGACATTTCATCAACCACCACAACTATATATGGCATAGGAAGTTTATGTTTGGTGTTATAGCCATCGATGTTTCTAACACCTTCTTTTGTCATTAGCCTATATCTACTCTCCATCTCTTTAACGACCCAACCAAGTACAGAAGCTGCTTTTTTAGCCTCAGTTATTACTGGACATAATAAATGAGGAATTCCTTCATATGTAGAAAGTTCGAGCATTTTAGGATCTATTAATATAAATTTACATTTATCAGGTGTGTGCCGGTACAATAGAGATAAAATAATTGTATTAATACAAACAGATTTTCCAGATCCAGTTGTACCAGCGATTAAAAGATGAGGCATTGATGCTAGATCACCTACAATGGGTTTACCAGAAATATTTTTACCAAGTGCAATAGGCAGTTTAACTTCTCTTCTTTTAAAATCAGAATTACTTATAATTTCACTTAAATAAACATTTTCTCTAGATATGTTTGGAAGTTCAATTCCAACTGTATTGCTACCAGGAATAGTTGCAATCCTAGCTGATTCTGAACTTGTATTTCGAGCTATATCATCAGATAAATTTATAATTTTTGAAACTTTCACACCAGCTGCGGGCTCAAATTCATTTAAAGTAACCACAGGTCCATGACTAACTTTTTTAATATTTCCATTTACTCCAAAGTCCATCAATATCTTTTCTAAAAATTCTGGATCATGCGTCTCATTTATATTGAAATTTTCCCTTTCTTTTTTTGAGGGGTTTTTTAGCAAATCTAAATTTGGTAATTTAAATTTAATTTTATTCTCAGATTTATTTTCGCTTTTAATAAATGGTAAATCTTCTTGAATAAGATTTTTAATTTCATCTTGAGGGATATATTCATTAATAATTTCACTTTTATCTGTGTAAATAGTTTCTTTTTTTATAAAAAAGTTAAAAATATTTTTTAAACTATTATAAAAATTTTTTGGATTAAAATTAATACTTATAAGAAAAAAAAATAAAACCAATATGATCAATATATAATAGAATATGTTTTCATTAATATTGATTAATGAATTTAAAAATGTTTGATCAAAATAGCCACCAATAAATCCACCACTACCATTAATATAAAGTTCAAAATTTTTATTGTAATAGTGATTAAAAAAAAGTGTGCCAAATACAGAATAAAGAATTCCAAAAAAAGTATTTTCTACTGATAAAAAAAATTCTTTTAATCTAAATACATTGATCCCAGTTATAATAAAAGTAAAAGATAATAGATACGCTACAAGCCCAACAGATTGAAAGAATAAATCAGAAACAAAACTACCATTAAAGCCTAAAATATTTTTAATTTCAGTACTATCTGGAAAAATAAAATTAGGATCTTCAGGAGAATAACTAATTAGCGATAGAAACAAAAATACACCTGCAATAAATATAGTAATCCCAAAAATTTCTGCCAATCTCTTAATGGCGAAATTAATCACTAAATTAGCTGTTTTTTTTATATTCATATTAATGAGTCGATTTAATCACTTTGTATCATCTAATTTTTATTGTTAAAATTAAAAATATTATGAGAGTTTGTATACTAGGCAGTGGCTTATCCAGCTTAACTTTGGCTAAAGCTTTAGTTAATCAAAAGATTTATGTAGAGCTTATATCACAAAAAAAAAACCAAAAAATCAGTCATTCCAGAACACTGGGTATTTCTAAAAGTAATACTGATTACTTTAAAAAAAATATAATAGATATTGATAAACTTCTTTGGAAGTTAAATAAGATCGAAATATATACAGATAATTTAAAAAATGAAAAATTATTAGATTTTAAAAGTAATGATAAGCAAATTTTTTCAATTTTAAAAAATTATGAATTATATCAAGTTTTAGATAAAGATTTGTCTAAAAATAAATTTTTTAAAAAAAAATTTTATAGTAATAACAAATTATCTTTTTTGGATAAATTTGAAATAATAGTTAATTGTGATTATCTTCACAATTTTACTAAAAAATATTTCAGCAAAAAAATAATAAAAAAATATAATAGCACTGCCTACACAACTGTTATAAAGCATAAAAATTTTTTAAATAACACTGCAACACAAATTTTTACAAAAAAAGGGCCGTTAGCTTTTTTGCCAATTTCTAATATTGAAACCTCAATAGTTTATTCTGTTCATAACTCTAGTAAAAAAGAAAATAATATTACAGATTTAATTAAAAAGTATAATTTTAAATACCAAATTATAAAAATGAACAAAATAGATAGTTTTGAATTAAACTCTTTAAGTTTAAGATCTTATTATTATAATAATGTTTTGGCATTTGGTGATTTGCTTCATAAAATTCATCCTTTGGCAGGTCAGGGGTTTAATATGACCATTAGAGATGTAAAAATTTTTACAAATATAATTAAAGATAGAATTGATTTAGGCTTACCATTAGATAGCTCAATAAATCAAGAGTTTGAAAAAAAACTAAAACATAAAAATTTTATTTTTTCTAATAGTGTAGATTTCATCCATGAATTTTTTAATATAGAAAGAAAAACAAATAATAAAATTTTAAGTAAATCAGTTCAATTTCTAGGTAAAAATTCTTTTGTAAATAAAGTTTTTACGAAAATAGCAGATAAAGGAATTTTAATTTAAATTATTGTAGCGTTGTATTGTTGAATATATCATGTGTATATGTATTTAATATCTCAGCAATTTTCGTTTTTCTACTATCAAGATTTTTAGCTTCTAATAGAACTTGTTTTTCTTCTAATGAAAAAGGTGAGGCCATTGCTAATGCATTTATAATTTCATCAAGACTTTGTTTTTCAAGTTCTTTCCAGTTTATTATGAAACCTCTTTTTTCAAACAGAGATTTTAAATCTTTAAAAATTAACTCTAAATCGGTATATTTTAGTTCTTCTTTTTTTTTATTTAAATCATTAATAAATTTTTCATAATTTATCTCAAATTCTCGATATTTTTTATTAGAGGCAATTTCCCTAACAATCTCAAATCTAATTAAACCTTTTAATTCAATTAAATAGCGTCGATCCTCTGTTTCCTTAAAACTAGTTATTTTCCCCAAGCAACCAATTTGATGAAGGTCTGGCTCTATTTTGTCAACATCGTTTAAGTTCATAGGCTGTATCATGCCAACTAGTTTATTAGATTTCATACAGTCATTAATCATATCAACGTAACGTGGTTCAAAAATATTTAATGGTACTGTAGTTTTAGGAAAAATGATAAAATTACTTAACGGAAAGACAGGGATTTTTTTTGGAAGATCATTTATTTGCATATTATTTAAAAATATATCATATCTAATATTAATTTGTATTGATTGAATTAAAAAAAAAGTCTAACTATAGCTTTAATAATTGCGGGCATAGCTCAGTGGTAGAGCGTCTCGTTGCCAACGAGAAGGTCGAGGGTTCGACCCCCTTTGCCCGCTCCAAAAACAATGATAATTTGGATTGCATCTTACCCTAAAAGTGGAAACACCTATATTAGGTCTTTTCTATCAGCATATTATTTTTCAAAAAAAGGTAAATTCGAATTTGAACAACTATTAAATATACTTCAATTTCCTGGTACTAAATTTTCAACAAAAGATTGTTTTAGCTTTGAGGATGCAGCTAAAAATTGGATATATAGTCAAAATCAATTTTTTAACAAAGAAAAATTTGTTTTTTTAAAAACACACAATACTTTAAAAAGTTATAATAATACTGAATTTACAACAAGCAACGAAACTGCAGGAGCAATTTATATAGTTAGAGATCCAAGAAATGTAATTTCATCAATATGCCATCATTATTCGTTTAGTTTAGATCAGGCATATGAGACTTTAATAGACGATAATGCTTCGCTATCAGAAAAATCTGTTAACGGTGATTGTAGTAATTTTACCTTTTTGAGCTCATGGGCTGACCATTATAAATCATGGAAAGAAAACAAAAAATTTAAGATTTTATTTATTAAGTATGAACATCTTAAGGAAAATAAAGAAAAAATTTTTAAAGAAATAATTAATTTTATAGACGATCTCAAAATGGAAAAAAATGTTATAAATGAAAAAAAATTTTTAAACGCCATAAATTCTACAAATTTTGTAAATTTAAAAAATAAAGAACTAAATGAAAAGTTTGATGAAAGTGTTTTCTCGAATGACGGAAAAAAAATCAATTTTTTTAATCTTGGATTTAAGAATAAATGGCAAAATTTATTATCAAGAGATATGATTGAAAAAATAAATAATTCTTTTAAAAAAGAATTACTAGAACTAAACTACAATTAAGCTTTAATGAACGACCTTTTAAAAAAAAAATGTGTGCCTTGTGAGGGTGGGGTAATTCCATTTGATATATCACAAATTCATAAATATCAAAAAAAAGTTGATGGTTGGGATATTGCCAAAGAAGAAGGTAAGGTGTTTTTTTTAAAAAAAAAATTTATTTTTAAAAATTTTTTACAAAGTGAGAAATTTGTAAACAAAGTTGGAAGGATATCTGAAGATGAGGGTCATCATCCAGACATACTGTTTGGTTGGGGGTATGCTGAAATTAAAATTACCACACATGCAATCGAGGGTCTTTCAGAAAATGATTTTATATTAGCTGCAAAAATAGATCAAATTACTAATGCCTAAAGTGTCTTGTTTTTGAAAAGACCAAAATTGTATCTGTTTGATTTGCAAAATTAATAATTTCTTTATCTCTTATTGAGCCAGAAGGTTGTATTATAGCAGTAACGCCAGATTGCACTAATTTTTCAACACCATCTACAAATGGAAAAAAAGCATCTGAGGCTGCAACTAAATCAATATTTGTATTGGTAAATTTTTTCATTTTATCGATTGCTATTTGACAACTGTCTAATCTACTAGGTTGACCCGAACCAATACCTGTGGTTGTTTCTTTTGATGCTAAAACAATAGCATTTGATTTTACATATCTACAAACATTAAAAGCAAATAACAAATTTTTCATTTGTTGTTTGTTTGGTTTTTTTTTAGAAACAATTTTAAAGTTTTCACTTTTAAATTCATTATTATCCTCTGATTGAACTAATATTTCTTCATTTGAAGATACAAATCTTAAGTTTCCTTGAAAAGAATAATTTGAAGCATCTATTAATCTTAAATTTTTTTTTCTTTTAAGAATTTTAAGTGCCTCATTATTAAATCCATTTGCAATAATTACTTCAAGAAATAACTTATTTAATTCAAGAGATAAATTTTTAGAAACTTTGAAATTAAAAGATACAATACCACCAAACGCACTAATTGGATCACAAGCTAGTGCAGATTTGTAGCTTTCGAGGTGATTTTTTTTAATTGAAACGCCACATGGATTTGCATGTTTTACAATTACAGTGCCTAAATCTTTTGAAAAAGATTTTGAAATATTTAGTGCCGCAAAAATATCATTATAATTATTGTAACTAAGTTGTTTTCCATGAATTTGCTTTATATTCATGGCTGAATTTGTTGAATAAACAGCACTTTTTTGATGAGGGTTTTCTCCATATCGTAGCATCTCAATTAAATTAGAGTGTATAATTTTTTTTGTTGGAAAAATTGTATTAGTAATTTGATTAAAATAATTTGAAATGACAGAATCGTAGTATGCAGTTTCAGTAAAAGCAATTCTTGATAATTTTTTTCTAAATTCTAGAGTTGTTGATCCTTTATTATTTTCTATTTCATCTATTAATTCCTCGTATTGATTTGAAGAAGTAATAACTGTTACATCTTTATAATTTTTTGCCGCAGATCGTACCATTGTTGGACCACCTACATCAATATTTTCTATTATTTTATTATGATTTTTTGTTTTTTTTAAAGTTTCTTCAAATGGGTAAAAGTTTACAATTACTAAATCAATATTTTCAAAATTATTTTTTTTTAAATCTTTTATGTGAGACTTGTTGTCTCTTTTATTTAAAATTCCAGCATGTACTTTTGGATGAAGAGTTTTTACTCTGCCTTCTAGAATTTCAGGAGAATTTGTGAAATCAGAAACTTCTAAACACTTAAATTTCAATCTTTTAATTTCTTTATAAGTTCCACCAGAGCTAATGATTTTTACTTTATTTTTTCTTAATACATTTAAAAGTGGTTTTAAGTTTTTTTTATCTGAAACAGATATAAGAGCGGTTTTAATTTTTTTCATTTTAATTTACTAATTTCCCATTTTATAATTTCATCTAGTTTATTAGTTATTCCTGATATAAATATATTTTGATTTTCTTTATAAGAATTTTTATTACCCAAATACAATCCATTATCAATATCTATATCAAAATTATCACAATTAAATTTCCATCCTTCATCTTCTAATTCTATTAATATTGATTTATTATCCTGTGTTTTCATCACTTTTGTTCCTGGATTAAGATGAAATCTAATATCAAATTTTTTATCATTTGTTTTATTTTTTCTTAAAATTTTATCAAATCCAACAAATTTCATTTGTTCAGGATAAAATTCAATATTTCTCTCATGAACACATCCTAAATTTTTAAGATATCCATCATGTATGGCAGAAATTTTCCAATAATTGTTTTCGAAAACAACATTTTTTTTTGTTATTTTTAATCCTTGGTTAATGATGGAATGTGTTTTACTAATTTTTTGAAAATTACAAGATGAATGATCATCGATAATTAGAGTACTTTGTAATGCTGAACTTTTAGAGAGATAATTTAATTTGTTTTCTTTATTGGAAAAGTAACCTGAATTGCTAATTAGTTTTTTGCCATTTGAAATAATTTCAAATGATAATGCTCCAGCTTGATAATCTTTAGAAAAATTTATATCTGGGCTTGATCCTGCATCCATTGCTAAGATAATTTTTTTATTTTTAAGAATTATGTATCCTGCAACTTCTTTATTTCGATTTTTAAAACTATAACCAAATTTTTTTAAATATTGATCAAATTCCTTATTGTTGGACTCATAGTTACCATTAAATAATAGATCATGATTTATATTTTGCCATATAAAAGAATAACTTAAGCCTAAATGATATATCGTCTCATCAATATATTCTGGAATATCATTTTGGGACTCCTTGAACCACTCTCTAATTAATATGAAGTTTTTTAAATAAAAGCTTAGTTGTTTAATGCTTCTTGATTTTGGAAAACCTTGATTATCAATTGATAATTTAATAATTTTTTTTAAAAAATCTAAGCCAGTACTGAGATAATTCATATTATTTTTGTAAGCTAATCCAGTTAAAATAATTGCCGCACAACCAATCATTTTATTTTCAAAGTCATTAGAATTATTTATTTCATTTAAAAGATGATTTGCTTGTTTTTGAATACAGTGGTCAAAATTTGTTCTATATTCTTTGTCACTATCTTCATATGTAAGTTGATGATTTGATAACCATGAAATTATTCTTTTAGATGTAAGATCAAAGTCCCAGCTCTTATTATTATATCGATAATTATTGTTTATCCAATTTAGTATTAATGATTGAACAGCTTTTTTTGAAGATTTTAAATCCAGACTAAAAAACCAAAAAAAGCTATTAAGCTTCTCATAATCTCTTGTGTCATCATTATTTTTCCAAATAGATTCTAGAGTAAAATCTTCAATTCGATATTTTTTATTTTTTGATTTTACTATTGACGACAATAAATAGGGACTTGGCTTATATCCAAAATTAACATTATCAACCCTAGATATTTTTTTGTCATAAAAATTTGAACTTTGATAAATTTTACGAATATTATTTTTTAAGGTTAAAAGAATTATACTAAAATTGCCTAAGATGCTCTTATTAATCATTAATTTACTTTAGTTTTAATAAATTAATATTTTTCTTTATATCTCCATCATTGCTTTTGAATATTGTTGTTCCTGAGACAAGAATATTAGCACCTGCTTCAATTGCGATTTTAAAGTTGTCAAAGTTTATTCCACCATCAATTTCAATATCAAAATTTATATTTTTCTTTTCTCGAATCTTTTTAAGTTCTTTGATTTTTTCTAAAACTTCAGGCATAAATTTTTGACCTCCAAACCCAGGATTAACACTCATTATTAAAACTAAATCAATCTTATCAAGAAATTTTTCAATTAGATCAATTTTTGACTCAGGGTTTAATGAAACTCCTACTATTTTATTTAACTTTTTAATCTTTAAAATTGATGCCTCTAAATTTTCTGTTGCCTCTGGATGTATGGTTATAATGTCTGCCCCTGCTTCAGCATATGAGTCAATATATTTATGAACTGGAGATATCATTAAGTGTACATCAAATTTAAGAGAACATTGTTTTCTTAGAGCCTTTATTACAGGTGGTCCGATAGTCAGATTTGGCACGAAATGACCATCCATTACGTCTATGTGGATCATATCTGCACCACCTTCTTCAAGTCTTTTAATTTCATTACCTAATTGGCTAAAATTGGCAGATAAGATTGACGGTGAAATTTGTATTTTTTTCATTGATTGCTAGATCTACTAGTATCAATTTTTAAAATTTAATTGAATTAAATAATTGATAAATTTGTCTAGAAACTTCGCTTTCTAGCGGAAAGGATAACATACCCATTACAGAATAACCTAAGATCCAAGGCATTAAGTAAAATCTAATCATATAAAAGAACCAAGCAACATATAATGGAATGAGAGGAGCTATAATGAAAGATGGAGTAATAGGCTTAAAAATTTTTATTAGTGGATTAGTGTATTTTACAAATATTTTCATAAAAAAGAACTCAGAGTCTTCTTTTTGAAAAATATTCATCGCAACTCTTCCTATTAAAGTCCACATAATAACTCCAAGAAGGTAGTCAATAAAATAGACTAATGGGTGAAAGTTTGCTGACATTATAAAATTTATATTGGAAAAAAGACTAAATTAAAAGGGGCGAAATTAATCGCCCCTAAATTAAGATTTGATAGTTCTATTTACCAGTAACGGTTCTACCGCTTGGTACACGAACTTCGTCAACCATTTTTTGAGTTGCTTTATCTGGCGCTTGAGTCATTAAACTCACTACAACCATACCAACTAAACTAACAGCTGCTCCGAAGATACCAAACGTTAACTGAGTAATACCTAAGAATCCGCTTCCACCAGTTCGTACCCAAATTAGGTACCAAATTGCAGAACCAAGACCTAAAGCCATACCAGCAATAGCACCTTCTCTGTTAGCTCTTTTCCACCATACACCAAGTACAAGTGGGAAGAACAATCCAGACAT
>ENA-UZWZ01009404-UZWZ01009404.1-metagenome-genome-assembly--contig:-Day-4-25m-contig-9404_pt1 | contig 16309 bp, 18 predicted proteins | sample MGYA00260346_ERZ794906 | MGnify/ENA metagenome assembly ERZ794906 | reverse complement strand
ATTAGAAGTGTTTTAGAAAAGTATCAGGCAGAGGTGGTGAGATTTTTTATTTTAAAAGCTCACTACAGAAGCCCTTTAAATTTTTCTCAAAAAAATCTTGATGAATCAAAGCAGGCAATTACAAAGCTTTACTTAAGTATTAGAAATTCAAAAGTGAATAAAGATTACAAGATTGATTGGGATTCAAAATATGCCAATGAATTTAAAAAAGCATTGAATGATGATTTTAATACACCAGTTGCCATAGCAGTAATGTTTGAGCTGGCTTTAAAAATAAATAAAAATCAAAATATCGAAGATATCAATTTATTAGTAAAACTAGGAAATATAATTGGCGTTTTAAATGATGATGCTGAAGTTTTTTTAAAAGATAACTTTGATGAAGAAATTGATGTGGAAGAAATTATAAAGCAGAGAGATGAAGCAAAAGCCTCAAAAGATTATTCCACCGCAGATAAACTAAGAAATGATTTACTCGAAAAAAATATTTTAATTGAAGATACTCCTTTAGGAACTGTATGGAGAAGAAAATAATGGCTATTAATTTAAAAAAAACTGTAGTGGAAGATATTAATAATATTAAGGGGCTTAGACTGGGTGTAGCTAATGCTGGTATCAAGGATGGCACATCAGATTTATTAGTTATTTCACTCCCAGTTAATAGTTCTGTCGCTGGTGTATTTACTCAAAATCAATTTTGTGCAGCCCCAGTTCTAATATCCCAAGATCATTTAGCGAAAGAAGATAATATTAGAGCACTTATCATAAATAGTGGTTGTGCAAATGCTGGAATGGGCCAACAGGGTATGGATGATGCAAAGACAGTTTGTAAATCCTTAGCAAAACATCTTGATATAAACGAAAAACAAGTCCTACCGTTCTCAACAGGACTCATTATGTCAAAATTACCAGTCGAAAAAATTAATAAAGCAATCCCAAATGCTTTAAATGATTTAAATGAAAATAATTGGTTAGAGGCTGCGGAATCAATTATGACAACAGATACAATCCCCAAAGCATACTCAAAAATTATTAATTTGAAAGGTATAGATGTCACCATTACAGGAATAAGCAAGGGGTCTGGCATGATCTATCCTAATATGGCAACTATGTTAGCTTTTCTAGCGGTTGATATAAATATCCCAAATGATTTATTGAAAGAATTAATTTCTGAAGTATGTGAAAAAAGTTTTAATTGTATTTCCGTTGATGGCGATACATCTACAAATGACTCATTTATTTTGATGGGTATACCTTCAGATAAGGGTTTTATATTGAAAAAAAATACTGAGGATTATCAAAAAATTAAATCAGGTATTTTTGATGTGGCATCCTTTTTAGCTCAATCAATCATAAGGGATGGAGAGGGAGCAACAAAATTTTTAACAATATCTGTAACCAAAGCATTAAGTCATAAAGAGGCAAAGATGATTGGAATGGCTATAGCAAATTCACCTTTAGTCAAAACAGCTTTTTTCGCCTCAGATGCCAATCTTGGAAGAGTTCTATCTGCTATTGGTAATAGTCAAACCAATAATCTTGATTTAAATAAAATAGATATTTATATAAATGAAATTTTGTTTGCCAAAGCAGGGGCTATTTCAAATTCATTTGATGAAATAAAAATTACATCAGAAATGAAAAAAGATGAGGTAAACCTTCATATAAGCCTTGGAAGAGGCACAGAAGAAGCTACGATATGGACGACTGATTTATCACATAAGTATATAGAAATTAATTCTGAATATAGAACATAACATTAAAAATATCCATGTGGCTGTTGGAATTCTTAAGGATTCTGATGGTAAATATTTATTAGGGAAAAGATTAGATTCTCAAAGTTGGGCTGGTTGGTGGGAATTTCCTGGAGGCAAATTGGAGACCAATGAGAATCCATCTGAAGCACTTAAAAGAGAGATATATGAAGAGCTAGGTGTTGCCATCAACAAATATAGACAATGGACAACAAGAAGAGTAATTGAAAAAAATAAAATAACAATTTTATATTTTTTCTTAATTACCTCATGGACTGGAATGGTCGAGGGTATGGAAGGCCAGAAGTTGCAATGGGTAGATTTTAAAACATATAATGCAACAAAAGTTCTACCCCCCAACCAAGTAATCCAGCATGCTTTAAAAAATGATTTACCTGATATATACGCAATCACTGATTTTCAAGAAACATCATCTGATAATTTTTTTCAAGCACTTAAGAGACAGGTTAATGATGGTCTAAGGCTTATACAGATAAGAGAAAAAAATCTTACAGCAACTGAGTTGGAAGCTTTAATCACTCGTATAAAAATAATACTTAAACATACCAATGTAAGAATTATAATAAATTCGAACATAAGTTTGGCTTATAAATATCAACTTGATGGTGTGCACTTAAATTCAAAACAACTCTACGAATTAAAATATTTTCCTAAAGATTTACTGGTAGGGGTTTCATGTCATTCTGCAAAAGATCTTGAGGTAGCTGAAGAAAAAAATGCAGATTTTGCTGTTCTCGGATCAGTTAAAGAAACCCTCACTCATACTAACCTTAAACCTATCGGTTGGAAAAAATTTAATAAATTAGTTGATAATTCCAATATACCAATTTACTCAATCGGTGGCATGACGAATAATGATATTCCATCATCTTTTAATTTTGGTGCAATAGGGATTGCCTCTCAGCGAGGAATATGGACTAGATAGGTTCTTATTTAACAACGAATTTAAATACTTTTGTTATTTTATTGTCTTTGCTATCCTTAAAAACAAAAGTTAAATCTAAATTTTCTCCAGATTTTAATTTTTCATTAATACCAAATAACATCAAGTGGTCATTACCTGGAGATAAAACTAATGGTGAATTAGGACCTATTTTTGGCTCAACTAATTTTCGCATTTCCATTACGCCATAAGTCATCTTCATTGAATGTAATTCAATATTTTTGAAATTTTTATTAGAAACTTTCATAACTTTAAGATCTATATCAGCTTTAATTGTTGCAAAACCAGCCGTAACATCTACTCCAGGTCTTGGCATTTTTATAAATGCCTTTGAAATTGTGATTTCATCTGTAGCAAAAACAATTGATGAAATTAAAATTAATGTAAGAAAACTAAGTTTCATTTTCAGATGTCGTATCATTTTCTTTTCCTTTTATTATAAATTTTTCTGAAGCCCAGGCACCAAGGTCTAGCAGCTTACATCTTTCAGAGCAGAATGGATTATTTGGATTATTTTGAATGTAGTTAAAAATTTTTGAGCATGTTGGACAAATTTTTTTCATAAGTAATTACAGTTCACTTACACCTATCTTAAATTTTATTTTTTTCGCATAATTTACATTTTTTGTGAGTGCTGAGAATTGTAAATTTATTGCATATTTATTCGATGTTAAATTAGGATATAAATTCAATTTTTTTGGGGTTTGTAACTGAACTAGGTCATGTCTAGAGGAACCGTCTAGTTGATAGCTTACTAGACCATTATCACTAGTATCTATTGACTCGAATCTTATTGAATCTCTCAAAGTATTTAAATAAATTTCGATGCTTTGAAATATAGGCATATAAGGTTCTATTTTACTTAAAAAATATTGTTTTTTGTTTTTAGGACTTAATTGCTTCAACCAGAGTTGCAGTTGAGGAAGGTCGCTACTCACAATGCCCGTCGGACTTAATGAAGAGGTCTTGATTTCTTGTAAAAACTTATCATTACCAAAAAAATTTCCTTGAGGTAAATTTACTTTATCCAATTTTTTTTTTGAATCTATTAATATTTTAATTTGATTTATATTTTTTTTTGTTTTGGGCAACTGTTTTTTTTTAAGGAGGAGCTTTTCAAGTTCTTGTGTAATTTCTATTTTAATATCCGCTCTTGAGGCTGTCCCACGCATATTGAAATATGATTCAAAGCATCCAATTTCTGAAAAATCTGTTAGGCAAGTATCGATTTGATTATTAAGTCTTATAAAAATATTCTCAATAGACATAAGTCTTCGTGTTCTTTCATTAAGGGGTAATTCAAATTTGTGCATTATTTTTTATCCTTCAGTAAATTTTTATAATAACTTTCTAATTGTGCTTTAAGGTAGTTAATATTTCCATCATTTAAAATTACTTTATCTGCTAACAATACTTTCTCATCTCTACTCATTTGGTTTTCAATAATCCTACTGGCCAATTGTTCTGAAACGCCATCTCTATTGATTACTCGTTCAATCTGAGTTTTAAGATCACAATCAATCAATAATGACTCATCAATAAGACTTATGTAATTCTTTGTTTCAAAGAGCAATGGAATAACTAATACTAAATATTTTTCATGCTTTAATTTATTTAATTGCTCATTACATGTTTCAAAAATAATTGGATGTAAAATTGATTCAATTCTTTTTTTTAAATCTAATGATGAGAATATTTCATCTCGAAGAAGCTTTCTATCTATGGCATTTTTCGTATCTATATATTTTTCACCAAATTCTTTTTTAATTTCTATGTAACCAAGCTCTCCTATCTTCATAATGTCATGGGTGATTTGATCAAGGTCAATAATTTTTAATCCCAATTCTTTTAGTATTTTAGCTGCAGTACTTTTTCCTGAGCTTATGCCACCAGTTAATCCAATAATAAACATAGTTAACCTTTGATATTTATTAAACCATCCCCATATTAATGATACTAATTATATGATAACTTATAACAATAGATATGAAAGATAATGTAAAAAATAATAAGTTTGGTAATGATAATTTGCTTTTATCTGACGCAGTTGTTTGCAAAGTTGAGTTAGATCTTGGCAAGTGGCTTGAGCAACTGACTGGTGGAAATGGCTGGGAAATATGGTCAGAATCTGAGAATGAACATTATGTCTCTTATCATCTGAGGTTTAAAAAACAAAATGCAGAAATAACATTATATCACTCTGGTCATGCAGTCGTTTTTATAGACGATAAGTCAGTTTTTGATGGCGACCTAATTGAAAAAAGAAATCCAATTGCTAAACTAAGTTATTACAATATTGATGATGGCGAAAAAATTTCTCTCCACTGATTAAATCTTAAACTGACCTCAATAAAGAGAATCTAGCAAGCTTTAATAGGCTATCTTGGTATTTCTTATTATGATTTCCATCAAGAAGTGTTTCAATTTTTTTAAGGTGCTGTTTTGCAATTTCTTTAATTTCATCAATTGCACCACTTTTTTTAATTAGCGAAACTATGCTTGGTAAATAATTAATGTCACCTGTTTTAATAGCATTAGTAAGAATTCCTCTGTCCTTACTATTCGACATTTTTATTGTAAGGATCAAGGGAAGGGTTACTTTTCCTTCTCTGAGATCATCACCTATATTCTTTCCAATCTCATTTGAATTACCAGAATAATCAAGGATATCATCAGCTAATTGAAAAATGATACCGAAGTGCTTACCTATTGTTGAGTAAAGCTCAACTTGGTTTTGATCTTTTTTATTAATAATTGCTGCAATTTTTCCGCAAGCCTCAAATAGTTTTGCAGTTTTAAACTCAATAACTTCAAAATATTGTGATTCATTGATTTGGGGATTATGACTATTTATTAACTGCAGAACTTCACCTTCAGAAATTTTATTCGTAGCATCTGCAAGAACCTTCATTACATTCATGTTATCGATTTTTACCATCATTTGAAATGAACGAGAGTATAAAAAATCTCCAACCAAGATACTTGCTGAATTACCAAAAACTGCATTAGCAGTTTGAATATTTCTTCTTTTTGTTGATTGATCAACAACATCATCATGAAGCAAGGTAGCTGTATGAATAAATTCTATTATGGAAGCTACGTCATAGTTAGATTCAGTTATTTCACCATCTAGACCAGCTAGTAATAAGTGGAAAATGGGGCGCATTTTCTTTCCTCCACTATTCAAAATATAGGTTGATATCTGATTAATTACCGGTATATCTGAGCTTAAATGACTTTTAATTACTTTATCAACGCAATTAAGGTCATCATGAATAGGTTTTGTGATTTCTTTGAGATTCACTATGTTCTTAGTAGTCTTCTGAATATGCACAAATTCTAACATACGTAAAAAAAATGAGCAGATAAAATCAGTCAACTTATTTGATGTTAAAAATTTGATCAGGCCAATGCTATTCATTGATAAATTATTATTTTTTCAGTATAATCGCGAATCTAATTAAAGATATAAAGGTCGTTCTGATGTACGCATTAATCAAGACAGGTGGTAAACAATTTAAAGTTACAGAAGGGCAACTTCTGAAGGTTGAGAAATTAAGTGCTGAAGTTGGGAAGCCATACAGTATAGATAATGTTTTGTCTGTTATAGACGGAGAAAAAGTCACTATAGGGACCCCTTTAGTAAAAGGTGCAGTTGTTAATACAACAGTTGTATCTCATGGTAGAGGTGATAAAGTCAAAATATTTAAGATGAATAGAAGAAAGCATTATAAAAAATCTCAAGGCCACAGACAGAGCTTTACAGAGATTAAGATTGATAAAATAATAGTAAAATAAGGATTTTTATAAATGGCACATAAAAAAGCAGGCGGTAGTTCAAGAAACGGAAGAGATTCTGAGTCTAAAAGATTAGGCCTAAAAGTATTTGGCGATCAGTTTGTAAAAGCTGGAGGAATAATTCTAAGGCAACGAGGTACAAAAATGCACCCGGGAGAAAACGTTGGGCTTGGTAAAGATCATACCTTATTTGCAAAAGTAGCTGGAAAAGTAAGCTTTACAACTAAAGGTGCTTTAAAGAGAAGGTTGGTTCACGTTTCACCTTCTTAAAAGTTAAATAATTTTTAAATGAAGCCCTGTCAGAAGATAGGGCTTTTTTATTTGGTGGTATCTGATGAAGTTTATTGATGAAGCAACTATTAATATTTATGCTGGTGATGGGGGGAATGGAATTGCTACCTTCAGAAGAGAAAAGTATGAACCTATGGGTGGCCCTAATGGTGGAGATGGCGGAAGGGGTGGCAGCATATTCTTTGAAGCTGATGAAAATGTAAATACTCTTATTGATTTTCGATATGTAAAGAATTATAGGGCTCAAAGGGGTGAAAATGGTAAAGGTTCAGACTGTTATGGTGCTGGTGGTTCAGACCTAATTATAAAAGTGCCTGTAGGCACGCTCATAACAGAAAAACAATCAGGACAAATATTCGCTGATTTCAACCAACATGGTATTAAAGTGCTTTTAGCAAAAGGTGGAAAGGGAGGCCTTGGTAACATTCACTTTAAATCAAGTACAAATAGAGCACCAAGACAATTTACAGAGGGCGCACCTGGTCAAGAATTTGAATTATATCTAGAACTAAAGGTTTTGGCAGATGTGGGGTTATTAGGGATGCCTAATGCTGGAAAATCCTCCTTAATTCGACAAGTCTCAGCTGCAAAGCCTAAGATTGCGGATTATCCATTTACTACGTTACAGCCAAATCTTGGAGTAGTGAAAGTTTATGATCATAAGAGTTATGTAATGGCAGATATTCCTGGATTAATTGAAGGTGCCTCGGATGGGCACGGATTAGGCCATCAATTTTTAAGGCACTTATCTAGGACAAAAATATTACTTCATTTAGTTGACTCTGCACCATATGATGAAAAAATAGATCCGGTAGAAGATATAAAAAAAATTATTAGTGAATTAAAAAAATATGATGAGGCATTATTTAAAAAACCAAGATGGTTAATATTAAATAAAATTGATTTAGTCGATGATATTGATCATATAAAAGATAGAATTATTAAAGAATTAGAATGGGATGCACCTATTTTTGAAATATCAGCTATTAATGGTGAAGGGTGTAATAATTTATCAAGAAAAATTATGGAATATATAGACTCAATTTAAAATTATGAAAAAGCTTAAATTCTCTGACTCAAAAAAAATCGTAATTAAGGTTGGTACAAGTACAATTACCAATAATGATGGATTTGATAAAGAATTTTTAGTTAAATTATCTTATGAAGTTTCTTCGTGGTTAGATTATGGAATCGGGGTGGTAATTGTTTCTAGTGGAGCAATTTTTGCGGGCCTAAAAAAACTTAATGTTAATGCGAAGCCTAATGTTTTGAGTGAACTTCAAGCAGCAGCAGCTATAGGACAAATGGATTTGGCGCAAGTATATAAAGATGTATTTACGCAAAATAATAAAATTGCAGCCCAAGTTTTACTAACCCATGAAGATTTGAGCGATAGAAAAAGGTATTTAAATGCTAGATCAACAATTAATAACTTAATCACTAGCGGTATAGTTCCAATTATCAATGAGAATGATACGGTTTCAACTGAGGAGATACAATTTGGTGATAATGATAACCTTGCGGCGATGGTAGCTAATTTAATTGAAGCAGACTACTTAGTTTTGTTTACCGACCAAGAAGGTCTATTTTCTGATGACCCAGCCGTTGATATAAATGCCTCTCTCATTGAAAAAGCTTTTACTGATGACAAGACACTGGATTTATTAGCAAAAAAAACCTCTTCAACATATGGTACAGGAGGTATGGTGACAAAAATTGAAGCTGCAAGAAGAGCATCTTTAAGTGGTACACATACGATCATTGCAAATGGGAAGACTGATAAAACATTTTTTAAGTTATTCAACAATCAGTCTGTCGGTACTTTTTTAGAGTCGAGACTTGAGAAAAAAATAGCAAAGAAAAAATGGCTTGCAGATAACTTAAGGAGTTGTGGAAGATTGATCCTGGACGAAGGTGCATCCATAGCAATATTAGATAAGGGTAAAAGCTTACTATCCATTGGTATATTGGAGGTAGAGGGAGAGTTTGATCGAGGTGAGGTTGTGTCTTGTGTCGATAGTAAGGGGATCGAGATAGCGAAAGGACTTGTTAACTATAATTCAATTGATTCAAAAAAGATTTGTGGTGTTTCAAGTGATGAAATTGAATCTATTTTAGGTTTTATGAATGAAGTGAATGTCATTCATAGAGATAATCTCGTAGTTCTTTAATGTTTTAAGGGGGATAAATGAATAAAGAAAAAGTAGTTGTTGCCATTGTAATGGGATCAGAAAGCGACTGGCCCACGATGAAACATGCTGCAACAATCTTAGATGATTTCGGAATAAACTATAAAGCTGAGGTTGTTTCCGCTCATAGAACCCCTGATTTGATGTATTCATTTGCAAATGAGGCAGAAGCAAATGGCATTAAAGTTATTATTGCAGGAGCAGGTGGTGCTGCACATTTACCAGGAATGATCGCCTCAAAAACAAATCTTCCTGTATTAGGAGTGCCTGTAAAAACAACTTATTTGGAGGGTAAAGATTCATTACTCTCAATTGTGCAAATGCCAAAAGGAGTTCCTGTAGCAACATTTGCAATTGGGGAGGCAGGAGCTTTTAATGCTGCTCTTTTTGTAGTGAGATTACTAGCGGAAAAGAATGACGACTTAAAAAATAAGCTTAAAGAGTTTACAAAGACTCAAGAGCAAAAAGTTTTAAATATGAAATTAGAAAGCTAATAACAATGAGTAAAGTGATAAAACCACCTTCAATGTTAGGAATGTTGGGAGGGGGCCAATTAGGAAAGTTTTTTGTTGAAGCAGCTCATCGCTTAGGATATGAAGTGACTGTATTAGATCCTGATCAAGAGAGTCCTGCTGGCAAAATAGCAAATAAACATATTTGTAGCTCATTTTCAGATAAATCTTCATTAGACCTAATGATCAATAATTGTGAAGCTATTTCAACTGAATTTGAAAACATCCCATCAGAAACAATAAAGTATTTAGAAGAAAAAGTAAGAACTCATCCAAATTCTAGAGCAATATCAATTGTTCAAAGGCGTGTAAAAGAAAAGGAGTTTATTAAAAGTCTCGAGCTACCGATTGGACTTTATGAGCCGATTGAATCAGCTGAATTGTTATCAGATCTTGAAGATAAAAAAATTTTCCCAGCAATTCTTAAGCAATCAAAATTTGGATATGATGGTAAAGGTCAATATCATGTAAATACCTTAACCGAAACTAAAGCAGTATTAAATGATTCAAATGAAGGTGAGTTTGTCTTAGAAAAAAAAATAATATTAGATAAGGAAATTTCTGTGGTTTTGTCTAGATCATCAGATGGGGTATCAAAAATATTTCCAGTCATTGAAAATCAACATAAAGAAGGCATTTTAGATTTATCTATAATTCCAGCAAGAGTTAATGATGTTTTAAAGATAGAGGCTGTCACTTACGCTTTAAAGATAGCAAAAAATTTAAACTATGTGGGAACAATCGCAGTAGAATTTTTTATTTCTAACAATAAACTGTATATAAATGAGGTTGCACCAAGACCACATAATTCTGGTCATTTTACTCTAGACGCTTGCAATGTAAGTCAGTTTGATCAGCAAGTACTTTGTCTAACAAATGATAATATACTAGATATTATTTTAGAAAAAAATGCTGTAATGTTAAATTTATTAGGTGACTTATGGCTAAAAAACGGAGAGGTTACGATACCTAATTTTACACAACTAGAGGGAAAAGGAATCAATATACATTTATATGGAAAGAATGAACCACGTCCTGGACGTAAAATGGGACATATCACAGTGGTTGGGGAAAACATTGAAGACTTGATTATTAAAGCTGAAGAAATTAGATCTAAACTTTGGGAAATGTAAAAAATTACATTCCCTAATTTTACATAGATTTAATGGCAGAATTTAATCTTGATTTATGTCGAGCGGCTTTATTTTTGTGAATAATTTTTTTATCAGCGATGCTGTCAATAATGGAAACATTTTCTTCAAATGCTTTTTTTGCGGCTTTGCTGTCTCCACCTTCGATAGCTGATTTAATTTTCTTTATAGCCGTTCTGAGGGTTGAACGAAGACCTACATTATGAGCTCTTTGTTTCACCGTTTGTCTTGCTCTTTTTCTTGTCTGAGCCGTATTGGCCATGTGTTAAATCCTTACAACAATTTTTAAGTTGTGTATTTTATCCATTTTATGAATTAGATACAAGTTTATTTAAATAAATTTAGCTAAATAATTGATTAAACATTAAAAAATTGAATCTGGTACCGTGATAAAATCATACTAAAATTTTAAGCGTATAAATAATTGACTATGAACTTATTAAAAACATTCTTTGGTATTGGAGGTATGACAACATTATCAAGAATACTTGGTTTTATAAGGGATACAGTTATCGCTAGGTTTTTTGGGGCAGGATTAGAAAGTGATGCATTTTTCGTCGCATTTAAAATTCCAAATTTATTGAGAAGAATATCAGCTGAGGGAGCATTTACTCAGGCATTTATACCCATATTGTCTGAGTATAAAACAAAAAATTCTTCTCTTGAATTAAAGTCATTTATTAATAAGATTTCAACCTTATTAGGACTTTTCCTTATACTAATTACTCTTTTAGGAGTTTTTGGTGCTCCTTGGATCATTTATATTACAGCACCTGGGTTTATAACAAATCCTGAAAAATATAATCTGACTGTAGATTTACTAAAAATTACATTTCCTTATATATTTTTTATTTCACTTGTATCTATGGCTGGAGGCATCTTAAATACATTTGGAAAATTTATTGTGCCTGCGTTTACACCTGTTTGGTTAAATATCTCATTTATTATTGGAGCATTATTTTTTGCTGATTATTTTAATCAACCAGCATATGTTCTTGCATGGTCAGTTTTCATTGGGGGAATTCTTCAGCTAATTTTTCAAATTCCATTTTTAAAGCAAATTGGATGTATACCAAAGCTTGATTTTAACTTTAAAAATGCTGGTGTATGGAGAGTTTTAAAACTAATGGGGCCATCTATATTAGGTGTTTCAGTTGCTCAAATCTCACTTCTCATCAATACAATTTTTGCTTCATTCCTTTCTGTAGGAAGTATTTCATGGCTTTACTATGCAGATAGATTGCTTGAATTTCCAGCAGGAATATTAGGTGTTGCATTAAGTACTTTGCTTTTACCTAACCTATCAAAGAGCTTATCTAATAAGAATAAATCAGAATATTCAGAATTAATAAATTGGGCCCTTAAATTAGGTATTTTGTTGGCAGCGCCTGCAGCAGTAGGGCTGGCGATGCTTGGAATCCCACTCATTACAACACTTTTTTATTACGGGGCTTTCAGTGAATATGATATTTTAATGACTCAAATAGCGCTGATTGCTTATAGTGTTGGCTTAGTCGGTTTAATTTTAATTAAAATATTAGCTCCTGCTTTTTATGCCCAACAAAATATTAAAACACCAGTCAAAATTGCAATTTTTACTTTATTTTGTACACAAGTAATGAATCTCTTATTTATTGGATATTTACAGCATGCAGGACTTGCTCTTGCAATTGGTTTGGCTGCATGTATAAATGCAGGATTATTGTTTTATTTTTTAAAGAAAGAAAAAATATTTATATTGAACAAAGGTTGGGTTGAATTTTTAATTAAAATTTTAATATCCTTAAGTTTGATGGCTATTGGTTTATTTTTTCTTCGAGGCTCTATCGATCAGTGGGTTAATTATTCATTTTTACAAAGAGTAGCGAATTTACTACTTATAATCAGCCTTAGTGGTGCAATTTATTTTGTTAGCTTAAAATTATTGGGCTTTGAGTTTAATTCATTTATTAGAAAGACACATCACACATAGTGAAAATTTTAAGGAACTTCAACTTAGAGCAATTACCATGTGTTATGACTATAGGTAATTTTGATGGTGTGCATTTAGGGCATCAAGCCTTATTAACTGAAGTTAAGAAAAGAGCGCATGAACTTGGACTAGAGAGCGCAGTTATAACTTTTGAACCCAACCCAAAAGATTACTTCTCACATGATAAGCCTCAAACTCGAATTTCCAGCCTAAGAGAAAAAATAGAACTCTTTAATAAATTAAAAATAGATCGAGTACATATCATTAAATTTAATCAGGAATTTTCAAAGGTAACAAGCGATCAATTTGTAAGTATATTAATCGAAAAATTAAAGGTAAAAGAAATTGTTATAGGAGAAGATTTTTGTTTTGGAAGCGGAAGAGAAGGAGGAATAAAGCAGTTGTCAGCTAGCGGTATGGATATTAATATTCAAAAGAAAATCCTCATAGGAGATACAAGAATTTCTAGCACTTCCATAAGAAATCTTCTGGCTAACGATAATCTTGTGGAGGCTAATAAATTCATGGGAAGGCCTTATTCAATGTCTGGAAAAGTTGTTCATGGAGATAAACGTGGAAGGCAGATTGGTTTTCCTACTGCGAATATTCATATAAAGCATAATCGCCCTCCACTGAAGGGTGTCTTTGCTGTAAAATTTCAAAATCATTTTGGTGTTGCTAATCTCGGTATCAGGCCTTCAATTAAGGGAGAGAATAAATTGCAACTTGAGGTACACTTATTGAATTTTTCTTCAGATCTATACGATCAACATGTAAACGTTATTTTTTTAAAGAAATTAAGAGATGAAAAAAAGTTTAAGTCACTCGATGAGTTAAAAGAACAAATTAAATTAGACGTAACCAAGGCAAAAATTTTTTTGAAAAGCAAAATCTATGACAGAAAAAAACAAATATAAACTTAATCTCCCAGAAACTAGCTTTCCGATGAGAGGCAACCTTGCGAAGAGAGAGCCTGAATGGTTAAAGAGCTTAGAACATAAAAAAATATATGACGCTATTAGGAAATCGCGTCTAGGAATGAAAAAATACATTCTTCATGATGGCCCACCTTATGCAAACGGAAATATTCATATTGGCCATGCTGTAAATAAAATTTTAAAAGATTTTATTATTAAATCAAAAACTTTTTCTGGTTTTGATGTTCCTTTTATTCCAGGATGGGATTGTCATGGCTTACCAATAGAATTGGTCATTGAAAAAGAACATGGGAAAAATTTAAAACCAAAAGAGTTTAGAAGTCTTTGCAGATCTTATGCTCATGAACAAGTAGAGAGTCAAAAAAAGGATTTCCAAAGATTAGGTGTTTTTGGAGAATGGGATACACCTTATCTCACAATGGATTATAAAATTGAAGCTAATATTATAAGGTCATTAGCAAATATTTACGAAAGTGGCTACTTATATCAAGGTGGTAAACCTGTTAATTGGTGCACAGATTGTGGTTCTGCCCTTGCTGAAGCTGAGGTGGAATATGAGGATAAAAAATCAATAGCCATTGATGTAGCTTTTATTTGTCCTGATAAGGAAGCCATCGAAAGAATTTTTGATTATAAAATTAATAAAGATATTTTTGCTGTTATTTGGACAACTACCCCTTGGACGCTTCCAGCTAATGAAGCTATTTGTGTCAATCCAAAACTTGAGTATGGATTATATGAAATAGAGGATAAATTTTTGATACTTTCAACTGAATTATCAAATACAAAACTAAAGTCATATGAACTTGAGGGTAATATGGTTGGTTCTTGTGATGGAGAAGCACTTGAAAATATTCAATGTCGCCATCCTTTTAAAGAAAAAGAGGTGCCTATCATTTGTGGATCTCATGTTACAACTGAAACTGGAACGGGTTTGGTTCATACTGCACCTGCTCATGGGGTAGATGATTATGTAGTTGGAAGTCGTTATGACTTACCTGTTGAAAGCCCAGTGGATAAAGATGGAAAGTTTACAAAAGACACTGATATTGTTGGATCACTAAGTGTTTGGGATGCGAATAAAAAAATTATAGAGACTCTCAGAGAGAACGAAGCATTGGTCTCTATAGAAAATTTTACCCATAGCTATCCACATTGTTGGCGGCATAAAACTCCAATCATTTTTAGAGCGACGGAACAATGGTTTATTGGGATGGATGTAAAAAATAAGAAAAATATTTCTTTACGTAGTCAAGCTGAAGAAGTAATAAAAAACACAAGTTTTTTCCCAAATTGGGGAGAAGGAAGACTGAAGTCGATGATTGAGAAAAGGCCTGATTGGTGTATTTCTAGACAAAGGTCTTGGGGAGTGCCGATACCAATATTTCTCAATAAAGAAACAAATTTACCGCATCCAAAATCTATTTATTTTTTTGAGCAAATTGCAAAAAATATGGAAAAAGAAGGTATTGACGCCTGGTTCAATTTAGATATTGATTCTATGCTAGGTGATGATGCAAAAGCCTATTTTAAATCAACGGATACATTAGACGTTTGGTTTGACTCTGGTACTACCCATCAATCTGTAATTCAAGATCGTGAAGAGTTAAATTATCCTGCAGATCTTTATCTTGAGGGTTCTGATCAGCATAGGGGCTGGTTTCAATCAAGCTTGCTTACCGGATGTGCAATTAATGATGCGGCTCCATTTAAGGCATTATTAACACATGGCTTTGTAGTTGATGGCGATGGCCACAAGATGAGTAAATCAAAAGGTAATGTTATTTCTCCTCAGAAAATTATTAATCAATATGGGGCGGATATTTTAAGATTATGGGTTGCCTCCACTGATTACTCCGGAGAGCTTAATATTTCTGATGAGATTATGAAAAGAGTGGCGGATAGCTACAGCGGAATTAGGAATACCTTAAGATTTCTGATTTCTAATATCGAAGATATCGATAATGAAACACAACTTGTATCGCCAGAAAAAATGTTATCGATTGATAGGTTTGCTCTGCACCAATGCCAAAACTTGCAAGAATCAATAATTAAAGATTATGATGCATTTAATTTTTATTTAGGCATTCAAAAGTTCGTTTCCTTTTGCTCAGAGGATTTAGGAGGATTTTATTTGGATGTTATTAAAGATAGGCTTTATACCATGCAGGAAAACTCACATGGAAGAAGATCAGCTCAAAGTGCGTTATTTCATATAACGCAGTCATTAATTAGGATAATGACACCAATCCTAAGCTTTACTGCACATGAAGCGTCAGAAACTATTTTTAAAAATAATAAAAAAAGTATTTTTACCGAGACATGGTACCAATTCCCAAAAAATTTGTTGCAAGATAAAGACTTAAATGATTGGAAAAATGTCTTAGAAATTAGAAGTTTTGTAAATAAAAAAATAGAGGAACTCAGAGAAAAAGGTATTGTGGGATCTTCGCTACAGTCGGTTATTCAGATTAGTGCTCCAGAAGAAATTCATAATAGTTTAAAAGTATTTAATGATGACTTAAAGTTTATTTTTATCGCTTCTAAAGTCACAATTAAGAAAAATGAAAAGCTAGAAGTGAGTGTAAATAAAAGTGAGCATCAAAAATGTGAGAGATGTTGGCATTATTGTGATGATGTTGGTCTTAATGAAAAACATAAAGAGTTATGTGGAAGATGCATAAAGAATCTTTATGAGGATGGCGAAATAAGACTTTATGCTTAAATTATACTTGATTAG
>ENA-UZWZ01005345-UZWZ01005345.1-metagenome-genome-assembly--contig:-Day-4-25m-contig-5345_pt1 | contig 16452 bp, 14 predicted proteins | sample MGYA00260346_ERZ794906 | MGnify/ENA metagenome assembly ERZ794906 | reverse complement strand
CGTGCAATGTATGGAGGTGATAGAAGTAGAAAAGAAAATTTAGTCGAATATGGATTTAGACTTCCAGCGGCAATGGATAATAGACCTTTGAAATATGAAGAATTTGAATTTGTGCAAAATCAGGTTATATATGTAAGTGCAACTCCATCTGATTATGAACTCGAAAAAACAGAAGGAATATATACTGAACAAATAATTAGACCTACTGGGCTATTAGATCCCATAATTGAAGTTAGAGAAAGTAAAAATCAGATAGACGATTTAATAAATGAAATACAAATTCGTGTTGAAAAAGACGAAAGAATTCTCGTTACAACGTTAACTAAAAGAATGGCAGAAGAATTGACTAAATATTTAAACAATATTGATGTTAGATCTAGATATATTCATAGTGATATTGACACTTTAGAAAGAGTAGAAATCATGCAAGGTTTAAGAAAAGGTTTGTTTGATGTATTAGTGGGAGTGAACCTACTTAGAGAAGGACTAGATCTTCCTGAAGTGTCTCTAGTTGCAATTATAGATGCAGATAAAGAAGGTTTTCTTAGAAGTCACAGATCTTTAACTCAAACAATTGGTAGGGCAGCTAGAAATATAAATGGTAAAGCGATTTTTTATGCTGATAAATTAACAAATAGTATGAAAAAAACTATTGATGAAACAAATTATAGAAGAAACAAACAGAAAGAATTTAATATTATAAATAATATAAAACCAACTCCTCTAAAAACTAAAATCAAAGATGTATTTGCCAATGATTCTCAACAAATTGATTTAGATAAAATTAAAAGCAGTAATCAATTAATTAGAGATAAAACAAAAATGTCTACAGCAGAAAAAACAAAAGAAATAAATTCTTTAAGAAAAGAAATGGAAACTGCTGCTAAAGCTTTAAATTTTATTGAAGCTGCTAGAATTAGAGATTTGATAAAAGAATTAAAGAAATAATAATGTAGAGGGAGAGAAAAAATCTCCCTCTACACTAAAGTTATTTTTTAACTGAAATAATTTTTTTTGCTTGATTATGATATTCTTTTCTCTTTGGAAGATTTACTTTCAAAATACCATTTCTATAAAATGATTCTATTTTATTTAAATCGATTGAAATAGGAAGTTCATAAGATTTATTAAAAGAAGAAAAATTAAATTGCTGCAACATATAATTATCGCGTGAAACTGAATCAGATTTTTTCAAACTTAATTTTAAAATTCGATTATCAAGCTCGACTTCAAAATCAAGATTATCTTTTCCAGGAATTGAAAATTCTAAAATAAATTCTTTATCATTTTCAATAATATTTGTAGCTGGGTTAACAGTGTTTTTAGTAGGTAAGATGTCCCAAGTATTTCTAAAGAAATCGTCAAAGAAAAAGGGTGAAAAATTGGAATGTTTTTTTATTAAATTCATAACTTATTATTTTTAAATTAAACAAATATTTATGTTCTATTAAAGAACAAAATAAATGCCATTTAAAAATACAAGACATTATGTCATTTAAAACGAGAAAAATAATGACATTATGTCGCTTTAATTCAATACTTCTTGAATTTTGTCAGCTGCCTCTTGAAATTCAGTAGCACTATAAACTTTGAAGTCACAACTATCTATAATCTCTTTTGCTATTTTAGCATTAGTACCCTGCAATCTTACAATTATTGGCACATTTATATCTTCTAAATTATTATAAGCATCGACAATACCCTGAGCTACCCTGTCACACCTTACAATTCCACCAAAAATATTAACAAGTATAGCTTTAACATTAGGGTCTTTTAAAATCAATCTAAAGGCTGCTTCAACACGTTTTGCATCTGCAGTACCTCCAACATCAAGAAAATTAGCAGGGTCACCGCCTGACTGCTTAATTAAATCCATTGTGGCCATGGCTAATCCAGCACCATTCACCATACAACCAACATTACCATCTAAATCAACATAATTTAAACCCAATTCTCTAGCCTCTACTTCGACTGGATTCTCTTCTTTCAAATCTCTCCATCCGTCATAATCTTTATGTCTAAATAAAGCATTATCATCCAATGTAACTTTAGCATCAACTGCCATAATTTTATTATCTGATGTTTTTAAAACAGGATTAATCTCAAACAAGGACGAGTCAGAAGAAACGTAAGATTTGTATAAAAGAGAAATGAATTTAACCATTTCTTTAAACGATTTTCCTGACAAACCTAAATTAAAAGCAATTTTCCTTGCTTGAAAAGGAAGTATACCTAATAAAGGATCTATATCTTCATAAAAAATTAATTCAGGTGTTTTTTCAGCAACAGATTCGATATCCATACCTCCCTCAGTTGAATACATAATCATGTTTTTACCTGTTTTTCTATTTAACAAGATTGAAACATAAAACTCCTCTGTTTCGGATTCTCCAGGATAATAGACATCTTCTGCAATTAAAACTTTTCTAACTAATTTACCTTCTTTTGAAGTTTGTGGGGTAATTAAATTCATACCCAAAATACTAGAAACAACATCTTTTAACTCAGATTTACTCTTAGCGAGTTTTACTCCTCCCCCTTTACCTCTACCTCCAGCATGAATCTGTGCCTTGACTACAAACCAATCAGTACCAGTTTCTTCAGTAAGTTTACTAGAAACATTTTCAATTTCATTTAAATTATCCAGAACAAGACCTCTTTGAATATTCACTCCATGTTGAGCTAAAATTTCCTTTCCCTGATATTCATGTAAATTCATAATAAGTATTTATTTTAAACAAATATAATAGAATATGATCAAGAATTACAGATGTAAATAAGTAAATAATGTTACAAATGAAACAAATTGTTTTATTTTTATAATATAAATAATTTTATTATCAAACTATGTAAACTTAATATAGATTTGCCAAATGAAAAATTCAACTTTATTAGAAATATCAAAAAAATTTGGGACCCCAACATATGTATATGATGCGTCTAAAATCAAGTGTCAGTACGAGAGACTTACTAACTCATTTAAAGAAGTAAAAAATCTTAGAATAAACTATGCTGTAAAAGCATTATCCAATATTTCAATTTTAAAATATATAAATCAATTGGGCGCAGGAATTGATACAGTTTCAATTCAAGAAGTTATGATTGGCCTAAAAGCAGGGTTTAGTCCTGAAAAAATAATTTATACACCTAATGGTGTTTCAGTAGAAGAAATTCAAAAAGTTTCAGAAATGGGTGTAAATATCAATATAGACAACCTAAGTGTTTTAGAACAATTTGGAGGACTAAATCCAGACATCCCTATTTGTATTAGAATCAACCCACACGTTATGGCTGGAGGAAATAATAAAATTTCAGTTGGCCATATTGATTCAAAGTTTGGAATAAGCATACACCAAATCCCACTACTTTTAAGAATAATAAAAAACACAAATATTAAAGTTAATGGAATTCACATGCACACTGGAAGTGATATTTTAGACATAGAAGTATTTATTCATGCAGCAGAGATTTTATTTGAAACAGCTTCTAAATTTAAAGACTTGGAGTTTATTGATTTTGGTAGTGGCTTCAAAGTACCTTACTCTTTTGGTGACAACCAGACTAACATTGAAGAATTAGGAAAAAAACTATCAAAAAGATTCAATGATTTCTGTAAAGAATACGGAAAAGAATTAACATTAGCGTTTGAACCTGGTAAGTTTTTAGTTAGTGAAGCTGGCAATTTTTTGTGCTCTGTAAATTCTATAAAACAAACTACATCAACTGTTTTTGCTCAAGTAGATTCTGGCTTTAATCACTTTGTGAGACCGATGATGTATGGATCAAACCATGATATAAAAAATATTTCGAATCCAAATGATAATGAAAGATTTTATTCAGTTGTTGGATATATATGTGAAACGGATACTTTTGCAAACAATAAAAGAATTTCAAGGATAAACGAAGGAGATGTTTTATGCTTTAAAAATGCAGGAGCTTATTGCTTCACAATGGCTAGTAATTATAATTCGAGATACAAGCCCTCTGAAATTCTTTTTTTAAAAAATAAAGCAATTGAAATAAGGAAAAGAGAAAATATTGAAGATATTTTAAGAAATCAAGTAGAGATAACTCTATAGTGTCAATCTATAACACCTGAACCTATGAGCTCTTCGTTTTTATACCATACAGCAAACTGACCTTTGCTAATAGCAGACTGCATGTTTTCAAAAACCATAAAAACTCCATCCTTATCTAAAACTAGTTTCGATTTCTGAAGAGGCTGTCGGTATCTTATTCTAGATTCAAATTTATTGTCTGAATTTTGGTAATCAATGTCGGATCTTAGCTTATGAAAATTTTTATTTTTAATAAATAAAACTTTTTTAAATAAACCTGGATGATTTTTACCCTCTCCTACAAAAACAATATTATTTATAACATCAGTTTTAATAACAAACAAAGGTTCTTTACTTCCGCCTATAGCCAGCCCTTTTCTTTGACCAACTGTAAAAAAATGTGCGCCATCATGCTCCCCAACAACAACACCATCATTTACAGAATAATCAATTGACTTAGCAAGTTTATGCAAATTTTCAATTGAATGATTATCATAATCAAGTGTCTTAAAACAATTACTATTATTACTAGAAACCTTAACAACTAAACCTTTTTTTATTTTTAGTTTTTGTTGTAAAAATTCAGGAAGTTTAACTTTTCCAACAAAACATAAGCCTTGGGAATCCTTTTTCTCAGCAGTCACTAGTCTTTGTTTTTTAGCAATTAATCTGACTTCTTTTTTATTTAAATCTCCAACAGGAAACATGACTTTAGAAAGTTGTTTTTGAGACAATTGACATAAAAAATATGATTGATCTTTATTAAGATCTTTTCCTGCCAAAAGACTAAAATGAGTATTTTTTTTAACTACTCTACAATAATGACCAGTTGCTACATAATCGGCCCCTAGATTATTAGCTATTTTTAAAAAAACATCGAATTTTATTTCCCTGTTACATAACACATCAGGATTAGGAGTGTTTCCAATCTTATATTCATTAAACATGTAATCAATAATTCTTTCTTGATATTCTTTGCTTAAATCGATTGTTTGAAAAGGTATTGATAATTTTTCTGCAACAATCATTGCATCATAACTATCTTCAACCCATGGGCATTCATTTGAAACAGTAACAGTTTCATCGTGCCAATTTTTCATAAAAATCCCAACAACATCATAACCCTGCTTAACAAGTAAATGTGCAGCCACACTTGAATCCACTCCTCCTGAAAGAGCAACAACCACTCTGGTATTTTTATTAGACATTGAAAAAATTACTATTTCTTGCCCTGAAGCTTTCTTTGTTTATCGGCTTCTTCCATCATTTCTTGCATTTTTCTTTGAAACCTGTTTTGCTTTGTAGGTTTTTTCTTGTTCTCCTGAACTTGTAATCTTATTTTTTCCTCATCAATAATAAAATATTTAATCGAAATCATAATTAAGATTGTTAATATGTTTGAAATAAAATAATACAAACTAAATGCACTAGCATAATTATTGAAGAAAAATAACATCATAACAGGCATTAAATACATTATGAATTTCATATTAGGCATTCCTGGTTGAGGTGTTTGCATTTGAGCACCTGAGGACATTTTTGTGTAGAAAAATATAGCGATTGAAGCTAATATAGGTAGAAGACTTATATGATCTCCATAAAAAGGAATACTAAAAGGAAGTTCAGCAATTGTATCATAAGAAGAAAGGTCTTCAGCCCATAAAAAAGATTTTCCTCTTAACTGGAATGCAATTGGAAAAAAACAGAATAAGGCATAAAATACAGGTAACTGAAGTAACGCAGGAACACATCCTAGTAAAGGGTTAGCACCCGCTTTATTGTACAGCTTCATAGTTTCCTGTTGTCTCTTTACTGCATCGTTTTTAAACTTTTCATTTAACTCTGTTATTTCAGGCTTTATAACTTTCATTCTAGCCTGAGAAACATATGTCTTATAAGTAACTGGTGACATTACCAAACGAGTGGCAATAGTCATTAAAATCACTGCAAGTCCAGCAGAAAAATATTTACTTAAAAAACCAAAAAAAGGAAAATAAATAAATCTGTTAATCATGCCAAAAATTCCCCATCCAAAATAAATGGAGTCGTATATTTTATTTTCATATTGTTTTAAAATATCATAATCATTTGGTCCAAAATACCATTTCATTTGACTATTAATTTCCGAGCCAGAAAAATTTAAAGGAATTATTGAAGAATAATTTTTAGTAAATTTTGCCTCTTTACTTTCATCCTCAAATAATTTTTTTGATTCAAACTGAACATTATTAAGCGGCGAATCTAGAACTAAAATAGAATTAAAAAAATGTTGACCATATGAAATCCATGACACTGAGTCTTCGCTGTCATCAGAATCTGTATAAGAACTCAAATAATCTGTATTATCTCCGTCATACTGATACATTAGCTGACTATATCTGTTTTCATAATCAATACTTTTCGCTTGCCTGAAAGCATCTAAATTCCAATTTAAATTTACATTTGAATTAGAATTTATAAGAGACGAAAGACCAGATGACTTAACATTAAAGTCAATCATATATCCTGACTCAGGTATTTTATACTCAAACAAAATTGATTGACCGTTTGATACTATTAAAGACATTTTAAGTACATTCATTTTACCTTGACTTTCCAATTCATAAGTAAAATTATAATCCGAAGTATTTATTGTATTTCCATTTTTAAGATCAAAACTTAAACTAACATTTTGATTGTTATTTTTAATCAAAAACAAGTCGTCTCCTTTGTAATCAATATATTCTTTTAACTGAAGTTCAGTTAAAGAACCTCCTTTTGTATTAAATTTAAAAACAACATCCTTATTTTCAATAACTAACTCTTCATTTTCTAAATTAGAATCTATAAAAGTGCTATTTAAACTAGAGCTTACAACATCATTTATATCTTTTATTGAATTGTCATTAATTTCCGTGCTTTGATTTTGTGAAATTATTTCTTTTTCATCAAGTGCATTTTGTTCAAGATTTGGGATAGTTACGTTAAACCAATAAAAAACAGCAGCAATAAGGAACAAAAATCCTATAATTTGATATATGTCTAATTTATTTTCTTCCATTTTAATTTTTAGAATTATTGTAGGTTAAACATGCTTGAACAAATGACACAAATAATGGGTGCGGTGTCTCAACAGTACTTTTATATTCAGGATGAAACTGAACCCCAATAAACCAATCATTAGCAGGAAGCTCAATAATCTCAACCAGTCCAGTTTTTGAGTTAATTCCACTTGTCTTTAAACCAGAGTCTTGTAAAGCTTTTAAATAATCATTATTGAGTTCCCAACGATGCCTATGTCTTTCTGTAATTGTTTTAGAATCATATATTTTAAAAATTTTTGACTCTTCATCTAAATCACATTCCCAAGACCCTAATCTCATCGTTCCCCCCTTATTAATAATGTTTTTTTGATCTTGCATGAGACTTATCACAGGATGTAAAGTTTTTTCATCCATTTCAGTAGAATTAGAATCCTCAAGGTTTAAAATATTTCTAGAGTATTCAATAACTGCCATTTGCATTCCTAAGCATATTCCAAAAAATGGAATGTTATTTTCTCTTACATATTTAATAGACTTGATCTTTCCTTCAATTCCTCTAGATCCAAATCCAGGCGCAACAATGACACCATCAAGCTTTGAAATTTGATTTTTAATTTGATCGTCATCAATAAACTCAGAATGTATAGAATGAATAACAACTTTTGTTTCGTTTACTGAACCAGCATGAACTAATGCCTCTAAAATGGATTTATAAGAATCCTGTAATTCCACATATTTACCAATTAAACCAACATTTACTGTGTTTTTTGGAAATTTCAATCTGTTTACAAACTCTGTCCAACTAGACATGCTAGTAGCACTAAAATTAGAAATATCAAGTTTTCTCAAAACAACAGTGTCTAACCTTTCTTTTTCCATCATTAAAGGAACATCATATATAGTTGAAGCATCTTTAGATTGAATCACTGAGTCGACATCAACATTACAAAAAAGTGCTAATTTGTTTTTAATTTCATCAGAAATATCATGTTCAGTTCTACAAACTAATATATCAGCATTAATTCCACTTTCCATTAATGTTTTTACAGAATGTTGTGTAGGTTTTGTTTTAAGTTCTTTAGCAGCAGATAAATATGGAATTAATGTTAAATGAATAACAAGACTATTTGAACTGCCTAATTCCCATCTTAATTGTCTAACGGACTCAATGTATGGTAAAGACTCGATATCACCTACTGTTCCGCCAATTTCAGTTATTATAATATCATACTCGTTAGAAGTTCCGAGCAACTTTATTCTTCTTTTTATTTCGTTTGTAATGTGTGGGATAACTTGAACAGTTTTTCCTAAAAAATCACCTCTTCTTTCTTTTTCAATAACTGTTTGATATATCTTTCCAGTCGTCACGTTATTGGCTTGAGATGTTTCAACGTTTAAAAATCTCTCGTAATGACCTAAATCTAAATCTGTCTCCGCGCCATCAGATGTTACATAACATTCTCCATGTTCATAAGGATTTAAGGTTCCAGGATCAACATTTATGTAAGGATCTAGTTTTTGAATAGTAACGCTCAAACCGCGTGACTGTAATAACTTAGCCAAAGATGCAGAAATAATTCCCTTTCCTAACGAAGAAGTAACACCACCTGTAACAAATATATATTTGGTTTTAGACATTAATATTTTTAAGCGATCAAAAATACAAAAAGAAAGTGACTCTATTTAATAAATAAAACTCAATAAGTTTATTTATTAATGGGAATTTCTAGAACTTCTAAATCATCATGTTTAACTAGAAGAATCGATTCGTTAATATAACCTTGTCCTTTATTTGTATAATTAAATCTGTTCTGATAGTATTTGGTTTCTCCCAAATCTGTTGATTTAGTCAACTTCCTCTTGTGTGCAATGCGCAATATTAAATCTAAAGTAATTTCATAACCTCTAAGAGTGATTTTATTTGGAAGTTTTCCGTAATTTTCAATAAATGATTCATTTAATTCATCTAATTCGTCTCCATAACCGGGAAAAAAATAAGATGGATACGTGAAATTTAAATTTCCTAATTTTTGATACGAAATATTTTCATTTTCATAAGTTTCAGATCTGTAGGTTGAAAGAAGTTTAATATTTCTTTCTTTAGAAATTTGAGAATTTAATAAGGAAGTAACACTTGTTATTACATTCAAATTTTGAGATTCTAAAAAAACTAAATTACTTTTTTGCTCAACCAAAAGAGAATCAGTGATTTCAGGATCAACTAGACCCTTAGTTAAATCAGTATCAATAAGTTCAGCGTAAGGAAAACGCTTCAAAAGCTCCTCCTTAACTTGCTCAGTAGATGTGTTATAAATTATCATAACACAAGGATCTGGATCTTTAATAATTAAACTATCAATATGAGCATACATTAACTCTCTTTGGGAATTAATACTGGGTATAGACTGAAATACGTTCTTATTTATTTCAATTTTTTTTGAGGTTAAAGGAGAAACAATTGGTGTTTTTAAGTCTTTAAGATTTGATGAAAGCCTGTTAATATTTCTAGGGATAAGAGGACCTAAAATAAAATCATAACTGTTAATGCTTTTATTTTTAGATATATTATCTATTTCTGTTAGGCTATTTTTATTATCATAAGTGTCAATATGTGTTTTAATTCCTAATTTTTTTGCAGTTTCAAGAGCAGTAAGAACTCCACTATAAAAATCCAGAGATAAAGTTGAAAGATTTAACTTTTCTAAATATTTTTTTGTGTTTTCAATAGAATCGATTTCAATTTTATTTAAATTAAAAGGAGCTATAAAACCAAACTTAATTGACTTTTTTTTAGGAACACTGTCAAATAAATTTTGGTTTACTCTTCTTGGTACTGAAACTTTCTCCACAATTTCTTTAATAGATTTCTCTAAAACAACGGTAGTTATAAATGGTATTTTTAATACCATTTTTTTTGATATTTTGTCACCCTTTATATAGGGGTTATATTTTTTAATAAGATCTATTGGAACATTGTATAAGCTGGAAATAGTATATAAAGTTTGTTTTCTCTTAACCTTGTGCTCTACAAATTCAATAACTGAATTAGATTCCAAACTTTGATTTTCATCTTGAGAAAAGCCAAGTGCAGAAACCAAGAAAAAAAGAAAAAAAATTCTAGAAACTCTCATTATTCCCATTCAATTGTTGCAGGTGGTTTTGAACTTATATCATAAACCACACGATTTACACCTTTTACGTTATTAATAATTTTATTTGAAACTTCTTGTAAAAATTCATAAGGAAGATTCACCCAATCAGCAGTCATACCATCAGTTGATTCAACAGCTCTTAATGCAACACATTGCTCGTAAGTCCTTTCGTCTCCCATTACACCCACACTTTTAACAGGCAATAATATCGCACCTGCTTGCCACACCTTATCATACAAGTCATGATCTAATAATCCTGAAATAAATATATGATCAACTTCTTGAAGAATTCTTACTTTTTCATTAGAAATATCTCCTAATATTCTAATTGCTAATCCAGGTCCTGGAAAAGGATGTCTTTTTAAAAGTTTATTTTCAATCCCTAAACTTTTTCCTACCCTACGTACCTCATCTTTAAAAAGCATTTTTAAAGGCTCAACAACAGAAAGTTTCATGAAATCTGGAAGCCCTCCAACATTATGATGCGATTTAATGGTAGCAGAAGGCCCCTTTACTGAAATTGATTCAATAACATCAGGGTAAATAGTCCCTTGAGCTAACCATTTAGCTCCATTAATTAGCTTTGACTCTTGGTCAAATATATCTACAAAAGCCTTTCCAATAATTTTTCTTTTTTGTTCAGGATCACTAACTCCAGTCAACTTATCAATAAAATACTTTGAGGCATCAACTCCTTTAACATTTAAGCCCATTCCCTTGTATTGATCTAACACATCATTAAACTCGTTTTTTCTAAGTAGTCCATTATTTACAAAAATGCAATGAAGATTTTCTTTAATAGCATTGTGAATTAAAACTGCTGCTACAGTTGAGTCAACTCCTCCAGAAAGGCCAAGAATCACTTTGTCCTGTCCAACTTTTTCTTTTATTTCTTTAATTGTTTTTTCTGAAAAAACATCTGGAGTCCAATCAGGTTTTACTTTAGCGATTTTTATTAGAAAATTTTCTAAAATCTGCTTGCCATCTTTAGAATGGTAAACTTCAGGGTGAAATTGAATAGCATAAAGATCCTCTGCTTCAATTGAATAAGCAGCATTTTTAACATCTTGAGTGCTTGCAATACATTTAGAATTTGATGGAAGATTCTCAATTGTATCGCTATGACTCATCCATACTTGAGACCCTAACTCAATTTTATCAAATAATTTACTGAACGAATCTATGTTATTTAATTTAGCTCTTCCATATTCTCTTTTATTTGAAGGGATAACTTTACCTCCAAAAAAATGTGCTATATATTGAGCACCATAGCAAACTCCTAAAAGCGGTTTCTTACCCTTAATGTTTGAAAGATCAATATGTAAAGCATCCTCGGATCTCACTGAAAATGGAGATCCTGAAAGTATAATAGCTTTAAAGGAATCTAAATCAATATCTAATTTATTATATGGGTGAATTTCACAGTAAACAAATAACTCTCTTACCCTTCGAGCGATTAATTGAGTATATTGTGATCCAAAATCAATTATAAGTACTTTATCTTCCATATTCAAAATTACTACTAAATCATAAAAAAATTCAATGGAAATTAATTAAAATTCTAGAATTAAAAAGTCTTTATTAAATGGATCTAAATTTTTAATTAAAATCTCTATGAAATCAAATCCATTTTCTTTATATAAGGCAGAAAAATTAACTTGTCTTTCTTGAAAAGAATCATTTGGAAATAATTCGTTTTTTAAAACAAATAACCTTGATAAACTATCTTCATGTATCTTCTTTTCAGCTCTAATTAATCGTTTTTCGAGATTATCAATACCATTAATTTGTTTTTTTTCCTGTGCCCTGACAGCTCCTAAAAAAGATTTATCAGTGAGTTTTGCTAATTTATGAAATTGTAAAAAATTTTCTTTAATTGCATTTTTTTGATTGGACAAATCAATTTTTATTTTCGAATTTTTAATCAAATAAAGTTGTTTTAATTTATTTGACTTATTGAATAAATTAGAAATAGAAATTTTAAATTTTTCACATTTATCTTTTTGTTTTTTTGAAATAAACAAAACAGATGATCTAACAGAAAGTATAGGGAAGGTGATTTTTTTAAAATTAAAATACTCTTTAAGCTGAAGCCAATAAGCTATTTCACTTCCACCACCAACATATGCTAAATTTGGTAAAATAAATTCTTGATAAACAGGTCTTAATAATGCATTTGGGGAAAATCTTTCAGGATAATTATTAACCTCATTAATTATTTCACTTTTGGTAAAAGAAATATCTGTATCTAAAATATTAAATACTTCATCAACCTTTTCTATTCTGGCTCTTAAATTATCTCTTATATAAAATAAATTAATTTCTCTTGAGTTAACTTGAGGAGTATAAGAATTATCAAAAATTTTATTTAAATCATTATTAGTGCTAATAACATTTTTATTTAAATTGTTATTTAACAATTCGTCTAAAATGATATCAGAAAAAAGACTTTTTAAATGCTTGTTGTCTGGCTCAATAACTAACAATCCATATTTCCCAAACAAACTATGAACAAGGTTAAACGTAGCAAGAGATAAATTTTTATGTTTCAAATAGGATGATTCAAAAAGAGATAACAGTTCCTTGGCTTCAGAAAAATTAAAATACTTTTTCATTTCATAGTAAACATTATCTAATCCATCTGTATTCAGCCTACCAACAGGACCTTTAGGATTTAAATTCCAGCGAAATTTTTTGTTTTTATAATTGAAAAAATTAATTTCTTCAAAATCATGATCTTCTGAAGCCATCCAAAATACAGGGACAAAATTATTTTGTGGATGTTTTTTTTTTAATTTCCTACAAATATTTATTGTGTCAATAATTTTATAAAAAAAATACAAAGGACCAGTAAATAAATTTAACTGATGACCGGTTGTAACAGTAAAAGTGTTTTTTAATTTTAAATTCTCTGTTAACTTAATTTGATTAGAATTATTTGATACAGATTCATACTGTTTTTTAAGCTGATTACTTAAAACTATTCTAAAATCATCGTTATAATTATTTTTCTTTTCATCTAACTGATTTTTATAATTTTCTAAAACATTAGATCGGTTATAAAAAGGATTTAATTTTTTTTTATCATTGATATAATCAAGAGTGATATTAGGCAGGTGATTTGATATGTTAGAATCTATGTAAGACAAATCTTTTTTAATAAATATACATTATATGATTAAGATTCTGGTGATCCGTATAAATCAAATTCTGTAGAACTATTAATTTTTAAATTAGTAAAATCACCAATTTTTAAATAATATTTACTTGCATCTACTAAAACTTCATTATCAACATCGGGTGAATCATGCTCTGTTCTTCCCACAAAGAAAGCCCCTTCTTTTCTATCTATTACACATTTATATATCTTTCCTATTTTAGTTTGATTTGTTTCAAAAGATATTTGAGACTGAATATCCATAATTTCATTCATTCTTTTGATCTTAATATCTTCAGGAACATCATCAACTAAATTATAGGCATGAGTGTTTTCTTCGTGACTGTATGTAAAACAACCTAATCTGTCAAACCTAGTTTCAGAAACCCATTGTTTTAGTTCATTAAACTCTTGCTCCGTTTCACCAGGGTATCCAACTATTAATGTTGTTCTTATTGCTATCTGAGGATTAGTTAATCTTATTTGATTAATTAAATCAATTATATTTTCTTTTTTTGACCCTCTTCGCATTGATTTCAATATTTTTGTAGAAATATGCTGCAGAGGAATATCTATATAATTACAAACCTTTGGTTCATCTTTAATCACTTCTAATACATCAACTGGAAAACCATTTGGAAAAGCATAGTGAAGTCTTATCCATTCAATACCATTGACTTTAACAAGTTCTTTAAGTAAAGAGGATAGTTCTCTTTTTTTATAAAGATCTAATCCGTAATATGTTAAATCTTGTGCAATCAAAATCAATTCTTTTACACCACTTTTAGCTAATTTTAACGCCTCAGTTACAATATTTTCTATCGATTTTGATTTGTGTTTTCCTCTCATAAGTGGAATAGCACAAAAAGAACAAGGTCTATCACAACCTTCGGATATTTTTAAGTATGCATAATTTTTTGGAGTTGTAGTTAACCTTTCTCCAACTAGCTCATGCTTATAATCAGCTTTTAGGGCTTTTAGTAGTTTAGGTAAATCAGTAGTTCCAAAGTATTGATCGACATTAGGGATTTCTTTTTTTAGATCAGGCATATATCTTTCACTCAAACATCCAGTAACAAACAACTTGTCAATTTGACCATTTTGTTTTTTTGATGAATAATCTAAAATTGTATCAATAGATTCTTGTTTAGCATTATCTATAAAACCACAGGTATTTATAACAACTATATTACCTTCTTTTTCATGTACGACATCTTTTTTATTTGCTTTAAGTTGCCCCATTAAAACTTCAGAATCGTATATATTCTTAGAACAACCAAGAGTAACTACATTAATTCTATTTTTTTTTGAATACTTTGTTCTCAATATTTATGATTTTTTAAAAAAAGAATCCACAAATTCTTTTTTATCAAAGATTTGTAAATCATCCACGCCCTCACCAATTCCAATGAATTTAATTGGAATATTAAATTGATCAGAAATTCCTAAAACTACACCTCCTTTAGCTGTTCCATCTAATTTAGTTACAGCCAGTGATGTAATTTCTGTAACATTTGTAAATTGTTTTGCCTGTTCAAAAGCATTTTGACCAGTTGAACCATCAATTACCAATAAAACTTCATGTGGAGCATTTATATTTTTTTTCTTAAGCACTCTCTTTATTTTAGAAAGTTCATTCATCAAATTAGCTTTATTGTGTAATCTTCCAGCTGTATCAATTAAAACAACATCAATATTTTTATTTATGGCTGATTCCAATGTATCAAATGCAACAGAGGCTGGATCACTGCCCATATCTTGCTTTACTAACTCAACTCCAGCTTTATCTGTCCAAACTTGTAACTGACTAATTGCAGCTGCTCGAAAAGTGTCAGCAGCTCCAACCATAACTTTTAATCCAAGAGATTTGTAATAATTAGCCATTTTTCCAATTGATGTAGTCTTACCAACACCATTGACTCCAACAACTAAAATAACATGAGGCTTATTTTTACTTAATGAAAGAAAATCATCCTCATCTGAATTGCAAATAATTTTTATGATTTCCTCTTTAAGTATCAAATCTAATTCAGATGAGTTAAGAAATTTATCTTTAGCTACTCTTTCCTCAATTTGATCGATTATTTTTAATGTAGTTTTTACTCCAACATCAGAACTTATTAAAATTTCCTCTAAATCATCAAGAACCTGATCATCTACTTTACTTTTACCTATAACAGCCTTAGAAATTTTATTAAAAAAAGATTCATTACTCTTTTTTAAACCTTTGTCTAAAGATTCTTTTTTTTCTTTTGTAAACAGTTTTTTAAAAAAATTCATATTTCTAAAGTTATGTCAAAGATATTAAAACAAAAAAAGCCACTAAAAAGTGACTTAATATTTTAACTAAAAAAAAAAGTTACTTAGATAGCCAATTATTAACTAGTTCAGGTGCCATAATTGACTCAACATATGTATATGCGCCTGTTTTAGGACTCTTGACCATTTTTATAGCTTTCGATAATCTTTTGGAGGAAGTTTGAAGTGATGCAACCGTTTTTTTTGCCATTTTCTAATTATTTAATTTCTTTATGGATTGTGTTTTTTTTCAAAATAGGATTGAATTTTTTAATTTCTAATCTATCTGGTGTATTCTTTTTATTTTTGGTAGTGACGTATCTAGACGTACCTGGAAGACCTGAGTTCTTATGCTCCGTACATTCTAATATTACTTGCACTCTATTTCCTTTCTTAGCCATAATGATATAATTAAGCTCTATTAATTTTTGATTCCTTTAACACAGCAGAAATACCCTTTTTGTTTATAGTTTTTAAGACAGATGTAGAAACTTTAAGAGTGATCCACTTACCTTCTTCTGGAATAAAAAATCTCTTTTTTATCAAATTGGGCTCAAATCTTCTTTTGGTTTTATTCATCGCTTTAGAAACATTATTTCCAACCAAAACTTTTTTACCAGAAATTTCACAAACTTTAGACATAGCTATGTTATTTTTTAAACAGGGTGCAAATTAACAACAATTTTCTTCTTTTGCCAAATTTTTTACAACTCGTTTAACAATTCATTAAACAAAAGTTCTAGAGCTTTATTTACAGATTTTTT
>ENA-UZWZ01001348-UZWZ01001348.1-metagenome-genome-assembly--contig:-Day-4-25m-contig-1348_pt3 | contig 16469 bp, 16 predicted proteins | sample MGYA00260346_ERZ794906 | MGnify/ENA metagenome assembly ERZ794906 | reverse complement strand
TTTTTAATGGTTTAGAATTTCATTTCTTTAGTACGGATGTCATTTTGTGTCTAGTAGCTATTTTATTATTACTAATTTCTTCTGCATTCGTTTCAGCATCGGAAGTGGCATACTTTTCATTAACATCCGCAGAGCTTGAAGACATCGATGACAATAAAGTTAATCAATTGCTGAATAAGCCAAATGAGCTTTTAGCAACGATTCTAATTGTTAATAATTTTATTAATGTAGGTATTGTAGTTATTTCAGCCTATACAACTTCTATTGCTATTACATTTCCTAAGGATTCAAATCTTGAGTTTTTATTTCAGATAATAATAATAACTTCTTTACTTGTTTTGTTTGGTGAGATTATGCCTAAAGTTTATGCAAATAATAATGCAATTTCATTTTCTTTGAAAATGAGTAGACCATTATTTTTTCTGAAAAATTTCTTTAATCCATTAAGTTCTTTATTAGTTATTTCAACTAGTTTTATTGATAAAAAATTATCAAAAAAACAAACTGAAGTATCTGCTGAGGAAATCTCAAAAGCACTTGATATCACAGAGCACGAAAGCAAAGAACAAGAGCGCCGAATTATGCGTTCTATTGTTGAGTTTGGTAATACAGATGTAAAAGAAATAATGAGATCTAGAGTTTCAATTTCTGCAATCAATAAACAAACAAAATTTAACGACGTTTTAAGTATTATCATAAGTTCAGGCTATTCTAGAATTCCTGTTTTTGAACAAGAAATTGATAAAGTAATTGGGGTTTTATATACTAAAGACTTACTACCACATCTAAAGGAGAATAATGATTTTAATTGGATTAGTTTATGTAGAAATGCTTATTTTATTCCTGAGACGAAAATGATTAACGACTTACTTAAGGAGTTTCAATCAAAAAAAATTCATCTTGCAATTGTTGTTGATGAATATGGTGGTACTTCTGGGCTTGTAACCCTTGAAGACCTCTTAGAAGAAATTGTTGGAGAAATAAATGATGAATTTGATGTAGATAATCAAATTTATTCCAAATTAGATAACAAGAATTATATTTTTGAAGGTGCTGTATCTTTAAATGATTTTCTTAAAATAACTAAAAATGAAATTCATCTTTTTGATGAAATTAAAGGTGACTCAGATACTTTAGCAGGACTGTTTTTAGAATTAGAAGGTAAGATACCAAAAATAGGAACTATTCGAAAAATATGTAATTTTACTATGGTAGTAGAATCAGCTGATCTCAGAAGAATAAAACGTTTAAAAGTAACTATTGATGAGGTTTAGCCTACTAATAATTTGGGTGCTTTTCTCTTGCAATGAGAGTTATACTCCAAAACCACGAGCTTTTTTTAAATTTAATTTGCCTAAGAAAATCTACAGTACTACTGACATTAATTGTAATTTTAGTTTTGAAAGACCGGTTTACAGTAAAATATCTCATAAAGAGAGTCATTGTAGCTTTGATTTAGTTTTTCCAAATCAAAATAGTACACTTCATGTAACTTATGTTGCATTAGAAAATGATTTGTTTAAACACATTGAAGCATCAAGAAATCTTGCATACAAACATAATAGAATAGCAGATGCTATTTCTGAAGTTGAGTTTGAAAATAATGAATTTAATGTTTCAGGTTTGATGTACAATTACAATGGTAATACTGCAACATCTACTCAATTTTATTTAACGGATAGTGTTAATCATTTTTTTCGTGGCGCACTATATTTAAATAGTGAAATAACTGATTCTCTATTACCAATTAATAATTTTCTTAAAAAAGATATTGTTCATATAATTGAAACGTTCAGATGGAAAGAACAGTAAAAAATTATTTCTCAGTCGCAATACTTGCTATCATTTGGGGGAGTTCGTTTATATTAATGAAAAAAGGATTGGAAGTATTTAATTATATGCAAGTAGCTAATGCTAGAATTCTTATAGCGTTCATTACTTTAATCCCTCTTCTGCCAAAAGCATTAAAGTCAGTAAAGCGAAGGCATTTTTTTCCTATACTTATAACTGCTTTGCTCGGAAATGGAATTCCTGCCATTTTATTTGCAAAGGCTCAAACGTATTTAGATAGTTCATTTGTAGGGATATTAAATTCTTCCGTGCCATTATTTACAATTATTATTGGATCTTTATTTTTTAAAATTAAACCAAATAATGCAAATATTATTGGAGTATTAGTTGGATTGTTAGGAGTGTTGTTTTTAACAATCAATTCAATTAACACAAAAATTATGTTAGATACATATGTATTTATAGTCATTTTAGCTACAATCTTTTATGCAGTGAGTATGAATGTTATAAAAAATTACTTACAAGATTTTAATGCTTCATCAATTACTGCAATTGCATTTCTAATCATTGGTCCATTTTCTTTTGTGTACCTTTCAAATACTGATTTTCTTTACCAATTGAACTCTCATCCTAGTGCTTACAAAGCATTAGGCTATATAGCTTTGTTGTCTATTTTTGGAACATCAATGGCATCTATAATATTTAATAAATTATTAAATAGATCTACAGCTATTTTTACTTCATCAATTACTTACCTTATACCAATTGTAGCAATTTTTTGGGGTTTTCTTGATGGAGAGATCATTACTATAAATCATATTGTTGGTTTTATAATAATTTTGTGTGGGGTATATTTAGTTAATAGAGAATAATTATTTAACAATAATTTTTTTCTCTACAGTACCGTTATTGTATATGTAAAAATAAGTTGCATTTAAATTAGGGTTATTGGTTTCTTTGCCTAATACATCAACAATTTTTATTAATTCTTTTGTAGTATTTTGATGCTCATAAATATTTGTAGTGCTACTACACAAGTTTTGATTTAACATATTTGGTCTATACTGATTAATTGCCGCAATCATCCTAGCTTTTTGCCCGTTAGTAAAGAGATTCATGCACCCATCATTTGTATAGTCCATATAATTCATAAACATATCACCATTAGGATTTGTTGTGTTGCATGAATTTATATTTAAAGGAAACCCTGGACAAGAATAGTTTTCAGATTCTTGTTTTGGAGTATCACTAACTTGATCATTTCCACAACTACCCCAGCCTCCCCAAACATGATCAAGATTAAGCCAATGACCAATTTCATGAGTTGCTGTTCTACCTTTATTATAAGGTGCTTGAACAACTCCGGTTGACCCAAAATATCTGTAGCCAATTACAAGTCCATCCCCATCGCCAATAAAAAAACTTGGTGGAGTTGCGTAGCCAAGAAGTCCACTGCTAATATCACATACCCAGATATTCAAGTAATCATCATTTGGCCAGTCGTCTGCTCCTCCAGCTGAACTTGTATGAATATCATTACTCATTCCAAATTGTCCGTGAGTAGTCTGGACACGGTTAATCCCATTTGTTGGCTGACCATTTGGGTCAACAGATGCAAGACAAAATTCTATTTCACTGTCAGCAGCAATCCCTTGCCATACTGATGGTGTGTTTATTTGATCAATATTTGTTCTTCTGTAATCGTTGTTTAGAACATCAATTTGTGATTGTATCTGAGCATCGGAAATATTTTGAGCATTTGTTTTCCAAACTACATGAACAACTACAGGAATAGTAATAATATTTTGTAATTTATTATCTCCAAATTTATCTATCCATTCTTTAGTTTGCTCATTAACTTGTTCTCTTGCAATTCTATATTCAGGATATAGATTAGACATTTTCTCAGTCACTGCTTCAGTTCCACATCTTTCCTGACTGCTAGCATTTATATTAAAACATATTAATAGAATTGTAAATATTTTCTTAGTCATTTTTTTGTTTTCTGTTTTGCAAATTTAAAGTTTTTATGAATAAGTATCTAAATTTTTTTTTAATTCCTTCTATAAGTAAAAAAGAGCTAGATTAGTTTGCTTTTTCTATCATATTGTTTACTTTTGCAAACCATTTTTAAAAATAATAATAATGTACGCAATAGTTGACATAGCAGGGCAACAATTTAAAGTTGAAAAAGATCAGCATATATTTGTACACAGGTTAGAAGCAACAGAAGGTTCAAAAATAAATTTTGATAAAGTTCTATTGACTGATGATTCTGGTAAAGTAAATGTTGGCGCCCCAGTTATAAAAGGAGCTCAAATAACTGCAAAAGTAATTGAGCATTTAAAAGGAGACAAGGTAATAGTTTTCAAAAAGAAAAGAAGAAAAGGATATAAAGTAAAAAATGGTCACAGACAGTACTTGACTAAATTAGAAATCCTTAAAATTGACGAGAAATCAGCTACATCAAAAAAAGTAGTAGCTAAAGAAACAACAAAGAAAGCGCCTGTAAAGAAAGCGCCTGNNAAAGAAAGTTGCTTCAAAAAAAGACTAAACAAACAATAAGAATTTTAAAAACTTTATAAAATGGCACATAAAAAAGGAGCAGGAAGTTCTAAAAATGGTAGAGATTCTAAAAGTAAACGCTTAGGAGTTAAAATCTTTGGAGGACAAAACTTAACTGCAGGCAATATTATTGTAAGGCAGCGTGGAACTGTTCATAATCCTGGAGAAAACGTTGGTATCGGTAAAGATCATACATTGTTTGCTTTAACTGATGGTGTAGTTAAATTTACTAAAAAGAAAAACAATAAATCAATCGTATCAGTAATTAACTAAGACGGAATAAAAATTTATAATTTTCACAAAAAACTCTTGATTTTTCAAGAGTTTTTTTATTTATATTTGTTTAGCTTTTAATTAAAAGTATATAATGTTACAAACTAGAAAAATTAGAGAAAATAAAGCGGAGTATATCAAGTTGTTAAAAGTTAAAAACTTTGATGCTAATAACATCTTCAACTTGTTAATTGATTTAGATGATCAAAGAAAAGAAGCTCAAATAAAGTGTGATGAGTTACTCAGTAAATCTAACAATTTATCTAGTCAAATAGGTAAGCTGTATAAAACAGGTGATACTAATAAAGTTGCATCTCTCAAAAAAGAATCTATCATTATTAAAGATGAATCTAAAATTTTTCTAAATAAGCAGAATAAATTAGAAAGAGAGATTAAAGATCTTCTTGTTCAAATTCCTAATATTCCTCACCCATCTGTTCCTGTCGGAAAATCAGATTCAGACAATCTTGTTTTAAAACAGCAAGGAGAGGCTCCTGCGCTATATGATGGGGCAAAACCTCATTGGGACTTGACGGAAAGATATGGGCTAATAGATTTCGGTTTAGGTAATAAAATTACAGGATCAGGATTTCCTGTTTACACAAATAAAGGAGCAAAGCTTCAGAGGGCACTGATATCTTATTTTCTTGATAAAAATATTAATGCAGGATATTTAGAATACTTACCTCCTCTTCTTGTTAATGAAGCATCTGGATTTGGTACCGGATCATTGCCTGATAAGGAAGGGCAGATGTATCATGTTAATGAAGATAATTTATATTTAATTCCTACGGCGGAGGTTCCTGTAACAAATTTTTTCAGGGATATTATTGTAAATGAGTTTCCTGTCAAATGTACGGCTTATACTCCTTGCTTTAGACGTGAAGCTGGTTCATATGGGAAGGATGTTCGTGGTTTAAATAGATTGCATCAATTTGATAAGGTAGAGATTGTTCAAATCGAACGTCCTGAAAATTCCTATGACATTTTAAATGAAATGGTTGAGCATGTTTCTTCAATATTAGATGAACTCGAATTACCCTATAGAATATTAAAATTGTGTGGAGGCGATTTGTCATTTACTTCTGCACTTACTTTTGATTTTGAGGTGTATTCAGCTGGACAAAAAAAATGGTTAGAAGTGAGTTCTGTTTCAAATTTTGAAGATTATCAATCAAATAGATTAAAATTGCGATATAAAGATAGTAATGGTAAAAATCAATTATGTCATACCTTAAATGGAAGTGCACTTGCTTTACCTAGAATTTATGCAGCCCTTATCGAGAATAATCAAACGCCTGACAGTATAATAATACCTAAAGCACTGCAGGCTTACACAGGATTTGATATAATTAAATAAATGCGTTTTCTATTTTTATTATTTTTAACATCTTATTCATTATTTGCGCAACAATCTGATCAACAAAAAGCTTACAGATATTATGTTGATGGAGAATATCAAAATGCAATTGAAATTTATAAAGAATTAACTTCAGTTCGTTACTCAGGATCTTATTTTACACCCTACTATAATTCCTTATTAGAATTAGAGTTTTATAAAGATGCAAATGCTATTGCAAAAAGTTTTTCAAAGAGTAACTCAAGAAATTTGCAATATAAAATTGCTCAAATAATCGCTTTGAAAAAATCTGGAAACAGTAAGAGATCAAATTTTTTATATTCTAAATTAATTAATAAGATTAACGGAGTTAGATCGCAAGCTATTTCATCAGCGAGTTTTTTTGCTAGGTATGAATTTTATAATGAAGCTCTTGAAATATATAGGTTAGCAGAAAAAATAAATCCAAATAACACCTTTGGAATGCAAAAGGCAAGTATATATTCTAAAAATGGAGAAGTTGAACTAATGTTGGAAGAGTATTTGTTGGTAATGGAGAAGAACTCTGAACAATCACAAGTTATAACATCTATGATCCAAAAATTTGTAGATAACAATGGAATTTGGAGTGATAAAAATTATGAGCTAATTAAAAAGTTATTACTTATAAAAGTTAGGAATGAGAAAGATAGAACTGACTTCACTGAGATGTTGATTTGGCTTTTTATGCAAAATAATGAATATAAGATGGCATTAATTCAAGCTAAAGCAGTTGATAAACGCACAAAATTAAACGGGGAAATGGTTTATAATTTAGCGTCAACATTTTTAGATAAAGAGGAATTTAGTCTTGCAATTGAGGCATATAATTATATTATTTCTAAAGGAAAAAATAATTTTTTATTTATAGACTCTAATATAAATCGATTATATGCTTTAACTAAAAAAAGTTCATTCAGCACAAATGACTATCATGCAATTAATATACAGTATGAAAATTTAATCCTTGAGCTTGGTGCTAATAAAGAAACCGTTGTTTTGTTTACAAACTATGCTCATTTTAAAGCATTTTATGAATATGATTTAGACATAGCTGATAGTTTGTTAAATATAGCAATGCTAATTAAAGGCATAAATAGTGTTGACTTGGCAGAATGTAAAATGGAGTACGCTGACATTTTATTATTAAAGGGAAATATCTGGGAATCAATGTTGTATTATTCTCAAGTAGAGAAGGACTTTAAAGAGGATCCTATAGGGCATGAGGCAAAATTACGAAGAGCAAAAATTTCTTATTTTCAAGGTGATTTCAGATGGGCACAGGCTCAGTTAGAAACTCTAAAAGCATCTACATCTAAGTTAATTGCTAATAATGCTATGGAATTATCACTTCTAATTACTGACAACTTTAATTTAGATACAACAGAGATCTCGATGCAGACATTTGCTAGAGCAGATTTATTGAAATACCAGCAGAAATATGATTTAGCTGTTTTTAAATATGATTCAGTCCTCAATATATTTCCAGGTCATTCTTTAACTGATGAAATATATATGAGAAAAGCTGATATTTATATTAAGCTTAATCAGCCTGAGAATGCGCTAAATTGTTATAAGAAAATTGGTGATGAATGGTCTTCAGATATACTTGCGGATGACGCATTATTTAAAAGCGCAAAAATATATGATGACTTGTTAGGTGAGAATGCTTTTGCTTTACAGTTATACAATAAGATTTTAGAAGACTATAATAGTAGTATCTTTGTTGCAGAATCTAGAAGAAGAATTAGAGAACTTACTAAATAATTTTATAATGATAATTTATAACGTCACTTGCAGTGTCGATAAAGATATTTTAAATGATTGGTTGCAGTGGATGAAATCTGAGCATATTCCTGAGCTAATGCAATGTGGATGTTTTGTAAAAGTGCAGATTAATAAAGTTATTACACAAGCTGATACTAACACTACCATTGCAATTGCATATTATTGTAATAGTATGTCAGATCTTCATAGATATCAAGTCAATTTTTCGAATACCTTTCAAGAAAAACATAAATCTAAATATGGAAAACATGTAGAATCTTTTAGAACAATTCTTGAAGAAATTGATGAATTTAATGCTTAGATTCCAACCTTGAAAAAGATTATTAATAAATACTTGCAATTAGAAGAGAATATTTTGTTAATGATCAAAGCAGGGTTTTTCATTCAATTAGTTGGAGCTTCTTTTTTTTTGATTTTAAATATCTATCTTGCAAAAAGAGGTTATAAAGACTATGAGATTGCTCATTTTATTTCATATAGATTCTTAGCTGTTATGTTATTAGCCTTTCCTCTAGGAAGATATATTAAGGGTAAAAAACTAAAGCCATTCTTTCTTTCTGGAAGTATCGGTGTTCCAGTTATTGCAATCATACTGCTTTATGCTGTAAAGCTTGATTTGGATCAGTATTTACCTCTTTTGTTTATTCTTTGGGGAGTTTTCTTCACATTTTTTCAGGTAAGTTCTCTACCATATATTATGCGTAATACAGAAGAACATAAACAATCACATGCTATTTCATTAAATTATGCAACACACAGTTTCGGAATGATAATAAGTGGACTTGTTATTTATTTTTCTGGCAAATTTACAGAAGATTTTGACGAGGGTAGAGTATTGTTTTGGATTACACTAGTAAGTTTCTTAGGTGTTTATTTCTTAACGAAAATAAAAGTTGATTTAGTAGTACGCAATAAAGATAGTTTTCATTGGAGTTCATACGATTGGAACTTACTTTTAAGAGCAATTATTCCAACGCTGGTTATCGCAATAGGAGCGGGACTTACAATTCCCTTTATTAATTTATTTTTCTTTCATAATTTCCAAATTGACTCAGCAGATTTTGCTGTGATTGGTGGTATAGCTAGTATATTTGTTGCTATACTTGCTTTACTAGTTCCTGATGTTAAAAAAAAACTTGGCTTTAAAAGAGGTATTACCTTTACACAAATAGCAGCTGTATTAGCATTGGTGGCATTAGCAACTACAGAATTTTATAATAATTATATATGGGCTTTACCAGTTGCTGTAGTATGTTACTGGATTAGAACACCTCTAATGAATATGGCTGCACCCATGACTTCAGAGCTTACAATGAATTACGTCGGAGAAAAGAATCAGGAAATGTTAAGTGCAGTAATGGCGGCAATTTGGAGTGGTAGTTGGTTTTTTAGTTCTCAAATATTTGGATATTTAAAGTCTTTCGGTTTAAAATATGCATATATTTTTTACATTACAGCAATTCTTTACTCATTAGGAATATTGATGTATTATTTTTTAATTTTAGATTACGAATCAAGAAAAAAATAAAATATAGTTTTCTATTAAATTATCATGCCAGCTGCAACTGTTTCGTTTGTAGCTTCATCTATTAAAATTATACTTCCAGTATTTCGGTTTCTCCTGTAGCTGTCAATAAACAAAGGCTTGGTTACTCGTAAGCTTATTCTGCCTATATCATTTAGTCCAATTACTTTATCGTCTTTTAATCTGTGTAACGAATTGATGTCTATTTTATATTTTACTTCTTTAATTATACATCTTGCTGTTTGACTAGTGTGTCTAATAGTGTACTTTCCTTTTAGAAGCATATTTTTTTCATTCATCCAGCAAATCATAAGATCAACATCTTGATTAATCATTGGTTTGTTATCTGCTTTTACCAACATATCACCTCTACTGACATCTATATCGTCTTTAAGTGTAATGCAAACAGACATAGGGGAAAACGCTTCTTTAACTCTTTCATTAAAAGTGTCAATAGATTTTATGTAAGATGTAAATCCTGAAGGCAATACCGTAACTTTATCACCTGGTTTAAAAATCCCACCTTCAATTCTACCTGCATAGCCTCGGTAATCAGGAAATTCTTTAGATTGTGGTCTAACTACATACTGTACAGGAAATCTACAATCAATATGATTATGATCTGAGCCAATATGAATATTTTCTAGAAGATGCATTAAAGTTGACCCATCATACCATTGCATATTTAATGATCTTTCAACAACATTATCTCCATTAAGTGCAGAGATTGGAGTAAATCTTACATCTTTTATTTCTAATTTAGATGCAAACTCTTCAAAATCTGCTATAATTTCTTCAAATCTCTCTTTACTATAATCTACAAGATCCATTTTATTTATACAAACTACAATGTGAGGGATTTGTAGTAATGATGCAATAAATGCATGTCTTTTTGTCTGTTCGACTACACCATGCCTAGCATCTACTAATAACAAAGCTAGATTCGCTGTAGAAGCTCCAGTAACCATATTTCTAGTGTATTGAATGTGACCTGGTGTGTCAGCAATGATAAATTTTCTTTTTGGTGTAGCAAAGTATCTATATGCAACATCTATTGTTATACCTTGTTCTCTTTCAGATCTTAAACCATCTGTTAAAAGTGCTAAATTAAGACCTTCGTTTCCTCTTTGCTTACTTGTTTCTTTAAGTAAGTTGATTTGGTCATCAAAGATTGCTTTACTATCATAAAGTAGTCTTCCAATTAACGTACTTTTCCCGTCATCAACACTTCCTGCAGTGGTGAAGCGGAGTAATTCCATATTTAAATATCCTTTAATATTGCTCATATTTTTTATTAAAAGTAACCTTCTTTTTTTCTGTCTTCCATTGCAGCTTCTGATCTCTTATCATCAGCTCTTCCTCCTCTTTCAGTAATCCTTGTTTTGGCAACCTCTTCAATAATGGCTTCTATATTATCAGCCTTAGATTCTGCAACACCTGTACAAGTCATATCTCCAATAGTTCTACATCTAACAGACATTTTTTTCCACAGCTCACCAGCTTTTAAAGTAATATGTTCGCATTTTGCAAGAAGCACACCGTCTCTATTTACAACTTCTCTTTGATGCGCAAAGTATAAAGATGGCAAATTAATTTTTTCATACATTATGTATTGCCATACATCCATTTCTGTCCAATTAGAAATAGGAAACACTCTAAAATGTTCACCAATATTTTTTCTTCCGTTAAACAGATTCCATAGTTCGGGTCTTTGATTTTTAGGGTTCCATTGTCCAAATTCATCTCTATGTGAAAAGAATCTCTCTTTAGCTCTTGCCTTTTCTTCATCTCTTCTTGCGCCTCCCATTGCACAATCGTATTTTCCGTCTTCTAACCCTTCTAAAAGTGTCACAGTTTGCAAACCATTTCTTGATGGATTTGCTCCTGTTTCTTCAACAGCATTTCCTTTGTCAATAGAATCTTGAACGTACTTTATTATAAGTGTTTCACCAGTTTTTTTTATTAATTTATCTCGAAATATAATAGTTTCAGGGAAGTTATGTCCAGTATCTACATGCATTAAAGGAAATGGTATTTTTTCAGGATAGAAAGCCTTTCTAGCAAGATGAAACATTATAATTGAATCCTTGCCTCCAGAAAAGAGCATAACAGGTTTTTCAAACTGAGCCGCAACTTCACGTAATATAAAAATAGCTTCGGATTCAAGTTCTTTCAAATGGGTTAAATTATATGAGCTCATTACTTATTTTTAATTAAAGGTAAGATGTAATCGTATATTTTTTTTACTGATTCCTCAATTGACAAGAGTGTTGTGTCGATTACTAGATTTGGTTGTTTTGGCTCTTCAAAAGTTGCGCTTACTCCAGTAAAGTTTTTGATTTCACCGTTTCTTGCCTTTTTATATAAACCTTTTACATCTCTGTCTTCACAAATTTTAAGAGAAGCGTTTATATAAATTTCTATAAAATCATTCTCGCCGATAATATCCTTTGCAGTTTGTCTTATTTCATTTGTAGGACTAATGAAGCAATTAAGTGTAACAATTCCACAGTTTAAAAATAATTTAGATATTTCGGATATTCGTCGTATATTTTCTAACCTATCTTCTGATGAAAAAGAAAGATTATTACTTATACCTACTCTTATATTATCACCATCATGAAGTTGACTTATAATGTTGTTTGAATGTAGTTTTTTTTCTAGTGCTTTTGCTATTGTTGTTTTGCCTGAACCTGAGAGACCAGTCATCCATATTACTTTAGATTTTTGATTAAGTAATAATTCTTTTTCATTCCTGTTGATTAGATCATCAAAAACTGTAAAGATATTTCCTTCTTCTTCTTTCATAATAAAGTCGGCCAATTTAATCAAAATTTGTGAATTAGAAACTATGATTTATATCGAATAAAATGGTAGATTTGTCTTTAATAAAGCATAAATTATTTTGAGTTTCCCAAATTTATTAACTGTTCCAAAAATTGACAAAACTGGCGTAGAAGAACGAGTTAATCGTTTTTGTAAAAGAAGCATAAAAAACTCTTCAAAAACACACGGCTTGCACTTAGCACTAAGTATGATTGATTTGACTACCTTAGATGGAAAAGATACACCTGAAAATGTTAAAAGAATGTGCTATAAAGCGAATCATTTACATGATTCTTTGCAAGGCATTCCTAAAGTGGCAGCGGTTTGTGTATATCCCACTATGGTAAAGTATGCTAAAAAAGAATTAAAAGGGACAAAAATAAATGTTGCTTCTGTTGCTACTGGTTTTCCAAGCGGTCAATCTTCATTAGATGTTAAATTAAGTGATACTAAATTTGCAGTTAATGAAGGAGCTGATGAAATAGATATGGTTATTTCAAGAGGCAAGTTTTTAGCTGGAGAATATAATTTTGTATATGATGAAATTGCTTCTGTAAAAGAAGTTTGCGGTAAGGCACATTTAAAAGTGATCTTAGAAACTGGCGAGCTAGACACATTAGATAACGTTAGAAAAGCAAGTGAAATTGCTATTTACGCAGGTGCAGATTTCATTAAAACCTCTACAGGAAAAATTAATCCAGCTTCAACTATGTCTGTAGCATATGTTATGCTTAACGCAATAAAAGATTATTACAAGCAAACAGGAATTAAAATAGGAATGAAACCGGCTGGAGGGATTTCTTCTTCTAAAATAGCTTTACAGTATTTGGTAATGTTAAATGAAACATTAGGACATGAATGGATGAATAAAGATTTGTTTAGATTTGGAGCTAGTAGTTTGGCAAATGATATTTTAATGCAACTTCAAAGACAAGAAAGCGGATATTATGAATCGATAGATTATTTTTCAAAAGATTAATATATGAGCAATATAGATTTAAACAAAATTTGGAATTATACTACTGCTAAAGAAAGTAAAGATCATATTTTATTAAAAGAAAAATATGATTTGTTTATTAATGGAAAATTTGTAAAATCAAAATCTAGAAAGTATTTTAATTCTGTAAATCCTGCTACTGATGAAATCATCGCAAAGATTTCTGAAGCAAATAAAGAAGATATTAATTTTGCAGTTAAAGCTGCTAACACTGCATTCAAGAGCTGGTCTAAACTAAAGGCAAAAGAAAGAGCGAAATATATTTTTAGAATTGCAAGAATGATACAGGAAAGAGCAAAGGAATTTGCTGTTATTGAAAGTATGGATGGAGGCAAGCCAATAAGAGAGTCAAGAGATATAGATATTCCTTTGGCAGCAAATCATTTTTTCTATTATGCAGGTTGGGCAGATAAGTTAGAGTATGCTTTTCCGAATACAAGTCATGAGCCTATAGGTGTAGCTGGACAAATTATTCCTTGGAATTTTCCTTTATTAATGGCTGCTTGGAAAATAGCTCCTGCTATTGCATGTGGTAATACAGTCGTTTTAAAGCCTGCTGAGACAACTTCTTTAACAGCTCTTAAACTTGCAGAAATCATTGAAGAAAGTGGTCTTCCAAAAGGAGTTGTAAATATTGTTACTGGTGGTGGAAAAACAGGTTCTGAGATTGTAAATCATCCTAATATTGATAAAATTGCATTTACTGGTTCTACAAAAGTAGGGAAGTTGATTAAGAGAAGTATTGCTGGTACACATAAGAAATTAACTTTAGAACTTGGTGGTAAAGGGGCAAATATTATTTTTGAAGATGCAGCAATTGATCAAGCAGTTGAGGGAATTATTAATGCAATATTTTTTAATCAAGGTCATGTATGTTGTGCTGGTTCACGACTTTTCGTACAAGAAAGTATTTTTGAAATTGTTGTTGAAAAATTGAAAGACAGAATGTCTTCATTAATTATTGGTGATCCTCTTGATAAAAATACTGACATTGGAGCAATAAACTCTAAAGAACAATTAGCTACAATAAAAAAGTATATAAATATAGGGCTGGAAGAAGGAGGTGAAATATATCAGAAAAAATGTAGTATTTCTGAAAAAGGAAATTGGTTTCCTCCAACATTATTCTTAAATGTTTCACAATCACATACAATTGTTCAAGAAGAAATTTTTGGTCCAGTTTTGGCTATTCAGACTTTCCGTACAATTGATGAGGTTATAGAAAAAGCTAACAATACACCTTACGGTTTGTCTGCAGGTGTTTGGACAGAAAAAGGATCGAAGATTTTTAAACTTACAAAGGAGTTAAATGCTGGAGTAGTTTGGGCAAATACATATAATAAATTCGATCCAACTTCTCCATTTGGAGGAGTAAAAGAAAGTGGAATTGGAAGAGAAGGTGGTTTGCATGGACTAAAAGCTTATTTAAAATTTAAATAATGGCAAGAATAAATGTTTTAAAGACATATAAAAACTTCATTGGTGGAAAGTTTCCAAGAACAGAATCAGGAAGATATTTTCAAATAAAAAATGGTAATGAAGAATTATTAGCAAATATGTGTCTTTCATCAAGAAAAGATTTTAGAAACGCGGTTGTTGTTGCTAGAAAAGTTCAGAAATCTTGGCAAAATGCAACAGCACTAAATAGAGGTCAGGTTCTTTATAGAGTTGCAGAAATGTTAGAGAGCAGAAAATCTCAATTTATTGAAGAGTTAATGATGACAGGCTTGTCAAAATCACATGCAAAGAACGAGGTAGAGTTAAGTATAGATAGATTAATATATTATGCTGGATGGAGTGATAAGTTCCAGCAGGTTTTTAGCTCAGTTAATCCTGTTGCATCAAATCATTTTAATTTTTCACTTCTACAATCAGTGGGAGTTGTTTCGGTAATTTCTCCCAATGATTATTCGTTATTAGGAATGATTTCAGTGATTGCACCAATTATCGTTGGAGGAAATACTTGCGTAATCTTATCTTCTGAAAAAAACCCTATGGCAAGTATTTCTTTTGCTGAGGTGCTAAATACTTCTGATGTCCCTTCTGGAGTTGTAAATATTTTAACTGGAAAAAGAAAAGAATTACTCAGTCATTTTGCATCTCATAAGGACGTAAATGCAATTATTTATTGTGGCGACAATAATCAAGAGATTAAAGAAATTGAGCATTTATCTTCTGAGAATTTAAAAAGAGTAAAAATTTATAAACATAAAAACTGGGATCATAACAGTAGTCAGTCTCCTTTTTTCATAGAAACATGTCAGGAATTAAAAACTATATGGCATCCAAATAAAGTATAGTAGTATGGATCTAAAAGAATTGTTAGTGAAGGCAATCAATGCATCTATAGAGGGGGGGGGTGCAATCATGGATGTTTATGCATCTGATTTTGAAGTCGAACATAAAGATGATAAATCTCCTTTGACATTAGCAGATAAAAAATGCAACGCAGTCATTGAAAATCATTTGATTAGAACAGGTATCCCTTTTTTGAGTGAAGAAGGTGCTAAGATTTCTTTTGAAGAAAGAAAAAATTGGGAATATTCATGGATAGTTGACCCTTTGGATGGCACTAAAGAGTTTGTCAAAAGAAATGGTGAGTTTACAGTGAATATTGCTCTTATTCGTCATGGAATCCCTATTTTAGGAGTAATATATGTTCCTGTAAAAGAAGAATTATATTTTGCGTTAGATGGGTTAGGCTCCTATAAAATAAATCATAGTTCCATTGTTAACAATCTAGAAGATTTGATTTTAGATTCAAACAAATTACCTTTTCAAAATAATAGAGACCATTATGTAATTGTTGGTTCAAGGTCTCATATGTCAAAAGAAACAGAAACCTTTTTTAAAGAAAAAAAAGATATACATGCTAATGTTGATATTATAACAGTAGGATCTTCTCTAAAATTATGTATGGTTGCTGAAGGAAGAGCTGATGCGTACCCTAGATGTGCACCAACAATGGAATGGGATACTGCAGCTGGACATGCTATTGCAAAAATGGCTGGCTTTTCAGTATTAGAGTATAAAACTAATAAGGAACTTGTATACAATAAAAAAAATTTATTAAACCCTTGGTTTTTAGTGGCTTAAATTATGAAAAAAAGTTTTCAAAAACTTCTTGGGGATAAAGACTTTAATGAACTAATTAAGGGCGGTGGAATTTCTTTTTTTTTTCGATTAGGAGGTCAAGCTTTTGGTTACCTTTTAACTCTAATAATTGCAAATTTATTTGGAGCAAAAGGTTTAGGTGATTATGTTTTAGCTATCACCATATTAAAACTGTTTAGTGTTTTAGCAAAATTCGGTCTTGATACGGCTTC
>ENA-UZWZ01005999-UZWZ01005999.1-metagenome-genome-assembly--contig:-Day-4-25m-contig-5999_pt1 | contig 16880 bp, 19 predicted proteins | sample MGYA00260346_ERZ794906 | MGnify/ENA metagenome assembly ERZ794906 | reverse complement strand
AATAAATTTATTAATCAAAGAGATTTTCTTATAAATTTGTCTATCATATTTCTTTAATTAATATATTCACATTGATGATTAATTCACATATAGTTGTTCTTGGTTACATGGGTTGTGGTAAAACAACTGTTTCTATTAAATTAGAAACAATTCTTAATCTCCCATCAATTGATCTTGATCAATTTATTGAAAACGAATTAAATATGTCAATTTCTCAAATTTTTGATACTAAAGGTCAGATTGAATTTAGAAAAATTGAAAATAGATTTCTTGAAATATTATTAAATAAAAAAACAAAAAGTATTATTTCTTTAGGTGGAGGAACTCCTTGTTATCATAATAATATGGATCTTGTATTAAAATATTCTAAAAATGTATTTTTTATTAAAACTAGTACAGAGGTTCTTTCTTCTAGATTATATAAAGAAAAATCTAAAAGACCAATTATAAAATCAATATCCTCAGTTTCTGAATTAAAAAATTTTATTTCTAAACATTTATTTGAAAGAATGATATTTTATAATCAAGCTCATCATGTAATCGATGATAATGATAATGGGATAGATTCTGTATGTAGAAAAATAGTTAGCAAGCTTATTTTATAAAAGCATAGCTATTATTATTTTCAAAAACAACCTCAACATGATCGCTTATAAATGTTGATAATGAAATACCTTTAAAATCAACTTTAACAGGAAATTTTTTATGATTCCTGTCAATAAGAACTACTGTATTGAAATTTTTAGGTGTTATTTCAAGTAAATGTTTGACACAGTAGATAAGGGTTTTACCCGTATGAAGAACATCGTCTACAAGAACAATTGCCTTGTTTTTAAAATATTCTTTTTTACAATCTAATTCAATTTCTTCTAAAGGATTTTTTTTATTTATTTTGATAGAAACCAGTTCAATACTTGAATTGGAAATTTGTTTTAATTCTTTATTAATTTTTTTAGCTAATATATAGCCGTTTTTATGAACTCCTATTAATATTATTTCTTGAAATTCTAAATTGTTTTCATGAATCTGATAGGCTATTCTTTTTACAATTTTTTTAATTTGGTTAGTATTTAATATTTTATTTTTCAAGTTTAAATTTTATTAAATATAATTATTCATTTAGAAATTCATTGATATCTCTTCTTTCTTTTTTACTCGGTTTCCCTTTGAATTTAAAATTATTTTTAGTTTTCAATAGTATTTCTTTTTTTTCATTCTCAGACTGTGGAGTCAAATCTTTCAAATAGAGGTCCACAATTTTAGCACCAACTCTAGATGAGGGTAAATCTTTTATATAGAAATTATATAATATTTGTTTTTTTTTCACACTGAATGATGATCCGTTAAAAACATCAAATGATGGTTTAACAGATTTACCATCAATTTTAATATGACCTTTTTTACATGAATTACTTGCGATAGTTCTTGATTTAAAAATTCTTGTATACCAAAGAAATAGATCAATTCTCATAAATAAATTAAATTTATAATTTATATCAGAAATATAAGAAAATTGTATCTTGCGACATATTTATTTTAAATGAAAAAATTGTTCAGAAATATTATATTTTTTTTATCGATTGTTATTTTATTTAATTCTTGTGGTGGAACTGATGACGAAGAAATCGATTCTGTCCCTATGGAACCAATTTCGACTCAGTATGTAATTGAAAACGATTCCATAATTGAATATATGCAAACACATTTTTACAATTATGAAGATTTCACTAATCTTTCTTCAAACAATACTATTGAACTGATTATTGATACAATTTCAGGCGATAATAGTGATAAAATTTCCTTGTTTGATCAAGTAACTACTTTAAGTATAGATATTCTTGATGAAAATGACGAAGTTGTTCCTCACAATTTGTATTATATTATTAATCGTGAAGGAAGTGGACAAAGCCCTACTGTTGCCGATTCAGTTTTTGTTTCATATAAAGGACTAACCCTGGGTAACAATGTTTTTGATTCAAGAAAGAATCCAGTTTGGCTTGATAATACCACTGTTGTTAGAGGTTTTAAAGAATTTAATGCATTATTAAAAAGAGGTGATATTTCTACAAATCCAAACGGTACTTATGAATTTAATAATTTCGGAGTAGGGTTTGTTATAATGCCTTCTTTTTTAGGTTATTATGAAAATAATACTGCTACAATACCAGCTTACTCACCACTAATTTTTCAAGTTAACATGCATACTATGAATACCGCTGATCATGATGCTGATGGAATAAACTCTATTGATGAGGATTTAAATGGTGATCATATTTTCAGTAATGATGATACGGACTCAGATAATATACCGAATTACAGAGATAGAGATGATGATGGAGATGGTGTTCTAACCGAAAATGAATATGACGAGGACGGAGATGGTATTCCTGATGATAGTGATGGAGATGGTATTCCTGATTATTTAGATAATGATGAAAATTAGTATTTATAAATAATAAGAAACTCCTAAAAGATATAAGCGTCCTTGTGATGTTATATATTGATTTTTAATGTCTGCTTGATTTTCCATAAAATTAATTTCATTTTCAGAAAATCCTCTTTCAGCTCTTAGGTCAATTTCAAATTTTCCAAATTTCAAACCTAATCCGTACTGAAGCCCTAATCTATATTGATTTTTTAAATCATCAACATCAATATTGTCATAACTCACATTTTTGATAAACTCAAATCTTGGACCAGCAAATATATTTACAAATCCAAAAACTTTATAACCTAACATAACTGGTATATCAATTTTATACTGATCAAAATCCGTAACAACATTTTGCGTTTGAACTAATACATATGGGATATCATAGCTGTTTTTTATTTTAGAATAAATAAATTCAGGTCTTATAAAAAAATCGGTAATTGATAGTTTGAGAAAAACTCCAATATGTTGTCCGTTTCTTGATTCAAAAATATTTATACTATTATCAATCGATTCAATTTTAGAATTTATATTTAAATTGCTATTAAAACTTATCCCGCCTTTCACACCATATTCAAATTGTGAAAATGCATTAAGAGAAATAATTAAGAATAATAAATTAATTTTTTTCAAGCTTTTTTTCTTTTAATTACTTTTATACTTAAATCTATTATAGATTTATAATTAATTCCGTACTTGTCCATTAGTTGGGACGGTGTTCCGGATTCGCCAAATGTATCGTTTGTTGCTACAAATTCTTGAGGAACTGGTATGTTTTTGACTAAAACTCTAGCTACACTTTCTCCAAGACCACCTAAAAAATTGTGCTCTTCTGCAGTTACTACACACCCGGTTTTTGAAACAGAATTTATAATAGCTTTTTCGTCTAAAGGTTTAATTGTATGTATGTTTATAACCTCAGCTGAAATACCTTGTTTATTCAAAACCTTTGAAGCCTCTAAAGCTTCCCAAACTAAATGTCCTGTTGCAAAAATCGTAACATCACTACCGTCAACTAACTTTATTGCTTTCCCAATTTCAAAAACTTGCTTTTCAGGTGTAAAAACAGGGACTGCTGGCCTACCAAATCTTAAATAGACAGGGCCAACGTAATCTGCAATAGCAATTGTAGCAGCTTTTGTTTGATTATAATCACATGGATTAATTACTACCATACCTGGAAGCATTTTCATAAGGCCAATATCTTCAAGTATTTGATGTGTTGCACCATCTTCACCAAGTGTTACACCAGCGTGAGAAGCACAAATTTTTACATTTTTTCCAGAGTATGCGATTGATTGTCTTATCTGGTCATAAACTCTTCCAGTAGAGAAATTAGCAAAAGTCCCAGTAAATGGAATTTTGCCTCCAATCGTTAATCCTGCTGCTATTCCCATCATATTTGCTTCAGCAATACCAACTTGAAAAAATCTATTAGGATTTTCTTCAATAAATTTATTCATTTTTAATGATCCAATAAGATCTGCACAAAGCGCTACAACATTGGGATTTTTTCTACCAAGTTCAGCTAAGCCGGCTCCAAAACCACTTCTTGTATCTTTTTTTTCTGTATAAGTATATTCTTTCATTGTTTAGTTAAGTGATTTTATTAATAATCTCCAAGAGTTTCTTTGTTTTGAGACAAAGCTGAAATCAATTGTTCATCGTTTGGTGCTTTTCCATGCCATGCATGGGTATGCATCATGAAATCAACACCATTACCCATCATAGTATTTATTAATATACAAATAGGTTTTTTATTTCTGCAAAGTGATTTTGCAGTTAACAATCCTTTTGAAATATCTTCAATATTATTACCGTTTTTAATCTCTAGCACATCCCATCCAAAAGCTTCAAATTTTTCTTTTATACTTCCCATTGGAAGAACATCGTCTGTTGCACCATCAATTTGTTTTCCGTTTAAATCAACTGTAGCAATCAGATTATCAATTTTCTTTGCAGAAGCATACATAATAGCTTCCCAGTTTTGACCCTCCTGCAATTCTCCATCCCCCATAAGTACATAAACTAAATTTGAATCGTTGTTTAGCTTCTTCGCTTCTGCAGCTCCAATAGCAACAGATAAACCTTGGCCAAGGGACCCAGAGGCAATTCTAATACCAGGAAGACCTTCGTGTGTTGTTGGGTGACCTTGTAATCTAGAATCTAATAATCTAAATGTATTTAATTCGTTAATTGGAAAATACCCAGTTCTAGCTAAAACACTGTAAAAAACAGGTGAAATGTGACCATTAGATAAGAAAAAAATATCTTCATCATGGCCATTCATATCGAACCCCTCTTTTCTGTTCATAATTTCATTATATAATACAACTAAAAATTCAGCACATCCTAATGACCCTCCAGGATGCCCAGAATTAACTTTATGAACCATTCTAAGAATATCTCTTCTTACTTGAGTAGTTAACTCATTTAAATTGTTTTGCATATGGATAATTTTACTACAATAAATTTAATTATATCGAACCCTATTGCAAACTAAATTTGATAATTAAATACATAATTAATTAACAATTTTAAATAGATATTATTAATAACTATAGATGATTATCTTTGGACTTTTATTTTATGAAATTTAAATTAGAATACAAAGATACTGCATCGAAAGCGAGAGCATGTACTATTGAAACTGATCATGGTGTTATTCAAACTCCAATTTTTATGCCAGTCGGAACCGCTGCAACAGTTAAGGGTGTTGATCAGCTAGTTTTAAAAAAAGAAATTAATCCTGATATAATTCTAGCAAATAATTATCATTTGTATTTGAGACCAGGTCCTGAAATTATTTCTGAAGCTGGAGGAATTCATAAGTTTATGAACTGGGATTCTCCAATTCTTACTGATAGTGGAGGCTATCAAGTTTATTCTTTATCTGCAAATAGAAAAATTAAAGAAGAAGGTGTTAAGTTTAAATCTCATATAGATGGCTCTTATCATTTTTTTACACCAGAAAGAGCTATTAATATTCAGAAATCAATTGGAGCTGATATAATAATGGCTTTCGATGAATGCACACCTTACCCGTGCGAATATAATTATGCTAAAAAATCTATGCACATGACACACAGATGGTTGATTAGATGTATTAATGAGTTTAAGAAAACCGATCCAATTCATGGTTATTCTCAAACTTTGTTTCCTATTGTTCAGGGTAGTGTATATAAAGATTTAAGATTGCAGTCTGCAGAATTTATTTCTGAGACCAATGCTTTTGGAAACGCAATTGGAGGTTTATCAGTAGGAGAACCTGCAGAAGAAATGTATGCTATGACAGAAATAGTATGTAATGTCCTTCCTGAAGAAAAACCTAGATATTTAATGGGAGTTGGTACTCCAATTAATTTATTAGAAAATATTGCTCTTGGCGTAGATATGTTTGATTGCGTAATGCCAACAAGAAATGCAAGAAATGGTATGTTATTTACAGCTAATGGTAGAATTAATATTAAAAATAAAAAATGGGAAAATGATTTCAGTCCTTTGGATAATGATAATTATTCATATGTTGACACGTACTATTCAAAAGCATATTTAAGACACTTATTTACTGTAAAAGAGTCAGTAGGAAGACAAATTGCAACAATTCATAACTTAGCATTCTATTTATGGTTGGTTAGAGAAGCTAGAAATCAAATTTTAAAAGGAACTTTTTTAGCTTGGAAAAAATTAATGGTTAGACAAATGGATAATAAATTATAATTTTTGAAAATTTTAGATAACTATATAATTAAACAATATTTGGTAACATTTACCGCAATGTTATTACTATTTATTCCAATTGGAATATTAGTTGATTTATCTGAAAAAATAGATAAATTAAAAGAATTTGACGTGCCGTTTAATGAAATTGTAGATTATTATTTAAATTTTGTTTGGTATTTCGGCAACACTCTTTATCCAATTTTTGTTTTTTTAGCTGTAATATGGTTTACATCAAAAATAGCTAATAATTCAGAGGTTATTGCAATTCTAAGTTCAGGTATTTCTTTTAATAGATATTTAAAACCATTTATGATTGCAGCTTCAATTATAGCTGTCTTTGCTCTTTTTTCAGGTATGTTTATAGTTCCGGAGAAAAATAAAAAATATAATGAGTTTCAATATAAATATTTGAAAAAAAATAAAAAATCTAGAGAAACTTCTAAGATTTACAAACAGGTTAATGATAACGATTTTGTTTATGTAAGTAGTTATAATCCAACAAGAGAAATGGCTTATGATTTTTCCTACGAAAAATTTATCGATAATTCTTTAAGTTATAAAATAACTGCCCGAAATATTAGATGGGTTTCTGAAGACAGTTTATATCGATTAAATGATTATTTTAAAAGAACTTTCAAGAATGACAGGCAGTTAATTGAATCTAAAAGAATTAAAGACACAATTTTTTCTTTTAAAATAGATGAGCTTTCTAGTCTAAATTATATGGCAGAAACACAAAATTTTTTTCAACTTAATAAATTTATTAATCAAGAAATTGAAAGTGGATCTCCATTAATAAATAATCATTTATTAGTTAGACACAAAAGATGGAGTATACCTTTTTCTACATTCGTTTTAACACTGCTAGCTGTATCTGTTTCTTCATTTAAAAGAAGGGAAGGGATGGGTATTAATTTAGCATTTGGAATCATTACTGCTTTTACATTTGTCTTTTTTGATAAGTTTTTTGCAGTTATGGTTAGTAAATCAAATTTATCTCCTTTTTTAGGTGCATGGATACCAAATTTTCTTTTTTTATTATTAGCTCTTTATTTCTTAAAAAATGCAAAAAAATAAACTCAATAGCTTTTTGCATTTTCATTTTATAGTTTTCATTTTTGGGTTTACTGCTATACTAGGCTCATTAATTTCTGTAAACTCTTTAAGTTTAGTATGGTATAGAATGTTAATTGCTTTTCTTATTTTGATACTTTTTGCTATAATTTTTAAAATAAATATAAAAGTTTCTAACAAACTTCTGATTAAATTGCTTTTTTGTGGTGTATTAATTTCTTTACATTGGATTACTTTTTTTCAAGCTATTAAAGTTTCTAATGTCTCAATAACTCTAAGTGTACTTTCATTAGGTGCATTTTTAACTTCATTTTTGGAACCTTTATTTTATAAACGAAAAATAATCCTATATGAAATTTTTTTAGGAATTTTTGTTGTAATTGGAACCTTATTAATTTTTAAATCTCAATATTATTATGTTGAAGGAATATTCTACGCCTTAATTTCAGTTTTTCTAAGTGTTGTTTTTGGATTAATTAATGGAAAACTTATTGAAGAGTCAAGTTCTTTGATAATAACTATCTATGAACTTTTTGGCGGTGTTATATTAATAACTTTGATTTTAATTTTTATTGGTGATTTTAATATTGAATTTTTTAAACTGACTGGTTCTGACTGGTTCTGGCTGTTGTTATTAGGATCCGTATGTACTGCCTATGCTTTTGTGATTTCTGTTGAAGTTTTAAAACATTTATCTCCTTATTCATTAATGATATCCATTAATATGGAGCCAGTTTATGGAATTATTTTAGCAATAATTATTCTAAATGAAAATAGTCAACTTTCTTTAGAATTTTATATTGGCTTTATTATAATTTTTATTTCTGTTATTTTAAATGGAATTATAAAGCTTCATAAAAATAAAATTTTTTAATTTTTTTTTATTTATATATTTGAAAAATATTTTAATAATATGGAATATTTAGATTTTGAATCTCCTTTAAAAGAATTAGAGGATCAGCTAGCGGAGTGCAAATTAATTGGTGATAAATCTGATATAGATGTTTCAGAGACCTGTGAAAAATTATTAAAAAAAATTGATATTACTAAACGTAATATTTATAACAATATTTCGCCATGGCAAAGAGTACAACTGTCAAGACACCCCTCAAGACCATATACATTAGACTATATTCAAGCTTTAACAAATGGATCATTTTTAGAATTGCATGGTGATAGGAATATTGGTGATGACAAAGCTATGATTGGTGGACTCGGAAAAATTAATGATCAATCATTCCTGTTTATTGGACAGCAAAAGGGATATAATACAAAAACACGTCAGTACCGTAATTTTGGCATGGCTAATCCTGAGGGATATAGAAAAGCTTTAAGACTTATGAAGTCTGCAGAAAAGTTTAATATTCCTATCGTTACTTTAATTGATACACCAGGTGCTTTTCCAGGACTGGAAGCAGAGGAAAGAGGTCAAGGTGAAGCTATAGCGCGCAATATATTTGAAATGTTTAATATTAGGACCCAAATTATTTCAATTGTAATTGGTGAAGGTGCTTCCGGTGGAGCTTTGGGAATCGCAGTCGGAGATCATGTAATGATGCTTGAAAACACTTGGTATTCTGTTATATCTCCTGAATCTTGTTCATCTATTCTTTGGAGAAGTTGGGATTATAAAGAGAAAGCTGCTGAGGCTTTAAAATTAACTCCTAATGATATGAAAAGGAATAAGTTAATTGATAAAATCATCCCTGAACCACTGGGAGGCGCTCATAATAATAGAGATAAGGTTTTTAAATCTGTTAAAAAAGCTATTATCAATTCATTTAATTTATTGTCTCAAAAAAATATAGACGATCTAATTAATGATAGAATGGATAAGTTTACTTCGATGGGTGTATTTGATGAATAAGAACTTCCAGATATTAACAATTATTTTGATTTATTAACAAACTCTTGTTTGTTTAATAATCCCCTTTTATAGCAAAATCTATTTTACTTTTTTTAAGTTAGTTGTATGGAAAAAGTCAGACCAAAATTTGATAGATCTTTTAAAAATCCTCAGGTAGTTCCTTTTGAAAAAGGAAAACTTCCTCCTCAGGCTTTAGATTTAGAAGAAGTTGTTTTGGGGGCAATGATGATAGACAAGAAGGGTGTAGACGCAGTTATAGATATTTTACATTCAGAAGCATTTTACAAAGAATCTCATCAATACATCTTTCAAAGTATAGTAAAGTTATTTGAAAACACTGAGCCAATAGATTTATTAACTGTTTCTACAAAACTCAAGTCAGACGGAAAATTAGAAAAAGCTGGAGGAGATTATTATTTAGTTCAACTTACACAAAAGGTCTCATCATCTGCTCATATTGAATATCATGCTAGAATTATACTACAAAAATATATACAAAGAAGTTTAATTAGAATTTCAACTGAAATTATTGAGGAATCTTATGACGAAACCAAAGATGTTTTTAATTTGTTAGATAAAGCAGAATCCAAACTGTATGATGTTACCCAAGGAAATATTAAAAAATCTACTGAAACTGCTCAAAGTTTGGTTATACAAGCAAAGAAAAAAATTGAAGAAATATCAAATAAAGATGGTCTTAGTGGAATTCCCTCTGGTTTTTCTGATCTTGACAAATTGACTTCAGGCTGGCAACCTAGTGATTTAGTTATTATTGCAGCTCGACCTGGTATGGGTAAAACTGCTTTAACATTATCTATGGCTAGAAATATTGCTGTAGCTCAAAATATTCCAATAGCTTTTTTCTCTCTTGAAATGTCTTCAATACAGTTAATTACAAGACTTATTTCATCAGAAACTGGATTGTCTTCTGAAAAATTAAGGACCGGTAATTTAGAAAAATTTGAATGGGAGCAATTAAACGTAAAAGTATCTGCACTCGAGAATGCTCCGTTGTTTATTGATGACACACCTTCATTGTCTATTTTTGACCTTAGAGCTAAAGCAAGAAGGTTGTCTTCCCAACACGGAATTAAACTTATCGTAATTGATTATCTTCAATTAATGACTGCAGGAGGTTCAAATAAAAACGGTAACCGTGAACAAGAAATATCAACCATTTCCAGAAACTTGAAAGCTTTAGCTAAGGAACTTGATGTTCCAGTTATTGCTTTATCTCAATTATCAAGAGCAGTTGAAACAAGAGGAGGAAGTAAAAGACCTATACTTTCAGATTTAAGAGAATCTGGTGCAATTGAACAAGATGCTGATATTGTATCTTTTATTTATAGACCTGAATATTATAAAATTGATGAGTGGGACGATGAAGAACGAACTCCATCTGCAGGGCAAGCTGAATTTATAGTCGCAAAACATAGGAATGGAGGTTTAAATAATATTAAACTTAAGTTTGTTTCTAACTTAGGAAAATTTGAAAACTTAGATAATTTTGAAACCCCATTTGAATATCAATCAAAAATAAACAAGGATAGCTTAAAAGTTAATCCGGATCAGGCTTTTGAAAGTGGTGGCTACAGAGATGATAATGAGGATATGCCTTTTTAAAATACCCTTATTTTACTTTGTTAACAATTTCTGTAAAAGCTTGAGGATTATTCATTGCTAAATCAGCTAGAACTTTTCTGTTAATATCAATATTATTAGCTTTTAGTTTCCCCATTAATTCAGAATAAGACAATCCATGTAATCTTGCTCCTGCATTAATTCTTGTGATCCATAGTGCTCTGAATGTTCTTTTCTTATTTTTTCTATCTCTGTAAGCATAGGTAAGACCTTTTTCAACAGCATTTTTAGCTACTGTCCAAACGTTTTTTCTTCTACCGAAATAACCTTTTGCTTGTTTAAGAATTTTTTTTCTTCTTTGTCTTGAGGCGACTGAATTTACTGATCTTGGCATTTTATTTATTTTTTTGGATTAGGTGTCACAATGATGAACTTTATACCTTTTTCCTGGTTAAACTTATTTTTATAAACCGTTTTATTTCAAACGTAATTGTTTTTTAATATTATCGCTATCGCTGTCACTTACGAGCCCAGAGTGAGTTAGTTTCAACTTTCTTTTTTTAGACTTTTTTGTTAAAATGTGACTTTTAAAAGCGTGCTTTCTTTTAATTTTACCTGTTCCAGTAACTTTGAATCTTTTCTTAGCACTAGATTTTGTTTTCATTTTAGGCATAACTTCTTAATTATTTATTTCTTTGGGGCAACAAACATAATCATTTTTTTTCCTTCCATAGTAGGTAAGGACTCAACTTTTCCATATTCTTCTAATTCTTGAGCAAGTTTTAGTAACAATATCTGACCTTGTTCTTTAAAAATTATTGATCTTCCTTTAAAAAATACATATGCTTTTAATTTAGCACCTTCTTTTAGAAACTTTATTCCATGTTTCTTTTTAAACTGATAATCATGTTCATCGGTTTGAGGACCAAATCTTATTTCTTTTACAATAACTTTAGTCGATTTTGCTTTTAAAACTTTATCTCTTTTCTTTTGTTCGTACAAAAACTTTTTATAATCTAATATTTTACAAACTGGGGGTGAGGCCTTTGGTGAGATTTCAACTAAATCTAATTCTAATTCATTAGCTAGCTCAATCCCTTTTTGAAGCGGATATACACCAACTTCTACATTATTACCTACGAGTCTAATTTCGTTAGCTCTTATAAATCCATTTATTTTGTGAGGATTCTCTTTAATTATTCTAGCAGGTCTTCTGCTTCTTTTTCTTCTAATTGCTATAGCTGTAAGTTTAAATTATTTAAAAATCTTTTATATTTTCAGATGTTTTTTTCTTTATAAATTGAATAAAATCATCAATATTCATTTTACCTAAGTCTTTTCCGCCATGAGCCCTAATAGGAAATGTTTCTCGTTCAACTTCTTCATCACCAACAATTAACATAAAAGGAACTTTTTTAAGCTCCGATTCACGTATTTTTTTTCCTACTGTCTCACTTCTATCATCAACAGTGGCGCGAATTTCGTTATTTTCTAGTAATTTTAAAACTTTTTCGCCATATATTTTGTGTTTTTCTCCAACAGGAATAATAGATACTTGATTTGCTGTTAGCCATAATGGAAAATTACCACCTGTATGTTCAATTAAAATAGCTATAAATCTTTCTAAACTTCCAAAAGGAGCTCTGTGAATCATAACCGGTCTTTGTGATTCATTATTTTTGTCATTATAAGTTAAATCAAATCTTTCAGGAAGATTATAATCTACTTGAATTGTTCCTAGTTGCCACTCTCTTCCTAAAGCATCTTTGACCATAAAATCTAATTTTGGTCCGTAAAATGCAGCTTCTCCATATTCAATTTTATAATTTAACCCTTTTTCTTTGGTTGCGTTTACAATAGCATTCTCTGCTTCTTTCCAATTATCATCAGAACCAATATATTTATCTTTATTTTTAGTATCTCTTAAAGAAACTTGAGCTGTAAAATTTTCAAACCCTAGTGATTTAAAAACATATAATACTAAGTCTATTACATTTTTAAATTCAGAATTTAATTGATCTTGAGTGCAAAAAATATGGGCATCGTCCTGGGTAAAACCTCTAACCCTTGTTAACCCATGTAATTCACCACTTTGTTCGTATCTATAAACTGTTCCAAACTCAGCATATCTAACAGGAAGTTCTTTATAACTCCATTGTTTTGCATTATACATTTCACAGTGGTGTGGACAATTCATAGGTTTTAATAAAAACTCTTCTCCATCAGCAGGTGTAGTAATTGGTTGAAAACTACTTTCTCCATATTTTTGATAATGACCAGAGGTCATGTAAAGTTCTTTATTCCCTATGTGTGGTGATATGACCTGTTTATATCCAGCTTTTTTTTGAGCTTTTTTCAAGAAATTCTCTAATCTTTCCCTTAACTCGGCTCCTTTAGGAAGCCATAAAGGTAGACCTTGTCCAACTTTATTTGAAAATGTAAACAATTCTAATTCTTTTCCAAGTTTTCTGTGATCTCTTTTTTTAGCTTCTTCAATAAGTTCTAAATACTCTGTTAATTCTTTTTGTTTAGGAAAAGAAATTCCATAAACTCGAGTAAGTTGTTTATTGTTTTGATCAGCTCTCCAATAGGCACCTGCAACACTCATTAGTTTTACTGCTTTTATGTATCCAGTGTGAGGAATATGACCCCCTTTGCACAAATCAGTAAAATTATCGTGATCACAAAATGTTATTTCTCCATCTTCTAAGTTTTTTATTAGTTCTACTTTGTATTGATTGTTAATATCTGTGTAATATTCTAGAGCAGATTTTTTTGAAATTGATCTGAGTTTAAATTCGTGTTTTTCTCTAGCAATTTCAATCATTCTTTTTTCTATTTTAGAAAAATCTTTTTCTGACATTACATGCTCTCCAAAATCTACATCATAATAGAATCCGTTATTTATTGCAGGACCAATAGTAAGTTTAATGTTGTTATAAAATTCCTTTAAAGTTTGTGCTAATAAATGAGCTGAAGAGTGCCAGAAGGCTTTTTTTCCTTCAGAATCATTCCATGTGTAAAAAGTTAAATCTCCATTGTCTATTAACTGACTAACTGTTTCAATTATTTTTCCATTGAATTTTGCAGAAATTATATTTCTAGCAAGTCCTTCGCTAATTGAAGATGCAATTTGAAAAGGCGTTACACCAGATTCATAAGATCTAATAACTCCATCGGGAAATTTTATTTGAATCATTTTTAAAAAAATATTACTGCAAAGATAATATCATTGAATTACTTAACAACTTAACTGTCTTTTTTTTTAAAAATAGCTTTCATTATATTTTTCAATCCTTTAAAACCATAATAAACTGCAGTGAAGCAAATAATTATACTAATAGTAAAAACAATTGAAAACCAAGGATGTTCTTCGTTTTTAAGGGATTGAAACATGAGAGTAGGGCCTAAGAACATAAAAAAAAAGGACAGTATTATTTGTTTAAAACCTTTGCCAAATAGATTTTCTTTCATTTTGAATGACTATTAATTGCTTTTCTAACACTTTTATGAATATTTAAAAGCTCATTTGCCTTTTTCTCATTTACACCTAAGATATTCATAATAATATTTTTTCCTCTGTTTACTAATTTGTCATTTGAAAGCTGCATGTCTACCATTTTATTTCCCTTTATTTTACCAATCTTAATCATTGATATTGTTGAAATCATATTTAACACCATTTTTTGAGCTGTTCCAGCTTTCATTCTTGAACTTCCAGTTACTACTTCGGGTCCAACATTTATTCCAATTGGGTATTCACAAGCTAAATATAAGGGACTGCCTGTATTGCATGTAATACAACCAGAAGGTATGTTGTTTTTAAAGCAATTACTTACAGCACCAATTACATATGGTGTAGTTCCTGATGCAGCAATTCCAATTACAAAATCATTTTTGTTTATATTGTGTTCTAATAAGTCTTCCCAGCCTTTCATTGGTTCATCTTCAGCATTTTCAATACTTTTTCTTATTGCGTTATCACCACCTGCTATGATTCCATTAACAAGAGTGCTATCGACTCCAAAGGTTGGAGGACACTCAGATGCATCAACTACACCTAATCTTCCGCTAGTTCCCGATCCTATGTAAAAAAGCCTACCTCCTTTTTTAATTTGTTCAATTACTTTTAAAATTAATTTATTTATCGTGTTTAATTCTTTTTTAACACTAAAAGCAACGGATTGGTCTTCATTATTAATTATTTTTAACAATTCTAAAGAGGATTTTAACTCTAAATCATCATAATTTGAATTTGATTCTGTTATTCTTTCAAAACTCATAAATTATTTTTTAATCAAAAAAATCAGCAGGAGCATCTTCTTTTGATAATCTAAAGTAATCAAATTCAGAAACTATGTAATATCCCAGTGGAAAATTTTCAGGATTTGATTGATTTATAATATTACCCTTGATAACTGCGCTTGCCGTAGAAAATGGCCTTCCGCTTTGGGCTCCTGCTTGAGAGGTAAGTATATTAAGATAATTATAATAGTCTTCACTTATTCCGTTTATTTCAATATTGATATAATCTACATCTTTTAAATATTCAGTTTTATCAATAAAAAATGAAAAAGTAAATTCATTTCCGTTTATATACTTGTCCAGAGCAGGTAAGTAATCAAATTTTCCATTTTTTTTAGGACCAAATTTCCATAAATAATAATTACCTATTTCCGGTGGATCATTAAAAGTTACAAGTAATTCAACTTCATCTTCATTTAATGACTTTCTTTCGCCAAATTTAACAGAGTTAATTTTTGGTGTTTGAATTAATTTTTCAGTTGAAATATAAATGTTGTCGTCACGCTTTATGGATAAAATATAATCTTCATTTTCAATATTATTTACTTTGGACCAATAATAAGATTTAATATTGTCAAAATTTAAATTAAATTTTTTTTCATTTACTTTAATAGAAACTGTTGCATTTTCTACAGTACTAGTTTTATCAGAAAAATAAGGCAACGTTTCGCTCAGCTTGACAACAGCTATTCCGTTGATACTATCTTTATGTTTTGATATACTAGCATCTATTACAAGTCTTTTATCCTCAAAATCTGTTTCTAGTTCTATTACTTTTTCACAACTTGATGTGAATGCTATTAAAGTTATTAATATGAGTTTTTTCATCAAAATTTAAAGTTGTAAGTTATGCTTGGTACAATACCAAAAATAGAAAGTTGAACCGCCTCATTTTTCAAAGTTTCACTATTCTCCCTAAAAAAAATAGAGTTTGCATTGTCTCTGTTGTAAATGTTATAAAAACCAAACACCCATTCACTTTTGTATTTTTTTATTTTTTGAGAATTCAATGTTACTGAAACATCTAATCTATGATAATTTGGTAATCTTTTAGAATTTCTAGGTCCATAATTTGGGATATTTAAATCCATATAAGTGTACTGTCCAACAGGGTAATTAGTGGGTTGACCAGTTTGAAAAATGAAATTAGTGTTTAATGTAATTTTATTTGAAATTTTATAATTTGAAACAAAACTAATGTCGTGGGTTTTATCATACGGAGTATAATACCATTCACCTTCATTAATCCCATTTTCAAAACTTGTTCTTCCTTCAGTTTTTTGCTCAGATTTGGAAAGAGTATAAGCTAACCAATAAGTGTGTTTACCTTGACTTTTTTTAAATAAAAATTCCCACCCATATGCTCTTGATTTTCCATGTAATAAAACACGTTCTACTGCTTCATTAGCTACTAAATCTGCTCCATCAATATAATCAAGTCTATTTTTAATTTTTTTATAAAACAATTCAGTTTCTAAATTAAATTTGTTTTTAATTTTTGATTGAAATCCTAATGCCCATTGATCTAGTTTTTGGGGTTTTAAATAAGGACCGCTGGGTGTCCATACATCCAAAGGGGCTGGTGCACTTGTATTTGAAATTAAATGTATATACTGATTTAATCTATTGTAGCTAGCTTTTATTGATTTATTATCAAAGTTGTAGGCTACATTTAATCTAGGCTCTATATTTCCATATGCTTTTAAAGTATTTATATTTTTGTTAAATTCTCCTGTTGGTTCAGCGCCTTTATATATACCTAGATTGGAATCATATTCAACAGGATTGTCATTTAAATAACTATTGAGACCATTTTGTTTGAATCTTAGAAACTGATTAACTCTTAAGCCATATCTTAACGCAAATCTTGTTGAAATATTATGAATAACATCAAAGTAT
>ENA-UZWZ01010665-UZWZ01010665.1-metagenome-genome-assembly--contig:-Day-4-25m-contig-10665_pt1 | contig 16938 bp, 19 predicted proteins | sample MGYA00260346_ERZ794906 | MGnify/ENA metagenome assembly ERZ794906 | reverse complement strand
ATTCCTTATACTGGCTGTGATCCTTACACATCTGCATTAACTTTTAACAAAAGAGACTGTTTGTCTGTTCTTGAAAAACACAATATTCCAACTGCAAATTCTTTTCATATAAATAAAAACGAAAAGTTTGAAGTTGAGGATATTATTAAAAAAGTGGGGTTACCTTGTTTTGTTAAAGCTAACAGATCAGGAAGTAGTTTTGGGGTTTATAAAATATATGAGGAAAATGAATTAACAGATGCTATTAATAAAGCCTTTGAATTTGATGATGAAATTTTAATTGAATCTTTTCTTGATGGCATTGAAGTTTCAGTTGGTGTTATGAACTATCAAAAGAACATTAAAGTTTTTGGAATAACTGAACTTATTACAGAAAATGATTTTTTTGACTATGACGCAAAATATAATGGAAATTCAAAAGAGATTACACCTGCAAATATTTCAGAAAAACAAAAACAAATAGTTACTAACCTTTCCATCAAAATTTATAAAAAACTCGGAATGAAAGGATTTACTAGAAGTGAGTTTATTATTATTAATGATATGGCATATTTTTTAGAAATTAATTCAGTTCCAGGTATGACCAACGAAAGTATATTCCCAAAACAAGCACAAATTAGTGGAGTTTCTATGACTCAGATATGTGATGAGATAATACATCAAGCAATTATATAAATTTATATATTTACTTATATGAAAAAAGCTATATTTCCTGGATCTTTTGACCCTTTCACCCTGGGGCATTTAGATATTTTAAAAAGAAGTTTATTGCTTTTTGACGAAGTTATAGTTGGTGTAGGAAAAAATATTGACAAAAAAACAATGTTTTCCGAAAAACAAAGAGTTTCATTTATCAAAGATTGTTTTAAAAATGAAGCTAAAATTAAAGTTGAAAGCTACGATGGTTTAACAATAGATTTTTGTAAAAAAAATGATGCTAATTTTATTGTAAGAGGAATAAGAAACAATGGTGATTTTGAATTTGAAAAGGCTATAGCTAGGACTAACAGAAAATTGTCTAAAATTGAAACAGTTTTTTTGTTAACATCTGCTAAAACATCCTTTATAAGCAGTGGTATTGTAAGAGAATTGATTATTAATAACGGAGATTATAAACTCCTAGTTCCAAAGTCAGTTAAAATTGATTAAATATTTAAAAGCAACTTAATATTTGGAAAAGTATTTTTAATTTTTCTTATTTTATTTTCATTTTTCCAAACTACCTTAGTTATATCTTCTTTAATTTGAGGAATAAATATTCCATCAAAATTTGAAGTCATATTATACCAAGTAGTTTCTTTTAAACAATATTCACTATTTTTTTTGAAAACGTGATATGTTATTGTTCTAAAATCAATGATTTTTAGATCAACAATGCCAGTTTCTTCTTTAACTTCTCTTAACGCTGTTTCATCAATAGTTTCACCCTTGTCTTTTTTACCTTTGGGTAAATCCCATTTATTTCTTCGAAAAATAAAAAGAGTTTCATCAAAACTATTTTTAACTATACCTCCACCTGCAGGTATTACTTTAATTTTTTTTTTAAAACTTGAAATTAATTTTTCAGAATTTTTATGAAATAAAAATATTTTTTTATGTTTTTTTACATTAGAAATAATATCAGCTAAAGAAGTTTTTTTCAAATCATATAAATTAATTTTAGAACCAAAAGGGATTTGACTAGTCAATAATATTACGTTTTCATTAACAAAAACTTTATACATTTGTTTTATGGTTTTAAATAAATATACAGCAAAAAAAACAGCTGAGTTACTTCTACAAATTAACGCAATAAAATTAAATTCAAAAAATCCGTTTACATGGGCAAGTGGATGGAAATCACCCATATATTGTGACAACAGAATAATTCTATCACATCCACAAATAAGAATTTTCGTTAGAGAACAAATAGTGAAACAAATTGAAGAACTTTATGGTAAACCTGATGTAATAGCTGGCGTAGCAACTGGTGCTATAGGAATTGGAATGTTAGTAGCCGATGTGATGAATCTTCCATTTATTTATGTAAGACCAAATTCAAAAAAACATGGAAGAAAAAATCAAGTTGAAGGACAATACTCAAAATCTCAAAAAGTTGTTGTGATTGAAGATTTGATAAGTACTGGCAACAGTAGCTTGATTGCTGTCGACGCATTAAGAAATGAGGAGCTAATTGTTAAGGGAATGATTAGTATTTTTACTTATGGATTTAATGTTTCATATGAGAATTTTAAAAATAAAAATGTTGAACTCCATACTTTAAGTTCATATGATTTTCTTTTGGAGCAAGCTCTAGAGATTAAATACATTACTGAAAATGAATTTAAAACCTTAAAAGAATGGAAAAAAAATCCAAGTGATTGGAATCCAAATAATAATCAACTATGAAACTAAATAGTAAAGTAAATGACATTAATATTTCAAATAATAAATTATTTGAAATATTAACTGTAATTGAAAATTTTAAAAAAATTATGCCAGAAAATATTTCAAAATTTGAGATTATTGATGCTGAAACTTTTATTTTTTCTTTGAAAGGAATGCCTGTAATTAAATTAGTAATTGGTGAAAAAACAACTCCAACTTCAATTGTTTTAAATTCAATCGAATCTAAAATAAGTTTTTCATTAACTGCTTACATAAAAAAAATAGATGATAACAATTGTAGTTTTGAGCTTGAGTTCAATGGAGATTTAAATCCAATGATTCAGATGATGGTTAAAAATCCTCTACAATCCTTTATAGATGATTTATCTAACAATACTTCTAAGTTAATTTGATGAAAAAATTTGCATTAGTTACAGGAGCTAGTTCAGGAATTGGTTTGCAAATATGTCACTCTTTAGCCAGAAGAGGTTATAACATAATTTTAACCTCTAGATCTGAAAATAAATTAAAAACGATTTCTGAAGAAATTAATTCTAAACACGGAGTTGAAACTACTTATTTTTCTTGTGATTTAGCTAAAAAAGAAGGTCCACAAAATATTTATAATTTTTGTGAATCTAAAAATCTTAAAATTGATGTTTTAGTTAACAATGCTGGATACGCACTTCCAGACGCTTTTGAAAAAAATTCCGTTGAAGACGAAGAAAATTGTATAAGAGTTTTAGGCACTTCTGTTATTTCTTTGACAAAACTTTTTGTTCGTAATATGATCAAAAATAATCATGGAAAAATAATGATTGTTTCATCAGTTGCTGCATTTGCTCCCCCAGCAGCAATTCAAGTTATGTATGGTCCACTTAAAACTTTTATGAATCGATTTAGTGAGGCCTTGAATATAAATTACAACTCAAAAGGAATAACATCCACAGCACTGTGTCCAGGATATACAGTTACTAACTTTCATACTGCAAGTGGTGTTCAAAATGAGATGGACAGTGTTCCGAAATTTTTAAAAAAATCTGCATCTAGAATTGCAGAGGAAGGTGTAATTGGTATGTTGAAAGGAAAAAAAATTGTTGTACCTACAAAAACTTGGAAAGTAATAGTATTTTTAATTAAGGTTGTTCCACAGTTTATTTTTGATTTATTATCAAATATTTTGGCTCCTGGAAGGTATGAAGAGCTAAAAAATTGAAATTCCCAGCACTGTAATTATAGTCCAAAGAATATACTTTAAAAGTTTGCCAATAAACATCCAAAAAGAAACTTTCAAAAAATTTATTTTAAAAAAACCTAAACTAACTGCTATTGGATCGCCAATAAAAGGTAAGCAACATAAAAATGCATAGGTACTCCCCCATTTATCAATCTTTAATTTAAAGCCAGTAATTTTATCTTTTTTAATTCGAAAATATTTTTCAACAAAACCCCACTTTCCTAAACTTCCTAAGTAATAACTACTTAAGCCACCAAGCCAATTTCCAATAGTTGCAATAATTATACTTAATTTTATGTCAAAACCTTGAGCCAATAATAGACTCAAAACTATTTCAGAACTTAATGGAATAATGGTAGCTCCTAAAAAACTAGATAAAAATAATCCCAAGAAACCCCACTCTACAAATGACTCCATTAATTAATAAATCATTTTAATTTCATCAAAATCATAGTGCCCAAAACTATCATCATCTTTTTTAATTTTAACAAGACCCCTTTTATCAACAGACACTATTTTTCCATAAAAATGAGTGTTTTGTTTTGTATTAAATTTATATAATTTATCAACACCAAAAAGATTTTTTTGATACATTAAAAAAAAAGTTTCAATATTGTGAGAATTTGGATTGATTAGTACATCTAGATAATTATATTTTTTTAAATTTTCAATAAATAACATCGTTAAACTATTTAAATCATAATTTATTCCTTTTAATATTTTTAGTGAAGTTGCATTAGGTAAATTTTTAAAATCTTCCTGATTAATGTTTAATCCAAAACCTATTATTATCATCTTTACGTTTTTACCTTTAATTTTTAATTCATTTAAAATTCCACATATTTTTTTATTTCCTGACATAATGTCGTTTGGCCATTTAATTTTTATGTCAGGGATTTGTAACGATTTTAGTGTATTAAAAATGAACAGTGAAAAAATAACATTGACTATAAATTGATTTCTAATAATAAAATTATTTGGAGAAAATGTTACAGAAAAGGCTAAATTCTTTTCTGGTTCACTAGCCCATGAATTTCCTCTTTGCCCTCTACCATTAGTTTGATTAAAAGTATATGCAATATGAATATCCTTTTTGAGTAACTCAGAAAAATTTAATTTTAAATAATCATTTGTAGAGTCAATGGCACTAAGTTTGATTATATTCATCTATAAGTTAATATATTTAATAAAACTAAATTAGTAGAACTAAATATCCTAAATTTATATCTAATAAATACAAATTTGAATACAGATAATTTAATATCAAATGTAATTGAAGGAATTGAAAATGTTAAAGGTGAAGAAATTAACATACTTGATTTAAGATCAATTGAAAATGTTGCTTGCAAATATTTTATTATTTGCACTGGAAATTCATCAACTCAAGTTAATGCAATTACGAGCGCTATAAAAAAATGTGTCAGTAAAGAACTTTCTGAAAAACCATGGCACATTGAGGGTTTAGAAAATTGTAAATGGGTATTGATTGATTACGTTGATGTTGTTGTTCATGTATTTAACAAAGAAACTAGAGAATATTACAATATTGAAGAATTATGGGAAGATGCAAAGTCAACCTTAGTTGAAACTAATTATTAAAATGAAAAACACAAAACAACCCAATAAAAAACCTAAATTAAGTTCATACTGGATTTATGGCTTAATAATTTTATTTTTTGCAAGCACCTATTTTGTTGGTGGAGATAGTACAACAACTGCTTCGAAAAATATTAATATTTCAAGTTTTGAAAGATATTTAAATAAAGGGGAAATTAAAGAAGTTACTGTAGTTAATAAAAATTTAGCGCAAGTTACTTTACAAAGAGATGCTTTAAATAGTCCAGATCATAAAAATGCTAACTCAGTAAATTTTTTAGGACAAAAAAATATTAATGGTCCTCACTACATTTTTGAAATCGGAAATTTAGAGCTTTTTCAAAATAAACTTGAACTAGCCGAACAAAAAGGCATTCAGTTTAGTTATAATTTTAAAACCATAGAAAATAGATGGTTTGATGTTCTCATTGGATTTTTGCCATTAATAATTTTAATTGGGCTTTGGATATTTTTTATGAAAAGAATGTCTGGAGGCGGTGGCGGAGCGGGATCACAAATCTTTAGCATTGGTAAATCAAAAGCCAAATTATTTGATCAAAAAAGTGATATAAAAATTACTTTTAAAGATGTAGCAGGTTTAGAGGGTGCCAAAGAAGAAGTTCAAGAAATTGTTGATTTTTTAAAGAATCCAACTAAATATACAAAGCTTGGTGGTAAAATCCCCAAAGGAGCTTTACTAGTAGGGCTTCCTGGAACTGGAAAAACTCTCCTTGCAAAAGCTGTAGCGGGAGAAGCAAAAGTTCCATTTTTCTCACTATCAGGTTCAGATTTTGTTGAAATGTTTGTTGGTGTTGGAGCTTCAAGAGTAAGAGACTTATTTAAACAAGCTAAAGAAAAGTCACCTGCGATTATTTTTATTGATGAAATTGATGCTATTGGAAGAGCAAGAGGAAAAAGTAATATGAATGGTGGTAATGATGAGAGAGAGAATACATTAAATCAGCTGTTAACTGAAATGGATGGTTTTGGAACTAATACTAATGTAATAGTGATTGCTGCTACAAATCGAGCTGATGTGTTGGACAAAGCATTGATGAGAGCTGGTAGATTTGACAGACAAATTTATGTAGACCTTCCTGATGTTAGAGAAAGAAAGGAAATTTTTGCTGTTCATCTTAAACCAATTAAAACTATTAAATCATTAGACACTGATTTCTTAGCTAAACAGACACCTGGATTTTCAGGAGCTGATATAGCTAACGTTTGTAATGAAGCTGCATTAATTGCAGCAAGAAAATCTAAAAAATCAGTTAACAAACAAGATTTTTTGGATGCGGTAGATAGAATTGTTGGAGGACTTGAAAAGAAAAATAAAATAATCACAGAAGCTGAAAAGAAAACTATAGCCTTTCACGAAGCAGGTCATGCCACTGTTAGTTGGTTTTTAGAACACGCTGCCCCTTTAGTTAAAGTAACAATTGTTCCCAGAGGTCAATCACTTGGAGCCGCTTGGTATTTACCTGAAGAAAGGCAAATTGTTAAACCTGAACAGATTTTAGACGAAATGTGTGCTGCACTTGGTGGTAGAGCTGCTGAAAAGGTAATGTTTAACAATATATCTACTGGAGCATTAAGTGACTTAGAAAAGGTGACTAAACAAGCTAGATCAATGGTTACGGTATATGGATTAAATGATAAAATTGGTAATTTAACATATTATGATTCAAGCGGTCAAAACGATTATGGTTTTACAAAACCATACAGCGATGTAACTGCTCAAATTATTGATAAAGAAATTTCTAATATTATTGAAACTCAATATGAAAGAGCTATTAAATTACTTAAAAAACACAAGAAAAAATTAATTGAACTAGCAGATTTTTTATTAGATAAAGAAGTGATTTTTAAAGAAGATTTAGTAAGAATTTATGGTGAAAGACCATTTGATTTAAAGAAATTTCCAAAAAAATAATTATTTATAATTATTAACATTTAGTGTAGTAGTAACAAGTTTTTTTATCTTTACAGTTGCTTAAAAAAACTATTTGAAAAAATTTATTAAATCATTTTTCAATAAACCATCTGAGTCTAACCCAACAGAGTCTGAAAGTGGCAAATATATGCCAAAAATACAAGATCCGATTGAAGAGCGTTTTACTTATAAGTTCACAAAAAATGGTGGAAAATTTTTATACTGCGAAGATAAAAACGAATGTGATGATTTTTTTGATAAAATTTTAGAAGAAAATAATTGGAAAGATGTAGAGATATTATGTTATGATGATTCTCTTCAAAATTTATTTTCAAACAAATCCGAGTTAATAATATCCAAGACTAATTTAAATTCAAAGTTTTTTTTAACTACTTGTGAATTTTTAGTTGCTAAAGATGGAAGCTTACTTATTTGTGCCGAACAAATCAAGTCTCATAAAGTTAATGATTTACCGAAAAATTTTATTGTATTTGCAAAAATTAGTCAATTTACTGAAACATTAAGCTTGGGACTAAATGGTATTAAAAGTAAATATCCAAAAAACCTGCCTACCAATATAACCACCATAAAAAACTTTAATAGTGAAGAAAAAGAAAATACTAATTTTCTGACATATGGAAGTTCAGCAAAAAACTTGTATTTGCTTCTTTTAGAAGATTTATAGAATGAAAGAATTTTATACTAGATCGATTACAGCCACTGCTTATGCAATTGTCATGTTACTCCCATTATTTTATAATGAATACATGTTTTACTTAGTTGGATTTATTTGTAGTTTAATTCTGGTCTTCGAGTTTATTAAATTAATTTCAAATTATAATCATAAATTTTTATCCAGAGATTCAGGAAAATCAAATTTCATATTATACATGACATTTCCATTGTATATTTCATTATTTATTCTGTCAAAAAATCAAATATTTGAGATGATATTTTTAATTACAATTGTATTAACTAATATTATTTTAGGATTTTCTCTTTTAAAAAATAAATTTTTTTCATTTTCAATTTTAAAAAATAGATTTATTGGGCATGTTTATTTAGTTGGTTCACTAGTTCTCTTTTGTTCTATTCCAAATATTGATAATTTTTACAATCCCTATCTAGTGTTTATTTTCTTAGCATTGATTTGGGTTTCAGATTCAGCGGCGTATGTCTTTGGAGTTACCTTTGGAAAAAGACCGCTTTTCAAATCAGTTTCGCCAAAAAAAAGTATTGAAGGATTTTTGGGTGGGTTGATATTTTCCATTATACTTTCATTAATATTTTTTAAATTTATAAATCTCGATCTCAGTCTATCAGCATGGATAACTTTAGGCATATTAACCAGTTGTCTTGGAACTCTTGGAGATCTTGTGCAATCACAATTCAAAAGAGAGGCAGGCGTAAAAGATAGCGGAAAATGGTTGCCTGGACACGGAGGTCTTTACGATAGAATGGATAGTATTATATTTGCTGCACCGTTCATTTATTTATCACTAATTATATTTAAAAATGTTTCATAAAGAAGGTTATACAATCATTACAATTTCATTTATTATTATTGCAATAATAAATCTGTTATCTGCTAATTTTATTGATAATGAAATAATTACAAAGTCAATAGGTGTTATTACAATTATTATATTAATATTAATTCTTCAATTTTTTAGAAATCCTAAAAGAAATACCAAACTTAATGATGAACTAATTATTTCACCTGTAGACGGAAAAGTTGTCGCAATTGAAAAAGTTTATGAAAAAGAATATTTTAAAGATGAAAGAATACAGATTTCTATTTTTATGTCTCCTTTAAATGTTCATGTAACAAGATATGCGGCAAGTGGATCAATTAAATTTAGTAAATATCATCCTGGAAAATATTTAGTTGCATGGCACCCAAAATCATCAGAAAAAAACGAACGTACAACTGTAGTTATTGACAACATAAATTTTGGTGAAGTTCTGTACAGACAAATTGCTGGAGCGGTTGCAAGAAGAATAGTCAATTATGCAAAAGTTGGTGATGAAGTTGTACAAGGTGAAGATGCTGGATTTATTAAATTTGGATCCAGAGTAGACCTATTCCTACCATTAGATTCTAAAATAAAGGTTGAGTTAAACCAAATAGTTAAGGGAGGAGAAGATAATATTGCAGAAAAGTAATTTATTTATTTAATTTATTTTTTAAAATCTCTATTTTACTTAGCGTATCTTTTTCTTTCTTAAGTTCGTTGTTTAACACATTTTCAGGAGCATTGTCAACAAATCTTTTATTACTAAGTTTAGCTTGAATTGACTTTAAAAAACCTAAGTTGTAATCTAAATCTTGTTGAATTTTTGAAAAATCCTCTTTTACGTTTGTTTTATTATTGAAATGAAATTCATTACTTCCAACGATAAAAGAACTTGAGTTTTCTAGCTTTTTAGAAAAATCGTTTGTTATTTCTGTATTTGCTAGTTTTAATAATACTGCATCTGATTTTTTGTCTAAAGACACTTTAGAAAATAGGGTTAAATTTTCTTTGAAAGATATACTTTTTTCTTTTCTATATTTTCTTATGCTGCTGATTAAGCCTTTTAAACTTTCGAATTCATTAATTATTGATTTATTAACTTTTTTAGATTTTGGCCAATCTGAAATTATTAACGGTGAATCTTCATCAGATTTTATTTTAGACCAAATTTCTTCGGTTATAAAAGGCATAAAAGGGTGCATTACAGTCATACATTTTTTGAAAAAACTAATTGTTTGATTATAAGTAGTTCTATCAATTGGTTTTTCAAAACCTGGTTTTACTATTTCCAAATACCATGAACATAAGTCATCCCAAACTAATTTATATATTGTCATTAAAGCATCTGATATTCTGTACTTATCAAAATGGTCTTCTAATTCAATTAATTTTAAATTAAATTTTTGTTCAAACCATTCAACACCTGCTTTAGAATATTCACTTTGGTCAATTTCATTTGAAACAGTCCAAGAACTTATTAATCTAAAAGAATTCCATACTTTATTAGAAAAATTCTTTCCTTGTTGACATAAAGATTCATCAAATAATAAATCATTTCCAGCAGGGGCACTTAATAATAATCCAACTCTTACGCTATCGGCACCAAAATCTTTAATTAATTTAACTGCATCTGGTGAATTTCCTAATTGCTTAGACATTTTTCTTCCTTGTTTGTCTCTTACTAAACCTGTGAAATAAACAGAACTAAAAGGGTTTGTGTCTTTAAATTCCAACCCAGAAACTATCATACGTGCAACCCAAAAAAATAAGATATCTGGTCCAGTAACTAAATCATTAGTAGGATAATAATATTTAAAATCAGGATTTTCAGGATTTCTAATTCCATCTAAAACAGAAATTGGCCAAATCCATGATGAAAACCATGTGTCAAGAACATCTTCTTCTTGAACTAAATCATCCAAGTTAAAATTAGAGTTTTTGGTTCTTTTGATTACTTCAATTAAAGCGAGATCTTTACTTTCAGCTACTACAAAATCTGATTTATTATCTCCATAGTAGTAAACAGGAATTTGATGTCCCCACCAAAGCTGTCTTGAAATATTCCAATCTCTAACATTTTCCATCCAATTCTTATATGTGTTTTTGAATTTTTTTGGAAAGAGTTTTACATCGTCTTTCATTACCGCGTTCAAGGCTGGTTTTGAAATTTTTTCCATTTTTAAAAACCATTGTTCAGAAATTTTTGGTTCTATTATGCATTTTGTTCTTTCGGATTTACCCACTTTGTTAAGATGCTTTTTTGTTTTAATTAAAGCCCCAATTTCATCTAATTCTTTTGAAATTTTTGATCTAACAACAAATCTATCTAGCCCTTTGTAGTGTAATCCATAATTGTTTAGTGTTGCATCATCATTAAATACATCTATTATTTCTAAATTATGTTTATCTCCAATGATTTTATCATTTTCACTGTGAGCTGGCGTAACCTTCAAGCACCCAGTTCCAAAATCCATTTCTACATAATCATCAAAAATGATTGGAATTTCCTTATTAACAATTGGAATTATGGCTTTATTACCTTTCAAATGAGCATATCTTTCGTCATTGGGATTTATAGCAATAGCAGTATCACCAAAAATAGTTTCTGGTCTAGTAGTTGCAACACTTATTGAATCATCAGAATCTACTATTTTATAGTTTATATAAAATAATTTACTATTTACTTCCTCATGAATAACCTCTTCGTTAGATAGAGTTGTCAAAGCTTCAGGATCCCAGTTAACCATCCTGTAACCTTTATATATTAAATCTTTATTGTATAAATCAACAAAAACTTTAATAACAGACTCAGACATATCGTCATCTAAAGTAAATTTAGTTCTATCCCAATCGCAAGAACATCCTAATATTTTTAATTGTTCTAAAATTAAACCACCGTGCTCATCAGTCCAGCTCCAAGCATGTTCCAAAAATTCTTTTCTAGACAAATCAGATTTATTAATTCCTTCTGATTTTAGTTTATTTACAACCTTTGCCTCTGTGGCAATTGAAGCATGATCAGTTCCAGGAATCCAACAAGCATTAAATCCTTGTAATCTAGCTTTTCTAATTAAAATATCTTGAATTGTATTATTTAACATATGACCCATATGCAAAATACCTGTAACATTGGGTGGGGGAATTACGATAGTATATGGGGGTTTATTGTTTGGAACGGAATTGAAATAATTGTTTTCCATCCAAAATGCATACCACTTAGACTCTAAAGTTTTTGAATCAAAATTTTTAGAAATATCCATATATATTTTTCATAATTGGAAACAAAAGTAGTTAACTAAAAAGTAATTTAAAAGGTAAGTTGTATTTTTGTAATATATTTAAAAAAAAGAAATTTTAATTTTAATTAATATGAAGAAAATATTATTATTTACAGCTTTGTTACTTTTTGTAACAAATCTTTTTAGTCAAGAAAATTTAGCTGAAATAAAATTTACTGAAACAGTAATTGATTACGGTATAATCGAAAACGGAGAAGATGGAAACAGAATATTTAAATTTAAAAATATAGGAAATAGCCCACTTATATTTACAAGAATTTTTTCATCCTGCGGTTGTACCATTCCAAAAAAACCAGAAAAACCTGTATTACCTGGTGAATCTGGAGAAATCGAAGTTAGTTACGATACTAAAAGAACTGGAATTTTTCAAAAAGCGATTACAGTAAGATCCAATGCTAAAACAGCAAATGTTATACTCAGAATAAAAGGAGAAGTTTTACCAGAACCTGATGAAGATAAAAAAGGTGAAAAGGCAGAAGTCAAATAAAGCATTCACTATCAGTTAATATATTAAAATTGAAAACTCATATCTCTTCGCTTAAAGATTACAACACTTTTGGAATAGAAGTATTAGCTAATAATTTTAATAAAGCTGAAAACGAAGATGAAATTTTACATTTTTTAACAAAAAATAAAAGTAATCCGCTTATCCTTGGTGGGGGATCTAATATACTTTTCAAGAACAATATCAATAGGCCTATTTTAAAAATTGAAATTAAAGGAATACAAATAATTGAAGAAAATGAAAATTCTATATATGTTTCAGTTGGAGCTGGGGAAAATTGGGATGATTTTGTAAAATGGAGTTTAGCTAAAAATTATGGTGGTATTGAAAATTTAAGTTTAATACCTGGAAATGTTGGCAGTGCACCAATTCAAAATATTGGAGCATATGGTGCTGAATTAAAAGATGTTTTTCACAGCTGTAGAGCTATTTCTATTGATAAAAAAATAATAAAGACATTTATTAAGGAAGAATGTAATTTCACCTACCGAAGTTCTATCTTTAAAGAAAAACTAAAAAATAAGTACGTAATTTCAAGAGTCACTTTTAGACTTTCAAAAACAAACCACGTCATAAATTCTGAGTATAAACCGTTGAAAAATTTACTTAACGACAGAGGAATTTTAACCCCAACTATTCAGGATATTTCAAAACTAGTAATTGAGATTAGAACTAATAAACTGCCTGATCCAAAAAAAATCGGAAATTGTGGAAGTTTTTTCAAAAACCCAATAATTTCAAACTTAAAATTTAAAAAGTTATTTAAAAATTTTAATACTATCCCAAATTATAAATTTTCAAAAAATGAAGTTAAGATTCCAGCGGCTTGGTTAATTGAAGAATGTGGTTTCAAAGGTAAAATTGAAGGAAAAACAGGAACACATAAAAAACATGCTCTTGTTATTGTAAATAATGGTGGAGCAACTGGAGAAGAAATTTTTAATTTTTCACAAAACATTAAAAAAAGTGTTTTAAAAAAATTTAATATCTTGCTTGAAGAAGAAGTTAATATATTTGAATAATGGTTGAATTGTTTATTATAACATTTTTATTAATTGGGTTGGCATTCGCAGGAATTGCAATTAAAATTATTGTAAAAAAAGATGGGAAATTTGCCGGTACATGCGCTAGTGCAAGTCCATTTTTAAATAAGGACAATGAACCGTGTGGAATATGCGGAAAACTTCCTACGGAAACAGAATGCAAAAATCCAGAAATAAAATAATCTTTTGTCTGAAAACACTACAGTCATAAATCAAATCAATTTAGCAAAAGAAAATAATCAAAATGCTTTTAGCTTTTTACTTAATCTCTATTGGGATGATGTTTATAAATTTCAGCTTAAAAGATCTAATAACGAAACTGATGCTGAAGATATTACTATAGAAAGTTTCGCAAAGGCTTTTGAAAAGATAAAAACTTATAATCAAAAATACGTCTTCAAAACCTGGCTAATTACAATTTCTAAAAATCTTCATATTGACCAGTTAAGAAAAAATAAAAACAGGTTTGACTCAAATCAGTTAAATGAAAATATTCAAATTAAAGAAAATTCACCAAGTCCTGAGGACAACTTAATTAATGAGCAAAAACTAAAATCATTAAAATTTAAGATAAATAAATTAAAGCCTCATTATAAAGAAGTTATTGAGCTAAAGTGTTTCAATGAACTTAGTTATAAAGAAATTTCAATCAAACTAAATCAACCAATTAATAACATCAAAGTAAAAGTTTTGAGGGCAAAAAAAATTCTGTTTCAATTAATTTCAGAAAATGATTAATATATTAAAAAAATTAGGCCCAGGTTTACTCTTTGCCGGAGCTGCTATTGGCGTATCACATTTGGTACAATCCACACGTGCTGGAGCTGATTTTGGTTTTAGTTTATTATGGGTACTAATTCTTTCAAATATTATTAAATATCCATTTTTTTTATTTGGACCTAAATATGCTATGGCAACAGGTGAAACTCTTCTTCATGGATATAAAAAAATGAATACTAGTGTTTTAGTAATTTATTTTATTTTATCAATTGTAACAATGTTTACAATTCAGACTGCAGTTACAATTGTGACAGCTGGTTTAGCAATTGAACTTTTTGGAATTTCATCTAACATAACGATCTGGGCAGTTATTATAACAATTTTATGTTTGTTTATTTTAATAATTGGTCGTTATAAGTTTTTAGATAATCTTATGAAATTTGTAATTATACTACTGACTATTAGTACAATATTTGCTGTATTTTTCGCAGGATTTGGATCTTCAAATTCATTTGAAATAAAACAAGTTTTTCCTTCAACAGAAATTGGAATTGCATTTTTAGCAGCATTTATGGGATGGATGCCAGCCCCTTTAGACGTTTCAATATGGCAGTCCATTTGGACCCTTGAAAAAAGAAAAAAAGAAAAAAAATTTAATACAAAAAATGCAATCTTTGACTTCAATGTTGGATACACTACAACGATTATTTTAGGATTATGTTTTCTATGTTTAGGTGCATTTGTAATGTTTGGAAGTGGAGAAAATTTTTCAAACAACGGAGGGGAATTTGCGAAACAATTAATTAATCTTTACACCGAGTCTATTGGAGATGGGGTATTCTTAATCATTGCAGTAGCAGCTTTTACTACAATGTTTAGTACAACTATAACTTGTCTAGATGCATCACCAAGAGCAATGAAAATCAGCTCAGAACTTCTTGGTTTCAAAGGTTTTAAAAATTATAACCTATGGATAATAATTTTATCAATTGGGACACTAATAATTTTTATATTTTTTATTTCTGAAATGGGACTATTAGTAAAAATAGCTACCATACTATCATTTATAACTGCTCCTTTTTATGCATTCATTAATTACAAATTAATAAATAGCAAACACACTCCAGAAGAACATAGACCTACAAAATTTATTAATATTCTTAGTGTTATTGGACTAATCTTTCTAACATGTTTTAGTCTTTGGTATATTTCAATTTTATAATGATTTTTAAACAACAGTTTGTATATTTGTTGTTCAAAATTTGATATAAATTTATGTCTGATATTACAGATGTTATTGAACCTAAAATTGCCAAAAAGCCTAAATGGATTCGTGTAAAATTACCAACTGGTAAAAAATATACAGAACTTAGAACTTTAGTTGATAAATATAAACTAAATACTATATGTTCTTCTGGAAGCTGTCCTAATATGGGCGAATGTTGGGGAGAAGGTACTGCTACATTTATGATTTTAGGTAATATCTGCACACGCTCTTGTGGTTTCTGTGGTGTAAAAACTGGAAGACCAGAGAAAATAGATTGGGAAGAACCTGAAAAAGTTGCAAATTCAATTAAAATAATGAATATCCAACATGCTGTTTTAACATCAGTAGATAGAGATGATTTAAAAGATATGGGTACTCTTATTTGGACCGAAACAGTAAAAAGCATTAGAAGAATTAGTCCAGGAACTACTCTTGAAACACTAATCCCAGATTTTCAAGGAATAGAAAAACATCTTGATAAAATTGTTGATGTAAGTCCTGAAGTTGTTTCCCACAATATGGAAACAGTAAGAAGATTAACGCGTGAGGTTAGAATTCAAGCTAAATACGATAGAAGCTTAAATGTATTAAAGTACTTGAAAGACAACGGTATTAAAAGAACAAAATCTGGTATTATGCTTGGTCTTGGTGAAAAAGAAAATGAAGTCTACGAAACACTTAAAGATCTAGCAAAAAATAATGTTGACATAGTTACACTTGGACAATACCTGCAGCCTTCAAAAAAACATTTACCTGTAAAAGAATTTATTTCCCCTGATCAATTTAAAAAATACGAGTTGTTTGCTAAAGATTTAGGGTTTAGACATGTTGAAAGTGGTCCTTTAGTAAGATCATCTTATAAAGCAAAAAAACATATCAGCTAATAATAGCTTTTTTCACTATTGAATTAAAAAGAGATTCATTTTCTAAAAACTCAATTTTTATTTCTAAATAAACCCATTTATTTTTTCTTTGCAGTAATTGTATTTTTTTAAAATCTTTTTCAGTTGTTACTATTAACTTATTGTTGTCTTTTTCAATTTTATTTATATCATTTTGAGAATAAATAAAATGATCTGAAAATGAAATATGTTCAAAATCAACACCACTTTTATTTAAAAAACTAATAACAGGTTCGCTGTTAGCAATTCCTGTAACAAATAAAATAGATTTTTCAATTTGATCTAAGTTTAATTTAACATCCCCTTTTAAATTATTATCATATTTAATTTTTGTAAAGAATAGATTTTGATGATCATAAAGCTTAATTTTTTTTCTAATACTATCAATTTCATCTTTACAGATTTGTTCTGGACATTTAGAAACGACTAAAATATCTGCTCTTTTATAACCTCTTCTTTTTTCCCTTAAATTACCAATTGGGATTATAAAATCTTCATAAAATGGAGAGTTGTACGTTGTTAAAAGAATATTAAGTTTTAAGTTTATTTTTC
>ENA-UZWZ01007069-UZWZ01007069.1-metagenome-genome-assembly--contig:-Day-4-25m-contig-7069_pt1 | contig 17064 bp, 15 predicted proteins | sample MGYA00260346_ERZ794906 | MGnify/ENA metagenome assembly ERZ794906 | reverse complement strand
TCCTTGTGGCCGCGAAGACCAATCCGGCTGAAGGCTCCAAGGGCACATCGCTGGTGATACTTGAGACAGAGGGCGCGGAGGGGTTCGCACGTGGCCGAAACCTCGACAAGATCGGTGCCCATGCGGCAGATACTTCAGAACTTTTCTTTCGCAATGTTGATATACCTGCTGAGAATATTTTGGGCGGCGAAGAAAACCTCGGCTTCTATCAAATGATGCAGCAACTTCCGCAAGAACGCCTAATCATCGGCTGTGGCGCGGTGGGTGCCATGGAAGGTGCTGTCGCGCGCACGATTGAATATTGCAAAGAGCGCCAAGCCTTTGGCGGACCGATCATGCAATTCCAAAACACGCGCTTTAAACTAGCTGAGTGTCAGACCAAAACAACTGTTGCGCGCGCGTTCTTGGATGAGTGCATTTCCGAGCATCTCAAGGGCGAACTCACCGTCGAGAAAGCGGCAATGGCAAAGTACTGGCTCACGGATACGCAAGGCGAAGTGCTTGACGAATGCTTGCAACTGCACGGTGGGTACGGCTTCATGCAAGAATATGCGGTCGCGGAAATGTGGACGGATGCGCGGGTTCAGCGAATCTATGGCGGCACAAATGAAATCATGAAAGAGCTGATAAGCCGCTCATTCAAATAATCGCAACGCAGGATGAAAGTTGCCCTCTGGGGGAAGTTTATTTTGAAAGATGAAGCTATGATAGATCCCCCCATCACCCGCCTCGCAGTCTCGCTAGGCGGCACCTGCGCAGGGCGATGGGGCTTCACCTTTGACAAGGCTCAACTCTTCAGTCTGCCCTGCGCCATATTGAATAGCGCGTTTACCTTAATCGCCAGTAAACAGCCCGCTTCATCTTCCGAGATAAACTTCACGGGGGTCTGGGGGTGTGAAACCCCCGGCCTGCCCTCACAAAAAGGACCAGCCCTTTGACATTGAAACTCTATTGCTTCGGCGAAAGTGGCAACGCTTACAAGGCCGCGCTCACTTTGGAATTGTCAGGCCTCCCTTGGGAGGCGGTTTATGTAGATTTCTTCGGGGGTGAAGCACGTTCCGACGCATTCAAATCCAACGTCAATGCGATGGGTGAAGTGCCTGCATTGATTGATACGGATCATAACTACACGATCACCCAATCGGGAGCGATCCAAGATTACATTGTCCACCTTAGCCAAAAATTGACGGGCGACAGCCCTGAAACGCGGCGAGAAGTGTTGCGTTGGGTCTTGTGGGACAATCACAAGCTCAGTTCCGTCGCAGGGCCTACGCGGTTCTTGATGAATTTCCTATCAGAGGACAAGCGCCCCAAAGAGGTTATCACCTTCAACCAAAGCCGCCTGAAAGCTGCATACGCCGTTTTAAACGATCACCTTGCAGATAAAGACTGGATCGTTGGCCCATCCATCACGGTCGCCGACATCTCTTGTTGCGGTTACCTATTTTACCCAGAGCCGTTCGGTTTTACCCGCGCGGACTGGCCTCATATCGATGCTTGGCTCACACGGATTGAGAAGACGCCAGGTTGGAAACATCCCTATGATTTGATGCCCGGCAGCCCAGCTGATCGCGCTTAAGGAGAGCAATATTATGACCGAAGCTTACATCTATGACGCGCTGCGCACACCGCGTGGTAAAGGGCGCAAAGACGGATCGCTCCATGAAGTGACCAGCCTACGTCTGTCTGCGCAAACGCTGAACGCTGTTAAAGAACGCAACAACCTTGAGGGTCACGCTGTTGAGGACGTGATCTGGGGCAACGTCACGCAAGTGATGGAGCAAGGGGGCTGTCTTGCACGCTCTGCTGTGCTCGCTTCTGATCTGGATGAACGTATCCCAGGCCTTGCGATCAATCGCTTTTGCGCGTCTGGCATGGAAGCGGTAAACTTGGCCGCGAACCAAGTCAAAGGTGGCGCGGGTAATGCCTATATCGCAGGTGGCGTTGAAATGATGGGGCGCGTTGCGATGGGCTCTGACGGTGCCGCGATTGCCGTTGATCCAAGTATTGCGATGGATCAGTATTTCGTCCCACAGGGTATCTCTGCGGATATTATCGCAACGGAATATGGTTTCAGCCGTGACGAGGCTGACGCATTGGCAGTTGAATCTCAGCGCCGTGCAAAAGTGGCTTGGGACGAAGGCCGTTTCGCCAAATCCGTGATCGGCATCAACGATCAGAACGGTATCCCAATCCTAGATCATGACGAATACATGCGTCCCCAAACGGATATGCAAAGCCTTGGTTCGCTGAACCCTGCGTTCCAAGCCATGGGTGAAGTCATGCCTGGTTTCGACAAAATCGCGCTGATGAAATACCCTCATCTTGAACGGATCAACCACATTCACCATGCAGGTAATTCTTCTGGTATCGTGGATGGCGCAGCTGCCGTTTTAATTGGCAACAAAGAATTTGGCGAAAAACATGGTCTGAAGCCCCGGGCAAAGATCCGCGCGACAGCGAAGATCGGCACAGACCCGACCATTATGCTGACTGGCCCTGTTCCAGTGACGGAAAAGATCCTTGCCGACAACGGCATGTCCATTTCAGACATTGATTTGTTCGAAGTGAACGAAGCCTTCGCATCCGTCGTCATGCGCTTCATGCAGGCGTTCAACGTGGATCACGACAAGGTCAACGTGAACGGCGGTTCCATCGCGATGGGTCACCCGCTGGGTGCGACAGGTGCCATAATCATCGGCACGCTTTTGGACGAGCTAGAGCGAACAGGCAAAGGTGTCGGCCTGGCCACGCTTTGCATCGCATCCGGCATGGGTGCTGCAACGATTATTGAGCGTGTTTAAAGATGTCTTCGTCCAATGACCCAAAGATCGATCCGATAGCGGAGGTCGGTGACGGAGACTTATTTCGTCCTCGCTCGCCGGCGATTATTCAGATGGAAAAGGACACAGTGGAACAACGGGTGAAAGAGAGTGAAGCTCTTCACATCTACCAAGATTTCATCGACAGCATGAGCGAATGCAACATGGCGGGCGATTTGGATGCTTGGTGTGGGCTTCACGTGCTGCCCTATACTGTTCACCTCGATGATCTCGATAAAATCGTTAAGACGCATGACGATACTCATAAGCACTTCGCAATGATGACCAAGCTCGCTGAAAAACACGGCGTCGATCACATCAAGCGTGTCGGCGAAAGTGCGCAACGGATCAGTGGCGACCAGATCGAGGGGTATCATACCTGCTATCTGTTGAAGGAAGGGATTCAAATTGTAGAACCCGTCGATTCACGCATGCGCATGCTAAAGCAAAGTGGTCGCTGGTACTTGGTAGAGATCACGAACAACCTCAGTAACCGGCAGTTTCCGTATCTGAAGCCGAAAGTCTCGGACGGGCTGCAAACATCACATGCGATAAAGAGCCGAATGCAGGACTGACACAGCCCTAGAGCAAGCAAAGCAACACAAGACAACTGTGCGAATTTGGAAGTTGGAATGACGATCGCTGATCTAAATGATCTCTTCCTGAGCAAATCGCCTCCAAACAGGAGATAACTATGACCGACTTTACAATGATCAAAGATGCCGACGGCATCGCAACAATCACGTGGGACGCCGTTGGCAAATCCATGAACGTGATGAACCAGCAGGGTTTCATCGACTTGGAGGCGCATTTCGACGACGCGCTCGCCGACGAGGCGGTGAAAGGCATCATCATTACCTCTGGCAAAGCGGACAGCTTTGCGGGTGGTATGGATTTAAATGTGCTCGCTAAGATGAAAATGGACGCAGGTGAAAATCCTGCCGCGGGTCTGTTTGAAGGCATCATGAGCATCCACACGCTGCTGCGCAAGATCGAGCGCGCAGGCATGGATCCAAAAACCAACAAGGGCGGCAAGCCCGTTGCCTCTGTCCTGCCAGGGACGGCTGTTGGTATCGGACTTGAGCTGCCGCTTGCCACACATCGCATCTTTTGCGCGGATAATCCTAAAGCGAAGGTCGGCCTGCCAGAAATCATGGTTGGCATCTTTCCCGGCGCAGGTGGCACGACACGTTTCGTGCGCAAAATGGGTGCCATGGCCGCATCACCGTTCCTGCTAGAGGGTAAGTTGCTTGCCCCCGCGAAAGCAAAATCTGCAGGCATGATTGACGAAGTCAGTGCTGATCCGATGGCCGACGCGCGCGCTTGGGTTTTCTCTGCCAAAGACGCGGACCTTTTGAAACCATGGGACGCGAAAGGCTACAAAATGCCCGGTGGCGCACCCTACCATCCTGCGGGCTTCATGACATTCGTCGGGGCCTCTGCTATGGTCAACGGCAAGACCCAAGGCGCGTTTCCCGCAGCTAAAGCTTTGCTATCCGCAGTCTATGAAGGCGCGCTTGTGCCCTTCGATACCGCCCTCAAAATCGAGGCACGTTGGTTCACCAATATACTGATGAACCCGTCGTCTTCTGCGATGATCCGGTCGTTGTTCCTGAACAAAGAGGCGCTCGACAAAGGGGCGGTACGCCCCGCAGATGTGCCAGACCAACGCGTCAAAAAGATTGGTGTTCTCGGTGCAGGCATGATGGGGGCTGGCATCGCATTGGTCTCCGCGCAAGCCGGCATAGAAGTCGTGCTGATCGACCAAAACCAAGAAGCCGCTGACAAAGGCAAAGCCTACTCCGCAAGCTACATGGACAAGGGCATCGCGCGCAAAAAAGCGACTCCCGAGAAGAAAGAGGCGCTTTTAGACCGCATCACAGCCACCTCCGATTTGGGCGCTCTCGAAGGAGTGGACCTGATCATCGAAGCGGTTTTTGAAGACCCAAAGGTCAAGGCCGAAATCACGGCCAAAGTCGAAGCCGTGATCCCAGAGGAGTGCATCTTTGCCTCCAACACCTCGACCCTGCCGATCAGCGACTTAGCGAAAGCGTCCAAACGTCCTGAGCAGTTTATTGGCATCCACTTCTTCTCACCCGTGGAGAAAATGTTGCTGGTGGAGATCATCAAAGGCGCCGAAACCGGCGATCGCGCGGTGGCCAAAGCGCTCGACTATGTACGCCAAATCCGCAAGACACCGATCGTCGTGAACGACGCGCGTTTCTTCTACGCCAACCGCTGCATTATTCCCTACATCAACGAGGGTGTGCGCATGGTTGGCGAAGGCGTGGAGCCCGCGTTGGTCGACAATGCCGCGCGTCAGCTTGGGTTCCCTGTAGGTCCTTTGCAGCTTAACGACGAGACCTCGATTGACCTTGGTGTGAAGATCGCCAAAGCCACAAAAGAAGCGCTTGGCAATGCCTATGACGCAGGCGCAGCGGACGATGTTTTGTTCTACTTGTTTGACCAAGGCCGCATGGGTCGCAAGGCAAATGCTGGTTATTATGAGTACGATGAAAAGGGCAAACGCGTCGGAATTTGGGGGGGGCTGCGCGATAAGTTCCCTGTGTCGGACAAGCAACCAAGCTTGATCGACGTGCAGCACCGTTTGATGTTCTCTCAGTGTTTGGAAGCTGTGCGCGCTTTGGAAGAAGGCGTGTTGATGGACATTCGCGAAGGCGACGTTGGCGCGATCTTGGGTTGGGGCTTTGCGCCTTGGTCCGGTGGGCCGCTGTCATGGCTCGATATGCTGGGGTCTGCATATGCAGCCGAGCGCTGTGACGAGCTGGAAGAAATGTTCGGCCAGCGTTTCAAATGCCCCGATTTGCTGCGTGAAATGGCGGCGAAGAACCAAAGCTTCTACGGACGCTTTGGAAACGAAAAAGCCGCAGCGGCCTGATTGGCTTCAAATCCAGAACAGTAGGGCGCATTTCGGTGCGCCCTATTCGTTTTTCAGAGGTAGTTTTTCTGGGCAGCACCAGTCTTAGTACAGCCTGATTTGGTCGATTTTCACCGAATTTAGGCAGCATTCAGTTACTAAATTCAAAAACCTGCATATTTGCAACTTCAGGTCTGCACTTTAAAAACTTGTAGCAGTAGCCCCATCTACCCACGTTAGAAGTGTACAGAAGACATAGACGCGGGATTATTCAAATGGGTATTGCAATTCTTCTTTTGTTACCGTTGCTTATGTGGCAGCGAAGCAAAGATATCACATAGGGTCACTGAACTTGGCGATCCAAAAGTTGAGTTGACACCGAAGTGCGTGCAGCTCTTGGACCAGGTCGCTCATGAGTGGTTTTGATGAGCAGGGTTACAAAATGTCGTTCAGTACAGGCGGATTGTTTCGGAATGAAAATCTTGAGGTATCAGAGACCTCAATGCACTTTTCCGTTGAGCGCCTTTTTTAATATTAAAGGATCATTGTTATGGGACTTGCTTTATTACTAATTTTACCTGCCGTTTTACTTATGTTCGGGGGTGACAGTGAAACTGATGAAGATATGTCGGTTGATTTTGACGAGAGCGGAACCGAAGAACCACAAACCCTTGGAGTTTCAGCCGTAAGTATTTTTGAAAACCCAGAGCAAGAAGCAGAGTTTACTCGCACTGGGCAAATTGTATCTGATAACTTGTTTGGCGCGAACGTTGTGTATTCAATTAATACCGAAGAAGGCAATTTGAATGAGACATTTAGGAGCGCTGTTGATGCCTTTGAAATTGAAAATTTGCGCTTCCCTGCTGGACAAGCGGAACCGAAGCAAGGTGATGAGAAAGGTGTTGATTGGATTGATATTACCGAGCTCACAGACGATGGCGAGTTGCGTTCTGAACTGACAGCCTGCTTAGATTCTGTTGAGGGTGGGGTTACGCTCACAATTTCTACAGCTCATCTCTCTACTGATGAATATGGTGAAGGGCTGGAGGAGTGGTCTGAGCTTGTTATGACCAAATATGGTGACCTAGTCGATGCCTTCGAGATTGGAAATGAATATTGGTCTCACATGGGAGAAACTGAATACGGTGCGAAAGCCAACATCGCCATCAAGGCGCTCTCAAACGGGATCGATGCTGCTGGCGTTGAACACGCTGATATCCTAGTGCAGATGGCATCAACATTTGCGCAGTCTGAGTTTCACTCTAGCCTTGACGACCGTGGTTTTAATGACCGTTTGACAGATGCAAATCAACAGATCATCGATCAGCTTGATAACCGTGCAAAAAGTGAACTCGATGGTGTTTTAGCGCACTACTATTGGAACAAAGGTTCGGACTCGTTCAACGACCCATCTAGCGAGGTCAATTACATTGATCGTGATTTGCAGATTTGGGAACAGAACTTTGACCAAGATCTAAATCTCCATATCACTGAGTGGAACGTAAAAGCATCCAACGAAGAGACCTATGGTATGAAGGGTGTCGGCGTTATGGTTGAGATGGTCGAAAACATGGTTGAGCTTGGTGTCGATAAAGGTGACGTGTGGCCGCTTGTGCACAACACAACTAATGATCTTGGTGGTGCTGATGACGGTGTTATTGAAACTGATGATGAAGATCGTGTTGTTGAAACAGTGCGTGGAGCAATCTTCGATCTAATGTCAGATGCCTTGCCTGGTATGGAACGGATCATACTCGATCTTGAAAGTGTCAACGACGACATGGAGCTCGCCGCATACGAAAAAGATGGAGAGTTCGTAATCTACATCGCGAATAGCTCTGATGCGGCTGAGAGCATTGAAGTTGATCTAAATGAGCTCCTTCCGGACTTCGACTCTGCAACAGCTGTGAAAGTTGGATATGACAAAGAAACATCCGATGGACGTCTCTATTCAATGTCTCAACGTTCGATGGTTCAAGCAGAAACGGTGCGCTTGGAGGGTGAAAACTACTATCTAAATGAGCATGACACCGGAGCGACACTTACAGACTACGCTTATTCTTCTGCGTTGTTCAACGTCGACCTGAACCCGTTTGAAGTGATCCAAATTACTGCCCGATAAGGCATTTTCTGGTTCTTATCTAACCGAATACGCGTGAGCGCCTTTTTTAATATTAAAGGATCATTGTTATGGGACTTGCTTTATTACTAATTTTACCTGCCGTTTTACTTATGTTCAGTAAGCGCTGCGTCAGCTTCTAAAGTTCCAGGGTAGCAACTGTTTGATGTGCTTCTGTTTATGACCATTGACGATGGCAGTGAGGACGCCGGTTATGTAGCTATGTGGTTCAATTTTGTTTAACTTGCAGGTCTCGATGAGCGACGCGAGTATGGCCCAGTTTTGCGCACCTGCGTCGTGGCCCGCGAAGAGCGCGTTTTTTCTTTGTAAGGCAATCGGGCGGATGGTGCGTTCGACGGCATTACTGTCCATCTCGATCCGGCCGTCGGTTATGAACAAGATCAGGCCATCCCAATACTTGGCGATGTACTTGAGCGCTTCACCCGTTGGGGATTTAGTGGAGACTTGGCCGCGGGCGTGAACCAGCCATGTTTTGAAGCCAGCTATCTTGGGCGCGCTTTTGGCCTGACGCAGCGCCAGCCGTTCCTCGGCAGATGTGCCGCGGGCTTGCTTCTCGATCCGGTAAAGGGCTGCGATCTGTTTGAGGCCTTCTTCCGCGATAGGGGCTACGTTGTGATGGGTTAGATCAAAGAGCTTGCGACGGGCATGTGCCCAGCAATACGCCAGTTGAATGGGTTCATTATCCCGCAGATCAAGCACACGGTTGTATCCGGCATAGCCATCCACTTGCAGAATGCCGCCAAAGCCCTGCAGTATCTGGGTCGCATATTTGCCCGAACGCCCCGGCGCATAAGTAAAGGCAACGCCCGGTGGTTCCGGCCCGTTCCACGCGCGATCATCGCGGGCGAGCGCCCAAAAATAGCCCTTCTTGACCTTGCCACGCCCCGGATCAAGGACTGGGGCTGGCGTTTCGTCCATGAAGAGCTTGGATGATGTTTTGAGATGTGTCAGCAGCGCATCATGCACAGGTCTTAGTTCATGAGCCGCTTTGCCAACCCAGAACGCTAAAGTGGATCTGTCGATGACAACGCCTTGGCGCGCATAGATTTGTGACTGGCGATAGAGCGGCAAGTGATCCGCGTACTTCGATACGATGACGCTGGCGATCGTTGCTTCGGTTGGCATACCGCCTTCAATAAGACGTGGCTTGGCGGGCGCTTGGATGACGCCAGCCTCGCACGAGCGACATGCATACTTGGGGCGGCGGGTCACAAGCACGCGGAATTGGGCGGGCACGATATCCAGCCGTTCGCTGACGTCTTCCCCGATGATGTGACGCTCAGCGCCGCAACCACAGGTGAGGTCTGGCGCAATAATCTCTTCAACACGCGGCAAGTGCTTTGGCAGGACACCGCGACCAGCACGGGATTTTGACGCCGCTGTCTTTGGCGGGTCAATCGCTTCATCCTCGGCATGGACAACGGCCATGGCTGTCTCAATGTCTTCCAGTGCGAGGTGATACTGATCTGGATTGGCCTTCTCGGACTTGGCACCATAGAGCGCCCGCTTGAAGTCGGCGAGCAACTTTTCCAGCCGAATGATGCGGTCTTCTTTGCGTTCAATGATGCCATCTTGGTCAACCATCTTCGCCTGCGAGGCCAAAATAATAGCCTTGAGCGCATCGATATCATCAGGAAGATCAGCAGGGAAAGTCATAGGCGTTTATTACCAAAATACAGGTACCAATGCCTGCCCAAAACAACACCCGAGTCATTCTGCCGCAGCTGGTGGACGGGTCTCTAGCGCAGTCACGCGCCGCCAATCCAGACCCGCAAACAGCGCCTCAAATTGTGCCGGATCAAGCCGTAAAACGCCGTCGCGAATGGCAGGCCATTTGAACGCATTCTGCTCAAGTCGCTTGTAAGCCATCACCAGACCGGTGCCGTCCCACCAGATCATCTTGAGTCGATCCACACGCTTCGCACGGAACACATAGACCGCACCGTCAAACGGCTTCTTTTGCAAATGGCTCTGCACCAGTGCCGCCAAACCATCGTGGCCTTTGCGGAAGTCGACCGGCTTGGTCGCAACGAAGATCTGCACACCGTGCGACGGATGGATCACAGCGCAGCCACGATCTCGGCAATCCGCGTTGCTGGTGTGTCAGCCCCCAAGCGGATCGTCACGCCAGCTATGAGCAACTCAACACTGTTCAAATTGATCGGTGGCGTTGGAGCCACCTCAAGCGGCTTAGGCTCTTCAACTCGCACTGGCACAAAATCCATACCGTCCAAGTTGGGCAAAACAAGCTTACCGGATCGCGCCATGCGCCGCCAATCTGAAACGCTGCTGGGTATCAAATCGTATCGCTTGGCCACGCCGTTCACGGTCGCTCCCTCGATCAACGTCTCCGCAACAATCCGTGCCTTGAGCTCAACAGGCCAACGCCGCTTGCCATCTGAACTGCGTGGTATCCTTGCGAGAAACTCGTTCCTAGCTTCCATAGAGAAACTCCCTTAAAATCTATGAAGGGACGGAATCGNNATCAACAAACGAAGCGGTATGTGGGGTCTAACCCGCGCTTACGCTTATGTCGATGTTGAGCCCTTCGGATTCCGACGACATTGCATATGAAGCCGTAGACAGCAAAACCCTTCAAGCTGATGACGCTGAAGCCACAATCAGACCCATTGAACCCGATGGACCTAATGAAATCGTACGGACTGGCCTGATCGTGCCGAGTGATTTGTTCGGTGCAAATGCGGTCTATTCGGTGCACACCGATGCGGGCATACCGACCGACACTTTCAATAGTGCGATGGATGCTTTTGAAATCGACAATATCCGCTTTCCAGCGGGTCAAGCAGAGCTGGGCCCTGGGGATAAGGACGGTTTCGATGCCATTGATATAACCCAGTTAACAGCAGAGGGCGATCTGCGCCCTGAACTGACGTCTTTCATGGATCGCATTGATGTCGATGTCACTCTTACGATCCCGACCACAACTCCCCTGTCAAGTTATGGTGACGATCTAGACACTTGGGCGGAAATGGTCATGCGCGAATATGGTGACAAAATTTCAGCTTTCGAGATCGGAAATGAATATTGGAGCTTCATGGGCGAGACCGAATACGGCCAGCGCGCCAACATCGCGGTGCAAGCGCTCGCTCGCGGTATAGACGCCGCAGGTGTCGAAGAGGCCGATATCATCGTTCAAATGGCATCGACCTATAATGAGTCCGAATACGCCTCTTCACGAAGCAGCGCTGGTTTCATTGATCGTCTAACAGCGGCCAATAACACAATCATTGACCAGTTCAGCACTTCGACATTTGCGGAAATTGACGGGGTTGTCGAGCATTATTACTGGAACAAATTCCCGATCCCTTTCGAAAATAATTCTGGCGAAATCAACTACATGGATATGGACTTCGACGTCTGGCAAAGCCGCTTCAGCCAGGACCTGGATTTTCACATTACCGAATGGAACCTGAAAACGGGCAACTGTACTGGTAATGGGTTGCGCAGTATGGCGATCCATGTGGAAATGGTGGAAAACATGGTCGAGCTGGGGGTCGACAGTGCCCAAGTCTGGCCGATTGTCCACAATACTACAAACGATCTGGGTGGTCCTGCTGACGACGGCGTCGTTGAGACTGACGCGCAGGGCCGAGTAGTTGAAACAGTGCGCGGTGCGATTTTCGATCTTATGTCCGAAGCTCTGCCCGGTACGGAGCTTATCAAGCTCGATATTGAAAGCGTCGAGAACGGCATGGAGATTGCAGCCTACGAGAGCGATGGCGATTTTGTGTTCTACTTTGGCAGCAACTCGACCGCCCAAGAGAATTTTACAGTGGACCTCAGAGAAATTATCCCCGACTTCAGCTCGGCGGAGGGCGTACAAATTGGTTATGACCGTGCGACGTCCGACGGCCAAATCTGGAGTCCCAACAAGGGGCGCTTTGACGCGCTATCGGTGCAGATTGATGGTGAGACGTATTATTTGAACGAACATGACACGCGCGCTGAGTTGACCGATTTCGTCTATCGGTCTCCCGTTATCAATGTGTCTCTGAACCCCTATGAAGTGATTCAGATCACCGCGCGCTGAGCCGCGCCTAGAGCCAACGATCGCTCAAGATGACAAAGGGCTCACAAAATGCGTGCTCCTTTCACCTTTTGGGAATTGAAGTTAAGTGCGTACTGCAACTGGTGCGCTGCATTGAGATCCTCAAGGACTTCAAACGTCTCTTCGGTGTTTAACACTTTGTACTGAAGGGCAGGATCGGTTTCCACAAACAGATCACCCGGGGCAGGGATGTGAAAATGGAGCCTGGATTGATCCTAAACGACCTCGTCATCCTCAAACTCAACAACGATAGCTTCAATAGGCTGGGTCTGCTCGATGCAATCTGCAAAACCATAAGCTTCCATTGAGCGCGGCATGAGAACCACAAACGCATCTCAGCGATAGTTTTCGGAGGTGTCGCTTTCATCCATCACACCTTGCATCGGCACGATCAGTTTTGGCTGTGAATTTTCGAACAATCCCACAATGAACTGCAAGGGAAGCAATTTTGTCGCTAGAAGTGGTATCCAAAGCGCCGAATATCTTCTGCGCACAAGGCTCCAACGAATTCTGCCAGCGAATTATCATAATATTTTCGGTAATCGCGGTCCCGCTCTGATACGTTTGCAACCGGAATGCTTAATCCAAGGCCCAAGTGCTGCACAAAGGGCTGCAAATCTTCTTCCAGATGCTCGATGCGTATGAAGGCTGAGCATCGCTCCACCCCGTTTGCATCCGCCATATATGTGCCGTAGGGCCAATCATGAAACGCACCTACAGTTGTCGGGTCCCGCATAAATCCGTTGAAGTCGAGCAGCTTTGCCAATCCCACAGCCGGATGTTCAAAACCTTGCGTGCGCAGCCAATGATAATAGCTAACCGCACGATCCCAAGGATTACGTACGAGCGTGGTGCAAAACATATCCGCTAGCTCATCCGTGCTGACGATGCCATCGATGTCCGCAAGCGTTGAATGTTTCCAAAGTCTACCCGCCGGTTCCAGATCCTCAAGCCGCTTCTTGCGCCTTTTTGCTTTGGGTGTGTCGCCAATAATAATGTCATCACGCGCAGCGCGTTCCTCAAGTGCAAGCGTTAAAGCAGTGCCCCCTGTTTTGGGGATGTGCACGAAAACGTAGCCTCTGGATTTCGAGATTATCATGAGGGCAAGATTGCCTGCTTAGTTCTGAGAGCGCAACGCGATTAAGCTGCCTGCCCCTGCGATCATCACGATGCCTATCAATTGGTTCAGGGTAACCGATTGACCGAACAAAAGATAAGCGAAGAGCGGGCCGAATATGAAGATCGAATACTCGAATACGGCGACGAAGCTTGGTTCAGCACTTTGATATGCCCGGATCAGAAAGCCGACGCCGATTAATGATCCGACAGCTTGAACCAAAACAAGCCACCATGTGAGCTTCTCTGGCCACACGAAACCACGCAGCAAAAAACCGTCGCTTCCTGCCGGCGCCTCAGGCGCAATAATCGCGAGCATAAACAGCATAAAAATCCCGAACACGCCCTGGATGCCAAAGATACCTGCGAGCATCACAATCGTGCTTTCATCTACACAAATCTTACGGGTCGCCACAGATCCCATGGCGTAGAATAGACCGCCAAACAGGGGTACGAAATTCAGCCATGACAGGCCAGTTTCGCTAGGACCGAGCACCACGATGATGCCCACAAATCCAAAGAGCACCGCAAAGATGCGCAAAGCGCCGACCTTTTCGCCGAACACGAATATGGAGATCAGAAGGACGAATATAGGCGCTGTGAACAGCCCCGCTAACGCTTGCGCGATGGGCATAAACGCGAGCGAGCCAAAGTAGAAAACCATCCCGAGTGCTACAAAACCGTTGCGCAGCAGTACGGCCCAAAGCCGTTTGGGTCGCAACGTACCAAAGCCGAAATAGGCAACCAGCATCAACAATGGCAAACCCATGCACGTGCGCATAAATTGGAACTGCCACAAACTGACATCGCGTGCGATCACCGCGATATAGTTATCGATCAACCCGATCACGAGCATCGAGATGACCATGAAACCGGCAGCTTGCTTGGGCTGATGCGTCATTGCTCTTTCCATCTTTTAAAAGTGCTGTCAGTTTGCGAAAAATTGCGCAATTCACCTAAGGAGGATCAGACGCACATGGGATGGATGAAGGATGAAACCGGATTAGACAAGCGCGATGCAAATTATCGCGCCCTAACACCCCTGTCGCATTTGCGCCGTGCTGCGAAGGTTTTCCCGAAAAAGACCGCATTGGTCTATGGTGATTTTCGCGCAAGCTATACGCAATATCATGACCGCTGCACGCGGCTGGCCTCTGGTCTTGCACAGCTTGGCGTAACATCTGGCGACGTTGTCGCGACCCTGCTTCCCAACATCCCCGCGCAGGCCGAAGCGCATTTCGGCATTCCCGCATGTGGCGCGGTCTTGAACACCATCAACACACGTCTCGACAAGGGTACCATCGCCTATATTTTTGATCACGGCGAAGCCAAGGTCGCCTTGGTTGATACGCAATTCCTGCCAAGCGTCGAAGCCGCCATCGCAGAGATGGAGAGTGATGGACCTTTGATCATCGAGGTACCTGACGCCGCTGCGGACTATCCTGCCTCGGGGCGTTATCAGACCTATGACGCGCTACTTGAGAGCGGTGATGCCGCGTTCGAATGGATCATGCCTGCCGATGAATGGGAAAGCCTCGCGCTCAATTATACATCGGGCACCACGGGTCGTCCTAAGGGTGTCGTTTATCATCATCGCGGCGCGTATCTGATGACCATGGGCACGGTTGTCAGCTGGCAATTGACCCTCGCGCCCGTCTATTTGACCATCGTGCCACTGTTTCACTGCAATGGCTGGAACCACACATGGATGATGCCGATGCTTGGCGGCACGATTGTGTGCTGTCGTGATGTCACCGCGAAGGCAGTGTATAATGCGATCGCCGACGAAGGTGTGACGCATTTTGGTGGCGCACCTATCGTGTTAAACACATTGGTGAATTCCTCACCAGAAGAGCGTCGCGTGTTTGATCACACTGTGGAAGTCTTCACCGCAGGTGCGCCACCCGCCCCTGCGACCCTAGCGGCGATTGAAACCATGGGCTTTCATATCACCCAAGTCTACGGATTGACGGAAACTTATGGTCACGTCACCGAGTGCCTTTGGGATGGCGAGACATGGGATGCGCTAGATCAATCCTCGCGCTCTGCCATCAAAGCACGTCAAGGTGTGGCGATGCCGATGATGGACGACATCACTGTGCTCGACCCAGACATGAACCAAGTCGCGATGGACGGCGCGCATCAAGGTGAGATCATGATTCGAGGTAATTCAGTGATGAAAGGCTATCTGAAAAATCCAAGCGCCACGGACGAGGCCTTTGCAGGTGGCTATTTCCATTCCGGCGATCTCGCGGTGCAACACCCTGATACGCATATCCAGATCGCAGATCGTGCGAAGGACATCATTATTTCGGGAGGCGAAAACATTTCCTCCGTCGAGGTAGAGGGCACTTTGATGGCGCACTCTGCCGTGTCGCTTTGCGCGGTCGTAGCCAAGCCCGACGACAAATGGGGTGAAGTGCCCTGCGCTTTTGTCGAATTGCTGCCCGGTGCAGAGGTGAGCGAAGCAGAGCTAATCGCCTATGCGCGCGAAACACTTGCGGGTTTCAAAGCGCCCAAAGCCGTGATTTTTCAGGAGCTGCCGAAAACCTCGACAGGCAAAATTCAAAAGTTCGAACTGCGCAACGCTTTGAGCAGCTAGTAACGTTCGCCCATCAAACGATAGCTCCAGAACGCTTCGTCGCTTTCAAACCTGCGCATCAATTCTGCGGGCGTGAATCCTGTTTGTGCGCGCACATGCCGTCCCATATGGGATTGATCAGAATAGCCCGCGTCTGTGGCGATCCCTGCCAAAGTCTTCACACGTCGTTGCACTTGCCGCACGCTCCGCCCCGTCTGCGAAAATGCTGCGTTCACCATCAAAGCACGGCTCCAATCGGTGATCATCCGACCAAAGGGATGTTGATCAGGGCGTGCTGAGTGCCAGAACAGCGCTAGGCGTTTTTGCAAATCCGCGAATGTAGTCACAGCATCCTTTGCCCCTTTCATCTGTTCAAAAACATCGCGTAGGACACTTTGCAGCAAAGCCTTTAAGGGCACGCTTTTGTCACGCAATTGATCCATCTCAAAACCCAGCAACGTCGCCATCGAAGCCGCGCGCAAGGTCTGTGACATTTGGTGCGCCAAAGCAGGCGTGGAATGCGAAATCACCCATGATCTGGTTAATGCGGCGCAAAAGGTCGTGCTGGATGGCTGCTTGGCAAACTCAGCGATCTCCATAGCGCTGAGATATTGCAAATGCATGGCGCGGAGCTGACCAAACTCACCCGTAGCATCAATTACGCTGATCTTCTTATGTTTCCAAATTGGACGTTTCGCTTCGTTGGCCCGACGCTCGACAAACCCACGGTTGGATTGCACGCGGTTGTCTTGAGGATGCAGATGTTGCGGGTATCAAGATAAACAAAGGTACAATAGTCATTGTTCCGATCTATGCGATCCACCGCAATCCCGACTATTGGGACCAACCGAACGCTTTTGATCCTAATCGTTTCTCCAATCTTGATGTGGTCGCAAAGCAAAACCGCTTTCACTATCTCCCGTTTGGCGGCGGTGCGCGGCTTTGTTTGCGGCAAGCATTTTTGGTGGCAGAAGCCGTGACATTGGTGGCAAGGATCATCCAAAGTTTGTAAGTTTCTGAGGTAAGAAAGAGCAAGATTGAATTGGAAACGGGTGCCAGTCTGCGCGCGAAAGGTGGGATAAACCTGCGGTTTTCGCCAGTTTATCACCAACCGTTGCCCGCCTGTGTCCGGACGTGTTATCCTATGCCCATAAATGAGGCAGAGCAGACCCGCCCAACATGACAGCATTGACCAAATATGACCGGCTAGAAGCCGCGGGCCTGTGGCGCGCGGCCCCTGATCAGCAGCGGATCGATGTTATCGTCAGCCTTGGCGATGCAACCCTCACAATCAAAGATACGCGCGATCAAGCCTTAGCGCATTGGTCTCTTGCTGCGATTGCGCGCTCCAACCCCGGCAAACGGCCCGCGCTGTTTCATCCCGAGGGTGACACTACGGAAACCCTAGAGATCCCAACTGACGAAGACGAAATGATCCGCGCCATCGAAAAGCTGCGC